>JGI12316J14372_10003151_pt1 | contig 16143 bp, 17 predicted proteins | sample MarCyaLeptolynsp_FD_14372 | JGI IMG/M metagenome (IMG submission 14372) | reverse complement strand
ACATATGAGTGAGACCAAAAGAGAATGCAGATATAGGTTCCATAAAGCTATCAAAGATGCACTAGGGTTAGAAAATGTACTATTTTCTTCGTGGCTTGAGGATATAAATATGACAAAAGATCAAGCTATGGATTGGGAAGAAGAGGAAGTTGATAAAATTGCGTCAGACGATAATGGATTAAATATGATTCCTGGTGGCTATAAAGGTGTCAAATTTCTTCACAAACATAAGATGATAAAGGACTTAGATATAACTATTGAAGAAAAACATAGGGCAACAGTTAAATTTATTGAACAACATCCGAGGAGAGGAATTCCCAATCCGTTTATATCTGCCTTATGGGAGAGTGATGATTATTGTAGACGGGTAATTGAGGCGAGGAGTGATACGCTAAACTTTGGACAATATATAAAAATTAAAGCTTTAAACGAACAAGGCTTAACAATTACTCAAATTACTAAAGAAGTGGGTGCGCGGACCGAAAGGCAAGTTAAAGATGCAATTTCAGGTAAGACTTATAAAAGTTACCAGAAACTTTTGGATCGTTAGTGAACGTTTAATAGTCAGCTATAATTTATAATTTTCGGATATTTGCTGACGCCTCAAATAAGGGGGTATATTTGGGGGTATAGATAAAAAACTATATAGATATAAATATTTATCTTGTTGAATTATAAGACAAAAAATATAAAGTATGACTCCGGCCCCGGGCACCACGTTACGTCCACAACACTTGAGCAGAGTGTTGATGTATCACATAGCGTATTATTCTTAAATCTAAATGAAACCTAAAGATGCTACATATTAGTTTAATACGTAAATCACTTAGCACCTCTAGCGATCTGATTTTTACAGACACATGCACATAATTGAGATTTTAATCCTAGATTAATTCCAATTTGCTAATTTGTTCATGTTTTTACGTCTTTCATGGAATGATAAATTCAATTAATATCTAATTGATTTCCATAATATTTGTAAATTTTATGTCTTTTATTAATCACCCAGTTGTAATTGGCGCCTTCGTAGTAATGATCATATTTGCTATATACGACTTAATAAGCTTCTTTTCTAACAAGCATAAAGATTTTAAATCATTGATTGTAAGTACCGGCGTCGCTGGTACATTTATTGGTGTTTTTATTGGTTTACAGGAATTCGATACGAACAATATTGAAGGAAGTGTCCCAACCTTACTTGAAGGTTTAAAAATTGCATTTGTTACTTCAATTGGAGGGATGATCATTTCTATTTTTATCAATGCAGTTGAGAAGTCTCTGGGTAATGTAAGTGATGATGAATTAAACGTACTAGTAGATATGGATAAAAAGCTATCCAGCCTTCCTAAACTAGAAGAACATTCAAAGAATACTGTAGATCAATTAAAAAATTTTCGTGTTGAGATAAAAGACGAAAACGATAAAACACGAACAATGATAGTAAAAAGTCTTGTTAAGACTAATGAGTCCTTAGATAAAGCAATTGAAACCTTATCAAAAGGTGCCACTGAGGAAATTATCAAGGCACTAGAAAATGTAATTCAAGATTTTAACAAAAATCTAACAGAACAGTTTGGTGAAAATTTCAAAAAATTAAATGAATCGGTTCTAAAATTAATTCTTTGGCAAAATAACTACAAAGAACAAGTCGAAAAAAATACAGTATTGTTAAATTCTATCAGCACATCTTTAGATAATTCAAAAACAACGCTTGAATCAATATCTTCAAGAAATAAAGAGGTAATTAAAGTAAATCAAGCTTTGAAAGAGGCTTTGACAAAACAAGAAGAACAACTTGCAAGATCAAATGACAATATATCTGCACAAGATCAGATAATAAAAAACCTTTCATCCTCTTTTAAAACTTTATCTGAAACATTAGAGAATGTATCAAACAAAACAGACAGCCTTTCTAAAGGGATCGAAGGAAGCCTATCTGTGCAATCGGATGCTTTGACTAAGCTAACAGACTCTATAAGAAAGCAGTTACCGGAGTCGTTAGGTGAACTCGAAACGACGTTGGCAGGAATGACAACTAAATTTGCCAGGGACTACAATGCATTCTTAGAACAATACAATGGATTGATTGGTAGAAAGCAATAGCTATATGAACACTAATAGAGAATGGATGGGAATATCTGACCTTATGACTGGTCTGATGATGGTTTTCCTATTTATTGCAATAGCTTTTATGTTGAAAGTGCAAGAAGAAAAGAAATCTTTAGATGCTATCGCTATTACCTATGAAGAGACGCGTAGTGATTTGAGAAAAGATTTGTACAATGAATTTAAAAATGATCTTGATAGATGGGGTGCTGAATTTGATCCAAAAGACATAACAATACGATTCAAAGAACCAGATGTCTTGTTTGCACAAAATAGTAGTGAGATTAAGCAAAAGTTTAGATTCATTTTAAATGAATTTTTTCCGCGATATTTACACATTCTTACCTCTGATAAGTATAAAAATACAATTAAGGAACTACGAATTGAAGGGCATACATCGAGCATATGGAGATCCAATACAAATAAGGATTTATCCTATATCAATAATGCTAGATTGTCGCAAAGTCGTTCGTTCAGCGTGCTGAATTATGTGTATTTGCTAGATTCTGTTAAACAGCAAAGAGATTGGTTAGCAAAAGTAATTAGAGCAAATGGCCTATCTTATGCAAATAGAATATTTAAAGAAGATAACACAGAAGATTATGAAAGGTCGCGTAGAGTCGAATTTAGGGTGATTACTAAATCAGATGAAAAAATACAAGAAATACTAGAACAGCTCAAATAGAACATTGCGAATAACTAAATTTGAAAAACTTCACTTAGCAATTCAATTACTAGGTGCTTCAAAATCAGCAGCTGAAATTATCCATCAGCTCGAATCTGAGAGAGTGGAAGCAGACCCAAGTAATTTAGTTTATGGCGAATCTGGTATTTATTATATTAGCCCAGAAGGCGTTTTAGTAAAAGTAATTCTACACTTAACTGATTACAAACTAGATCATGGAGGTAAATCTGGCAATATAAATAAATACATAAATAATGATCAGTTCGATAGTCCGCAGGTGCTCGAAGATATACATAAGTATCACTTGATCAATTGCTCGACATTGCAACTAGCCAAATCTCAAGGTTGGAGAGGAAGATATAGCATGAGCAGAAGAACCGATGGCTCTTTTTTTTATCGTTACTTGAAAAATAATAAAGTCTTTAAGGAAATAGATTACCAAAAGCTGAATATTTGTGGTAATTGCCTTAAAGAAATAAATACACTAACGCATCCCATTAAGCACACAAAAAATAATTTTGACCCAGCTTATTTTTTTGATAACTCACTATTTGATAATCAGAATATAAATAAAGATTCTAGTGTGCAATACAGTGATTCGATCCCTCCTAATATTTATCCTAAAGATTGGAAAGAAATATCAAAGAGATATAGAGAGAATGTCGGATATCAATGTGAAGATTTCAATTGCTCGCATTCTGATCTTAGCGAGCCAGAATTGAGAAAATATTTAGATTGTCACCATAAAGATCGAGATAAAAGTAATATAAGTGCAGCCAATCTAATTGCATTATGCGTCTTATGTCACTCCCGTCAACCACAACATAATCATATGGCCGGTGATCCTAGGGTTAAGGAATACAAACAAATTTTGATAAACCGCGGCATTAAATTAAGTCATTAGGGGAATGTATGAAAAGAAAAACAGCGAAAGTTAATGCGTTTGTAGAAGGGTTACATGATTTTATTGTAAATAATCCGCAGTTTAGAAAAAAGACAAAGGGTAAATCGGAAACACAAATTCAAGCGGAAATACGCCCGCTTATTATTCAGTATTTGCAAAGATATTTTAAGTCCATAGGTTACAAAGATGATGTTGCGAAATCAAATAAGTCATTTTATTGGGAAGGACAAGAAGGAAGGTACGGTAATGCACGTGAGACCACATTTGGTTCTCGAAATTATCCTGATTATATAATTACAAACCCTTATTTAATTGCAATTGAATACAAACAGAGTGCAAAAGGCTCAACTGTTAAACATGGTATTGGGCAGTCAATTATGCATACGCTTACAGAAGAATTTCACTATGTGTATTATTTATTTCATGATGAAAGCAAGGAGAAAAAAATAGAACGCTCAATAAAAGAAGATAGAGAAAAGTTGATTTTGGAAAAAATGTGGAAAGATTTTAACGTTTTTATAAAATTTGTGTAATCTAATTTATCTGTGCTTGTAGTGATTGGTAATTACTAAGATTTATGAGTTTATTTTAGATGATATTTAGTGATATTGAGATTAACTTAGCAATTGTATTTTCATTCTTCATTGCGACATTATTTGAGACTCTGATTCCGGGACCAACACTTGCTTTGGTAACTGAAACTCGTATTAGTAGTGGTCGAAAAAATGCAATTGAAACTGTAGCTGGAATTACAGTAGCAAATATATTTTGGGTAATTGCTGCAATCTTTGTGTTGTATGCAGGAAATTTATGGTTTGAGCAGTGGATACGGCCTGCAATTGTTTACTTTGGGACAGCCTATCTTATATATCTAGCATCAAAAAGGATTCTTTCTTCTTCAATAGTATTCATTACTGGATACTCGGAGTCCCAAGATTCTGTATCAGATTCATCCAATTTATTTTTTACGGGTTTTATGGCGCATGCAGGGAATCCATTAACAATTGCCTATTATATTGCTACTTTTGGAATAGCCACTTCTGGTCAGCCATTAGAAATCAAAGTTTTATTCGGACTAATTGCGATTTTCAGTGATCTATTAGTCTATGGAATCATTGCAGGAAAAAATATAGGAGAAGTAGAAAATATACTAAAAAAACCTGTTATACGTTTAATAGCTGGTTGTGCACTTTTTTATCTAATTTCGCTTGTATATTCAAACCAAGACAACTTAGATCAAAGTCTTACAATTACCCCTTTAATAATGATAGTTATGTTAATCGCATTTTTGTTAGCAGCATTACATGTTGCTTATGATAATGTACGTTCACGAATAAATAAAAATAATATATTATTATGGCGAGTAGCAAAACTTTGGAGTATTTGGTTTTCTATTTATGCAATTTTAGGAATGTTTTATTCCTTAGTCAGTGGGATCGAAGGGTCGGCACTTTCGTTTAGTGATGCAATAGAAACTCGCATAAGAATTTGTGTGATTGTATCGATGGTGCTCGCATTAGTACTTTCATTTGTTAAATCCTTTGGAGAAGTACAAGATACACAGAATGCAAATAGTGATTTGGAGCCAATTCGAGAAAATTGTTGGCAAACATCGCCAATACGAGTTGCAATTGCTACACTTATAATCCTTTTAGCAGTATTTATACTTATGACAGTAACAAATTTTAATGTTCAATGATCGCATTTTTTTCTGATTTGATAACTATGTTGATTAATTGTTTGTAGTATTATTCAAAGTCTTTAGCTATCCAGCACACTCCCACAAGCAACCAAACGAACTTCAGGTGGGGTTTCATCGGGAGGTGTGTCGTGATCCGGGTTGAATAGATGTATGAACTCTTTTACTTGTAAATATAATTTTTGATCATCATCCAATTTTCTGGTTTCTGATTTCTGTAAATAATCATTAATTGTTTTTTGCGGCACTTCTATTACAACTGTTCTGGATCTTTTATCAGGTTGGTTTGCATCAGTGTTAAGCTTCCATGAAGCGGAGAGTAGAAAATCATCAGCTGTATCACTTGAAGATAAAAGCGCATCATCAGGGAATAGAGGGTTGAGCATTACCAACCAACGCGCATGTATAGATTTATCCATAATACTTCCCACATTGTGACACATACTTAATATTCTCTAATATTTACGGGAAATTGGATTGATCCAGAGCAATTCCTATTGCGATTTTTTTCAGCGTGTTCTTTTTGCGGTAGGGCATACATTGCGCCCAAATAAATGAGCATGACTTTGTTTGCTAATTTCTATTTCTTCTCTAATGTCGTCCATGTTTAATGCTGAAACTTGTCTTAAGATTGAGTGAGAAGCATTTTTATCCATTGAAGAGAGTGGTTCACAATAAAGTACAATCTGTTCGCGCATAATTAAGATTGCTGGTTCTTCGGGGGTTGCACCAAACATTTGTGCAATTTCTGGAAATTTTTCAATGTCCATGCAAGCTGTAGTTGCAGACATAGTGTTTTTCTCAGAACCTAAAATACTGGATAATATTTCGGTTGGATTATCAACAGATTTTCGATAAAAAACACAAAGAAAAAAATTGGATTGTTTTGCTTCTGAGTGAAAGGTTTCTGAGGTTAGTTCAAGCATATATTAGTTATTGTTTCTTTATGTGATTCTGAAATTAATATCTAATTACTTTGTGCAGATGGTTGTTCATTTATTTTCATCATGTCTAAATGGCCTAGTTGTTTCATGATGCTGTAATTATCCCACTCTATCCATGCTTCGCTGATTAAGTTGTTTTCTATTTTGAATATCGCTAAGTATTGAATGTCAGCATCTTTGCATGAAGCAGGGTACGGGCCCATGGCGCCAAGTTGGGTGCCTTTGAAACTGATTCTAGCTGCGACTTTGTTTTCCTCGCAAATCATATCAAGTATATGCTCTTCAAATTTTGGAAATATAGATTCCTGTATTCTTAAGTATTGAATTAAATCTCCGCAGCCTTTTGCTTCCGGTTCGCCCGCTGAGTAACTATGTCTCACAAAATCTTGTGTAAGTATGTTATCAAGTACATCAAAGTGGCGCTGATTGATTATGTCTATGTATTTACGCACAAGGGTTTTATTGGCATCTGACATTTTATTTTAGAGTATGTTGTTTAAATATTTTAGTTAATATTTTATCTAGTTGTTATAAGCATATTTAATTAAGTATTAGATAATGATGGTGTATGATTTATTTAAATACTTATTAACGTTGCGGATATATATGACACTTAAAGTTGCTGCTATACAAATGTGTGCTGAGCTTGCTGATGTCTCTGTTAATTTGACTAAAGCAGAGAAACTTATTCGTGATGCAGCATCCCAGGGCGCGAAATTGATTATTCTTCCAGAGTTTTTTACTTCCGCCTGTGCGTTTCATCCAGCTATGTTTGATGCGATCTTACCAATTGATGGTAAAGCAACGCAATTACTAAAAAAATTGACGCAAGAACTTGATGTTACTGTGGGCGGATCATTTATTGCTGCACATGNNANNGATAACTTTAATAGTTTTGTTCTGGTGACTCAGCAAGGTGAAGTTTATACGCATAATAAAGATATCCCAACAATGTGGGAAAATTGTTATTACACAGGCGGTGATGATGACGGTGTGTTGGAAACGCCACTTGGCAATATAGGAGTTGCACTTTGTTGGGAAATGTTACGCACAGCTACGGCAGAACGTTTACTTGATAAAGTGAATATTATTGTCAGCGGTTCGTGCTGGTGGGACATGCCGAATAATTTACCTAAAAGTTTAAAACACTTGCGTGAACAATCACTGGCATTATTACAATCTGCGCCTGTGAATTTTGCCAAAATATTAGGCGTACCAGTGGTTCATGCCGCGCATGCCGGAAAATTTGCTGGGTTTGCAGCCCCAAGTGATAAGAGAAAATATATTAGTCATTATTTGGGTGAAAGCATGATTGTGAATGGTAATGGTGAAGTGTTAGCACGATTAAGCAGAGAAGATGGTGAAGGCGTTATCACGGCCGAACTTGACCTTAATCAACAACATACACCAACTATGATGTTAAAAAGTGACTATTGGATACCAGAGATGCCAGCAGAGTTTATTCAAGAATGGAATAAGCTTAATAAGTTTGGACGTGAGTATTATGCTAAAAATTTTTAAACTCAAATTGATTTAACAATTGAACTTTGCTTAACAAATTTAAATTTTTAGTTTCACTACGCAATTATTCGGCATGAACGTAAATTAGTAAGTTTATTCAATCATATCGAGTAATTACTCTAAGCTTATTATTGAACCTAATTGTCATGATAACTCTTTTTTATATAAAGTAGTTTTCACATTTGCTTGTGTTGGCCTTTTCTGATTGAATGCAACAAACAAAACTTATAGCCCATAACACAAGGTGATGATGTGAGTGAGTCATCCTGGAAAGTCGGTGTATTATTTTCTAAATCGGGTCCTTTAGCCGTTATAGAGGAGACTCAGCTGCGCGGCACTTTAATGGCGATTCAGGAAATAAATGACTTGGGTGGTGTTAATGGCAAACCTATAGAAGCTATTTACTATGACCCAGGTTCTGATGCCTCTATGTTTGGCAAATTAGCTAAACGCATGATGGTAGAAGATGGTGTCAGTACTATTTTTGGCTGTTATTCTTCAAGTAGCCGCAAATCAGTGGTTCCGGTTGTGGAACGTTTAAATGGATTACTTTGGTATCCAACAGTTTACGAAGGCTTTGAATTTTCTACTAATGTTATTTATACCGGGGCAGCACCCAATCAAAACTGTGTAGAGTTATGCCACTTCTTGATGCGAAATTATGGCAAAAGATTTTATTTTGTTGGCACAGATTATGTCTATCCGCGCGTTTCTAACAAAATTGTAAGAGATTTTGTTACTTCCAATGAAGGCGAAATAGTTGGCGAGAGGTATGTCAATTTAAATGCCAGGCATCATGACTACGCACCTATTATGCGTGATATTAAGCTGAAAAAGCCGGATGTAATATTTTCTACTGTTGTCGGTCGTTCCACTGCTGACCTTTACCAAAGCTATAATGACTTTGGCTTTGACCCTAAAGTATTACCGATTGCGAGTTTAACCACGACTGAAGCGGAAATTAACGCCATGGGTACCGATGTAGGTGAGGGGCATATCACTGCTGCGCCTTATTTTGAAGGTATCAACAACAAAGCAAGTTTAGGTTTTACTAAGCGTTACAAGCAACGTTATGGTTATGACCAAACGACTAACACTTGTGTAGAAACCGCTTATTTTCAAGTACATATGTTTGCCGAAGCATTAAAGACTTCCAATTCTTTACTTACAGATAAATTACGCGCGAATGTACTGGGAATAGATTACGAGGCACCGCAAGGCAATGTATCGATTAATTTATCATGTGGGCATGCGGATGTATGGACTCGAGTAGGGCGTGCTAATCGCAGTGGATTATTTGATATTTTGTATTCATCCAAGTCTGCAGTAACCGCTGATCCATACTTGCTTTCTTATGGTACCGGCAAAAGTATTGCCTAACGATTATTTTGGTTTATTTGCATTTGAGTGCATTTATGGTGTTGAATATGGTTAAGCATAGCTTCCTAACTGAACCGGGCAAGAATGTACGCAGCATGGTAAATAAAAAATTTAGTGATCATTTTAAGTTTAGCGAATTAAGAATCGCAGTGATTACTGAGCGTAATGACCGCAGTGAACAACTGATTCAGGAATTACAAAAAACACGTGCTGATGTTCAGCATATTTGGCCATCACCGCAATATATTCCGTCTGATTACGATATTGTTTATGCGGACTTGATGGAGAATTTGCCTTCGCGTTTGGAAAGTTTACCCGGCTTACCGCAGTTTTCTTTAATTATTATTGTGTCAAATTCCCACCCTATAGATTTGAAAACCTTAGAGAATTGCGCACCGCATGGCACCATTCATCTGCCTGTGACGGAACAAGCCGTACTTTCCAGCTTAGTGGTCGCACGTGGACATTTTCTATATGAAAATAGGTTAAGAAAACGCATTCAACAACTTGATGATAATCTGATTTCGGTTCGAAATATTGAACGTGCCAAAATACTGTTAATGGGACGTATGAATTTTACTGAAGACGAGGCGTACCAACATATGCGCAGGCAAGCGATGGAGCGTCGCGTCACAATTAGTGTAATTGCTAGTACTATCGTTGACGCTCAAGAGTTATTCAGTTAGCATTTAGAAATCCTTTATTCGAAGGTCAGCGGCAACGACGCCGTTCAACAACTGAGGCAACGAAGGCCCCAAATGCCCTGTTATCGCGAGATACAGACATTAGGTGGAATTTGTATTTACAAAACCTGGTTACCTTTGTACTCACTTCCCATACTCTAAATATTCCATAAGTATTCGCTTAGCAATACTGCGTCTAGTTTGTTTCGCATTCTTCAGGGCAAGAATTTCATATAAAAATTCAACATTCCTGGAGGGTGGATATGAAAGAAGGTAGGCGATCATTTCTTAAAAAAACAGTTGTCGGTACAGGGGTGCTGGCAGCATCAAACTTCCCATACATATGGGTTAAAAATTCCTCTTTGGCTTATGCGGCTAAAGGTGAAGTCAAAGTTGGTGTGCTTTTCTCGCTGACTGGTACAACTGGCATCATTGAAGAATCTCTCAATAAAGCAACTATCATGGCTATTGAAGAGATTAATGATTCCGGTGGCATTAACGGTATGAAGATTACACCTGTTGTTGAAGATCCGGCGTCAGATCCTGCAACTTTTGCAGCTAAAGCAAGAAAGCTGGTGCTCAATGACCGTTGTGTGAGTGTATTTGGTTCATATACTTCCGCAAGTCGTAAGGCAGTATTACCGGTATTTGAAAAGCGTGACAATCTTTACTGGTACCCAACATTGTACGAAGGCCGCGAGTGCTCTAAAAATGTAATTTATACCGGTGCGGTTCCTAATCAACAACAAGACGAATTTGTTCCCTGGCTAGTGGAGAAATTCGGTAAGCGCTGGTACTTAATTGGCTCAAACTACATTTATCCCAAAGAAGAGAATAACTACTGCAAAAAACTGTTGGCTGATTTGGGTTGCGAAGTGGTTGCAGAAGAATACGTACCACTGGGTCATTCTGAATTTGCATCGGTGGTTAATAAATTCCGCAGTGAAAAGCCAAATGTCATTTTCTCCACTGTGGTAGGTGATTCTGTAGTTGCCTTGCATCGTCAGTATCGTGCTGCGGGGCTTGATCCTGAAACAATGCCAATGGCAAGTTTGACCACATCAGAAAATGAAGTTGCGGCTATGGGTGGTGACGCAGCTGCCGGTCACTTCACTTCTGCACCTTACTTCCAGGTCTGGGATTCACCGGAAAATCAGAAGTTTGTTGAGTCATACAGAAAACGTTGGGGTGAAGATAAAGTCACGCACTTTGTTTCTGAACCTTCGTACTTCCAGGTTTACATGTTCAAACAAGCGGTTGAGAAGTTGGATCCAAGCGACATTAGTCCGCAAACAATACGTGAGGCAGTTAAGGGTGTTGAGCTAGTTGCACCACAGGGACTTGTGCGTCTAGATCCAGCCACCTTGCATACTTACTTGTGGCCGAAAATTGGTGTGTGCAAGTCAGATGGTCAGTTTGAAATTTTGAAACAGTCATCTGAATGGTTACAACCGGTTCCATACAAAGCGTATCCGGATCAGATGTGCACTGAAGCAGGTTTAAAGCAAGTTTAAACCTTGTTTTTAATGCACGTGTGTAGGTTTGAAGCTGGGATTACCCCCTCCCAGCTTCAATTTTTACCTTAAGTAACCCTTAAGCAATTAAGTAAAAATAAATATGGATCCGATTACAATTATTTCTCAACTGGTAACTGGTTTAAGTATTGCTTCTATTTTGCTCTTAGTCGCTTTAGGGCTGGCAATTATTTACGGTGCGACAGGTGTTATTAATCTCGCGCACGGCGAGTTTGTTATGTTGGGTGCATACAGTGCCTGGGCATTACAAACATTTTTCAATATGGGTTTATTTGAAAGCCTGATATTTATTTTCTTTATGGTCGCCCTGTTGGGGTGGGTAATTGAACGCACTGTTATTCGCCACCTTTACGCNCGGCCGCTGGATACTATTCTTGCCACCTGGGGTATTGGTGTGATTGCNCAGCAAGCCATACGNCTTTCTGCAGGTGGTGAACTNCGTTATGTTGAAATGCCAAAGCAGCTTGCTGATAGCGTATTAATACTNGGTGTTGAAATTTCTGCNTTTCGAATTTTTGTATTAGTTTTTGCGGCAACTTTATTTGCTGTGACGTGGTATCTCATGTANCGCACTACCTTTGGTATCAAACTNCGTGCAATAACTCAGAACCCTGAGGTTGCCAGCAGCTTTGGCATCAACAGTAATAGAGTTTTTGGTTTAACCTTTGCTTATGGCGCAGGCTTGGCAGGGCTTGCNGGTGCATTGATTTCACCCTTAAANAGTGTTTCGCCNGAAATGGGNACCACCTATGTGGTTGATGCATTCNTNATNGTTGTTTTAGGTGGTGTCGAGAGTTTAATGGGCACTGTNTTAAGTGCGATTATTTTGGGCGAGCTTTCCAGCATACTGTCATTTTATAGTAACGATACTATTGCGAAAGCACTGGTGCTGTTAGCCATTGTGATACTTATTCGCTTCCGACCGCAGGGCTTATTTTCATCAAAGGTACGGGGCTGATAAGTTATGAGTGCGGTTATTGATGAAAAGTCAAAACTTGCTATTAATGAAACAAGCAAACGCTATAGCAATACCAAATCACAAATAATTTTATATGCCATTGTATGTGCATTGATTTTTGTGGTGCCTTCCTTCATGGACAATGCTTATTTATTAAATAAGTTTTCCACATATTTAATTATGGGCATGTTAGCCATGGCACTGAGTTTGTCTTGGGGCTATGGTGGAATACTAAATTTAGGTCAGGCAGTAAGTTTTGGGCTTGGTTCCTACTGTATGGCCATGGCATTGAAGTTGCGCACCGTACCTATTCATACTGGTGCAGAAGGTTTGCCTGATTTCATGGTGTGGAATAATGTAGAAACATTGCCGTTAATTTGGCAACCATTCCATTCGCTGACATTAGCTGTTTTCTTAGGCATTGCCATTCCGGTTATTTTTGCCATGTTGGTGGGCTGGTTTATGTTTAAAGGCCGTATCACAGGTGTGTATGTAGCAATTATCACACTGGCGATATTGGTAGTCGTAAATTTATTAATTATTGATCAGCAGAGAATTACCGGTGGATTTAACGGTATTACTGATTTAGCCCAACTGGAAGTATTTGGCTTTGAGTTCGATGCCTATGGCAGTTCTGCTTATTATTTAATTGCCATATTTTTAACCCTGAGTTTATTTTTAGCCCTCGCAGTTACCAAAAGTAAAACCGGAAAAATATTACAGGCCATTCGTGACCATGAAGACCGGGTTCGTTATTTCGGTTACGACGTTTCTCATTTTCAGATTTTTGTGTTTGCAGTGTCCGCAGGTATTTCGGGCCTTGCCGGCATGCTTTACACCATTGTCATGGAGTTTGCTTCGCCAACATTTCTTGGCGTGCATTTAAGTCTTTCTATTGTTATCTGGTGCGCAGTCGGTGGTCGGCAAAGTTTAATTGGTGCCATGTTGGGCGCCATTATAGTGGTTGGTATTCAGGGATCGTTGTCTGAGTCAGAAACATTCCTGGAAACATGGACACTGGTAATGGGCTTTATTTTTGTCATGGTGGTGTTGTTCTTGCCGAAAGGAATTGCCGGTGCATTTGAGAGTTTGGCAGCACGAATCAGGCAAAAAAATTAATGTTTTATTATTAATGATTTATTACGGGTATTAATCCAACACATGAATTCAGAACAATTAATACTAAAAGATGTGATTGTAAGCTTTAATGGCTTTCATGCGATTGATGGATTGGATTTCTCTGTTAATAAAGGTGAGCTTCGCTGTCTTATTGGTCCAAATGGTGCCGGTAAAACTACTGCATTGGATATTATTTGTGGCAAAACAAAAGTGACATCAGGTGAGGTGGATTTTGAATCTAAAAGTATTACCTCACTACAAGAACATCAGATTGCACGTATTGGCATAGGCAGAAAATTTCAAATTCCAAGTGTGTTTCAGGATTTAACCGTACGAGAAAACTTGCAGGTTGCCTATTCAGAAAATACCAGTGTTTTATCTAACTTGTTTAAGTTTGGCATAAGTAAAGATGAAGAAGGTTTAGATGAATTAGCTGAAATGGTTAATTTACAAGAGCATCTTGATGTATTGGCCGGTCATCTTTCCCATGGGCAAACACAGTGGCTGGAAATTGCTCTTCTCGTTGCCCAAAACCCAAAGTTGATATTAATGGATGAGCCTACCGCGGGCATGACCAGGCAGGAAACCCATAAAACTGCGGAGCTGTTTTTACAACTTAAATCCAAACACACGTTGATTGTTGTTGAACACGATATGGGTTTTGTAAAAGAAATTGGTGATGTCATTTCTGTTATGCACCAGGGAAAGATTCTTGCTGAAGGAACTGCACAGGAGATAGAACAGAATGCTGCGGTTCAAGAGGCTTATCTCGGTTCAGGAGGGATTACTAATGCTTGAGCTTCGTTCAGTCAATGCGTTTTATGGTAACAGCTGTGCTGTTTCAAATGTCGACCTTAAAGTTAATCAAGGAGAATTTTTATCTGTTATCGGCAGAAATGGTGTCGGTAAGACTTCTTTGATGCGCGCCATTATCGGCCTTATGGATCGAATCACAGGCAGTATTCAACTTGATGGCGTTGAAATAAATAAAAAGAAAACGCATCAACGCGCAGCTGCAGGTATTGGTTATGTACCACAGGGGCGCGGCATTCTTCCAAAATTTACAGTTAAGGAAAACTTAACTATTGGTACGTTTGCTGCTGAAGCAAAAGATACTCACATCAACGATTGGGTATTTGGATTATTTCCTATCTTAAAAGAATTTTTAAACCGTCAGGGAGGGGATTTATCAGGTGGCCAGCAACAGCAATTAGCAATTGCACGTGCACTTTTAACTGAACCCAAAGTGATGTTGCTGGATGAACCCACGGAAGGTATTCAACCTAACATCGTGGAAAAAATTGAGGAGGTGCTTATCGATTTAAATACTAATCATGGCATGACTCTAATTTTAGTTGAGCAGAATGTTGAGTTTGCTCGCAGGGCTTCGCAACGGTATGCAATTTTAGAAAATGGAGTTATTGCAACAGAAGGTGGAATTAATACGTTAACTGATGATTTGGTACACAAATATTTATCGGTTTAACTTTTAAAAAAAATTGCATTTATGCAATTTATTAACTTGGAGGAATCATTATGTATCATGGTGATATATCAAGCAGTAAAGATACAGTAGGGGTTGCAGTCGTCAACTATAAAATGCCTAGGATGCATACCAAGGCAGAAGTTCTCGATAATGCGCGCAATATTGCAAGTATGATCGAAGGCATGAAAGTAGGTTTGCCGGGTATGGATCTGGTCATATTTCCTGAGTACAGCACACACGGCATTATGTATGACGAGAAAGAAATGTATGAAACGGCTTCTTCTTGTCCGGGTGAAGAAACAGAAATTTTCGCGGAAGCCTGCCGTAATGCAAAAGTGTGGGGAGTGTTTTCACTCACCGGTGAACGTCATGAAGAACATCCGAATAAAGCACCCTATAACACATTAATTTTAATGAATGACCAGGGTGAGATTGTGCAGAAGTATCGCAAGATTATGCCTTGGGTACCCATCGAAGGTTGGTATCCGGGTAATTGCACTTATGTGTCGGACGGGCCTAAAGGATTAAAAATCAGTTTAATCATTTGTGATGACGGTAACTATCCTGAAATCTGGCGTGATTGTGCCATGAAAGGTGCAGAATTGATCGTACGTTGTCAGGGTTATATGTATCCATCCAAAGATCAACAGATCATGGTTGCAAAAGCTATGGCATGGATGAATAACACCTATGTTGCAGTTGCTAATGCAACCGGTTTTGATGGTGTTTATTCTTACTTTGGATATTCATCTATCATTGGCTTTGACGGGCGTACTCTAGGTGCTTGTGCGGAAGAAGACATGGGCGTGCAGTATGCAAATCTTTCCGTTTCATTAATCAGAGACGCACGTAAGAATCAGCAATCTCAAAACCATCTGTTCAAGCTGTTACACAGAGGCTACACAGGAATGATTAATTCTGGTGATGGTGATAAAGGTGCGGCGGAATGTCCATATGACTTTTACAAGAAGTGGGTGACAGATCCAGAAGCGGCGCGCGAGATGGTAGAATCCATTACCCGTACTACAGTGGGAACTGATGAGTGCGAGATTGAAGGTATTCCTAATCCTAAAACACACAGGTAGTGAGTAAACCTGCATACTAGACGAAGGCTTATTAAAGC
>JGI12316J14372_10003148_pt1 | contig 16149 bp, 8 predicted proteins | sample MarCyaLeptolynsp_FD_14372 | JGI IMG/M metagenome (IMG submission 14372) | reverse complement strand
CTCTTCCTTGGTGATGTTGCCCATGAGGTCGAGGGTGTAGACGATCTCCTCGCCGTCGAGATTGCTGACCTTGGTCAGGCGCTGGGCGTCGTCATAGGCGTAGTTCAGTTCCGACCCGTCGGGCAGCGTGATCTTGGTGATCTGGCCGACCGCGTCATAGGCGAAGGTGGTGACCGCTTCGCCGGCGCCCGGATTGACGGTCCGAGTCAGCAGGCGTCCCCGCGCGTCGTAGGTCAGGTCCGACGTAATCCCGTTCGGGTCCTCGATCGAGGTCGGCAGGCCGCGGCCGTTGACCGACACCACATCGGTGATGTGGCCGAGCGGATCGGTGACCTTCGTCAGATACCCGCTGGTGTCGTAGTCGTAGGTGGTGGTGTCGCCGGCGCCGGTGAGCGGGCCGTCGACGGTCTTGAGCTGGCCGGCGGTGCTATAGGTGTAGGTCCAGACCCTCGTCTGGCCGTTGGTGCTGTAGGGGACCGAGTGCGAGGTGGTGTCGGTCTCAGTCCGGGTCAGCAGGTTGCCGTCGGCATCGTAGGTGAAGTCCACGGTGAGGCCCGGGCGGACGATCTGGGTCGGCAGCGGGTAGCTCGCATGCCAGGACGTGGTGATCGTCCGCGCCAGCGCCGTGCCGGAGGCTTCGGTGCTGCTGGTCGGCAGACCCCGCGCATTGTTCACGTAGGTGGTGACATTGCCCTCGCGGTCCGTCCAACTGTTCCGGTACCCGTTGCTGTCATAGGCGTAGAGCGAATCGTCGGCCAAACAATTGGCGCTTGCAACGCCTTCCACCTGCGTGACCTTCGGTACGCCTTGCACGACGGTATAGTGATAGACGGTGTCCTTGCCGAGTGCGTTGGTCACCGTCGTCTTATTGTTCACCGTGTCGTAGACGAGCGTGACCTTATCCGCGTCGCCGGCATGCTTGCTGGTGATCGCCCGGCCCTCGGCGTCATATTCGAAGGTCGCGAAGCGAACCCCATTCGCATCCGTGATGCCCGTCAGGTGGGTGAGGAAAGTGGTGTTCTCGTAGTGATAGGTGACCGTGCCGTTATCCGGATAGGTCACATCCTTCAACAGTGCGAGACTGGACGTGTAGCTATAGTGATATTCCTGATTGTCCGGCGTGGTCAGCTTGATCAGCCGATCCATCGAGTTATAGGCAAACGTAAGCTGTCGGTTATGGCTGTCGCTGACGGTGGTGAGCAAACCGTTCCCGTCGTAGGTGAGCGTCTGGGTGTAGCCGTTGCGCGCCTCGATCGACGTCAATCGGCCGTTGCTGTCGTAGGTTTCAACATGACCGTCCGGCGTGGTGACGTCCCAGTCCGACCCGTTCGCGACCAACGTGTATTCCACGTCGTTGTTATTTGCCGCCGGGCCCCAGGTGCCGCCCGTTTTGACGAAGTCGAAGACCTTGCCGTCGTCGCGCCGGAGAAACGCGTTGATCCCGTTCGAGGCGAAGAAAATCGAGCGGTCGTAGGTCGTGCGCCAGAACAGGTTCATGATCCCGAAAGGATTGGTGTCCAAGCTGTTGTAGGTCCGCTTGAACTCAAGGATGTCCGGTCCGGCGGTCGTGAAATCGGTGACGACTTCATACTTGTTGCCAGTTAGAGGATGGATAGGATTGCCAACCCCTTCGCAGACATAACCAAGAATTTTCTCCCACCACGGCACCGGCGGGCAGTTTTCGATGTCGGTCTTGCTGTGAATAATGTCGTTGGTCGCCTTGCAGTAATGAAAGCGCACCAGCGTGCCGGGGAGCAGGAAGCCATCCGGATCGATCCAACAGGCCACGTTGTTGAGTGAGCCGTCACTGTTATGGTTTTTGGTAATCTTTGTGACGCCGGTCCAGTTGTTGAAATATTCCTGACAGGACTCCGCATAGGTCTTGCAACCGGCGCCACCGCAGCCGTCGAACACGGTTCCCGAGGCTCGGGCGGGGCTGACGGCGGTCACCAGACCGGCAAAAGTAATGGAAACGGCAAACAGCAGCGCGCGGATCGACGGCATCTCTGGCTCCCCCGGATTCAAATGCTCCGTCAACAACCAAAACGCGTCTCGAAAATCTCATCAACAGATAAAATAAGAATTTTAAGTTGCAATAATCGCGATCGATAGCACGTCAAAACTATTGAGCGAGAAATATGCTCGTTTCTTCAATGGTGGTAGCATGCGATCTAGAAGTTACCTACAACGATAAGAAAGTCGATGCGCCGACGAAGAGGTCATTGCTGGATCGCGATCAATAATAGTGAAACCAGAATGATTCGCCCGTAAAACGCGTAAAAATGGCGCGACTCGGGGTGAAAACGACTTTTCGACCCGACCCGATTTTGAATAAAACAGCTCACATTCCAGGTGATGGTCCGATAGTCCGCGTATGAGACTTCACCGTCGATGGACGGCACGACGCTTGTGGGTAACTCGAAAAAGGTAGCTGCTAAAGGGCGTTGATTAGACGCGAGATGCAGGGAATTTCCATCTAGACCGGCAATTCAAAAAATCGCAAATAATTTACCTAACATTGAATTGCAAATTTCCGGGCGCCGTTTTGCGTCGCGCCAACTTGGGTATACTGAACCCACGATGAGGGATGACCCCGGCACCGTTTCGGAGGATTTTGCGCTCGGCCAGTTGCTGATCGAGCGCGGCAAGCTCGACCCGTCCGGGTTCGAGCGGGCGTGGCGCTGGCACGAGGAGAATGGGCAGCATTTGGACGGGATCGCCGTGTCGCTGGGCTTGGTTGCGGAGCGGGATATGGCGGCGGTGCTTGCCGACTTCCTGTCGCTCGACCTGTTGCGGCCCGACGAGTATCCGGACGACCTCGAGACCGATGAGCCGATCAGTCCGGACTTTCTCAAGGAAACAAGAATCCTTCCCGTGGCGGATGGGGACGACGGCGTGATCCTCGCGATGGCCGATCCGCGCGACGCTTTCGCCCGGCAGGCCATCGAACTCAAATTCGGTAAGCCGGTGCTGCCGCGCGTCGCGGTGCCGTCCGAACTCGAAGCCGCGATCGACCGGCTCTACGGCGATGGCAAGTCGTCGATCGCCGGGATCGTTGAGACCATCGGCGGGGAAGACGGCGATCTCGAGCAAGACGCCGAGCTGCTGAAAAACCTGGCGAGTGAAGCGCCGGTGATCCGGCTCGTCAATCTCATCCTCTCCCGGTCGGTGGAGGCGCGCGCCTCGGACGTTCATATCGAGCCCTTCGAGAGCCGCTTGCGGGTGCGCTATCGCGTCGACGGTGTGTTGCAGGAAATGGAATCGCCGCCGAGCCGGCTGCGTCATGCGATCATCTCGCGCGTCAAGATCATGGCGAAGCTCAACATCGCCGAGCGGCGGCTGCCGCAGGACGGGCGCATCAAGCTGGTGATTCGCGGCAAGGAGATCGACCTGCGGGTCTCGACCATCCCGACCATGCATGGCGAGAAGGTGGTGCTGCGCATCCTCGACAAGTCCGCCGGCGTGCTGGGATTCGAGGAACTCGGTTTCGACGGCGGTAGTCTCCGCGACTATCTCGAGATGCTGAAGCGGCCGAACGGAATCGTTCTCGTCACCGGCCCGACCGGGAGCGGCAAGACCACGACACTTTATGCGTCGCTGCAGACATTGAACGCGCCTGAGAAGAACATCCTGACGGTCGAGGATCCGATCGAATATCAGCTTTACGGGATAAATCAGATCCAGGTGAAGCCGCAGATCGGCTTGAAGTTCGCTTCGGTTTTGCGGTCGGTCCTGCGCCAGGATCCGGACATCATCATGATCGGCGAGATCCGTGACCTGGAGACCGCACAGATCGCGGTGCAGGCGTCGCTGACCGGTCATCTCGTTCTGTCGACGCTGCATACGAACTCGGCCGCGGCGACCATCACCCGGCTGATCGACATGGGCGTCGAGGATTATCTGCTGACGTCGACACTCTCCGGCGTCGTGGCGCAGCGGCTGGTTCGGACCCTGTGCAATGCGTGCAAGCAGCCGTATCGGGTTTTGCCCGAGTTGGCGCAGGAGCTTCAGCTTCGGCGCATGGCGGATGATCGCGACATCACGCTTTATAAGGCGGTTGGATGCGGGGCCTGCGGCGGCACCGGCTATCACGGGCGGATGTGCATCGCCGAAGTGCTGCAGATCGACGACGGCGTCAAGTCGCTGATTATGCAGCAGGCCGACGTTCGGAAATTGCAAGACCACGCGGTCGCGCAGGGCATGCGCATGATGCATGAGGATGGGTTGCGCAAGGCCTTGGCCGGCCATGTCTCGATCGAAGAAGTCATGCGCGTGACGCGCGAGGTCTGACCATGGCCACCTTCCGATATAAAGCCGTCGACGGCGCGGGCGCGGTGGTCGAAGGAGACGTGGACGCCGAAAGCGAAGCGGCGGCCGTCGTGAAGTTGCAGGGGTTGGGGTTGTTGCCGATCCGGGCCAGCGCGGCGGGGTCGTCCGTCTTCCAGTCGCTCTTCCGCCTGGAACTGCGATCTCGAAAAAAGGGATTAGCAGAGCGCGATCTCATTTCGCTGACGCGCGATCTAGCGACCTTGCTCGACGCAGGGATCGAGTTGGAACGGGCGCTTGATATCGTTCGATCCTTGGTCGAGCGCGAAGCGATTGTTCGCATCGTCGAGCGCCTCTTGGAGGATGTGCGGGAGGGGACGACTCTCGCCGACGCGCTTGCGGAGCATCCGGAGAGTTTCCCGGGGCTCTATGTCAGCATGGTGCGGGCCGGGGAGGCGGGCGGCTCGCTGCAGGAAACCTTCTCGCGCATGGCGGACTATCTGGAGCAGTCCGATGCAGCGCGGGAGGAAGTGAAGTCCGCGCTGGTCTATCCGATCATCCTGTCGATCACCGCCTTGGCGTCGGTTTTCGTTCTGGTCGGCTTCGTGCTGCCGCGTTTCAAACCGCTGTTCGAGAGCGCCGGTGAGTCGCTGCCGCTGGCGACCACGATCGTCATGGTCGTGGGCGATGCTGTCCAATCGTATTGGTGGCTGATCCTCGTCGGGGTGATCGTCTTCCTGCTCGGTCTGCGAAGCGCCGGCCGCATTCCCTCCGCTCGGCTTCGCATGGACGGTTGGATCTTGCGCCTACCGGTTATCGGCGCGTTGTTGACCAAGCTGGAGACCGCGCGGCTGACGCGCACCTTGGGCACGCTGCTGGTGAACGGCGTGCCCATGCTATCCGCCCTCGACATCGCGCAACGCACGAACGAGAACCGCGCCTTCGTCGACGGGTTGTCCGCCATTCCCGATGCGGTGAAGGCGGGCCGCCGTCTGTCGGAAGAGCTCGACGGGGCTTCCGTTTTTCCCCGGCTCGGCAGTCATCTCGTGCGTGTCGGCGAGGAGAGCGGGCAGCTGGAAAGCATGCTGCTGAAGACTGCCGACATCTATGACGAGGAAACCAGGCGTAGCGTCAAGCGTGCGGTCGCGATCCTGACGCCTGCCGTGACGATCATCCTCGGCCTGCTGATCGCCGGCATCATCGCCTCGATCCTGGTCGCCATCCTGAGCCTTAACGAGATTGCCTTCTGAACATGTCCAAGCACCGTCGAAAACGAACATTGGAAGAGGAACGCCGAGACGCGGGCTTTACGCTGCTGGAACTCCTGGTCGTCCTCGCAATCCTGGCGTTGCTGGCCGGGTTGGCGGCGCCGCGGGTCATCGGGTATCTCGGCGGCGCGAAGTCCGAAACGGCGAAGATGCAGTTGCACAATATTGCGGCGAGCCTCGATCTCTATCGGCTCGACGTGGGCACGTATCCGGACAATCTCGAAGGGCTAATCACGCGTCCGTCGAACGCTGCGAAATGGAACGGCCCGTATCTCACCAAGAAGTCCGGCCTGAACGATCCTTGGGGCGAGCCCTACCAATACCGCTTCCCGGGACAGAACGGCGAATTCGATCTCTTCACCTATGGCGCGGACAAGAGCGAGGGCGGCGAGGGCGAGGATAAGGATGTGAAGAATTGGTAGGATGACGCGCGAAGGCGGCTATACGCTGGTCGAACTGCTGCTCGTGATCACGCTGATCGCGATCATGCTGGCCGTCGCCGTGCCGCGCATCCCGACCGGAGCGACGGAAACCCAGGTTCGCGCGTCGGCCCGGGAGATGGCGGCCACGCTGCGCGCCGCCCGGGGGCAGGCTATTCACGGTAACAGGTCGGTTCCCTTCGTGCTCGATATCGAAAAACGCACCTATCGTGTGGGTGACGGCGCGGACCGGTCGGTGCCGCCCGATATCGCCGTCTCCCTGCTCACGGCCAAGTCGGAGCTGGTCGGGGGCGAGACCGGGAACATCCGGTTCTTTCCCGACGGCAGCTCGACCGGCGGGCGTATCCGTTTGAAACGGCCGGGCCGCAAGAACGTGCCGACGGAAATCGTCATCGATTGGATCAGCGGCCGTGTCACCGTTGCGGACTGACGCCACCAGCCATCAAAGTGGCTTCACCTTGCTGGAGGTCGTCGTCGCCTTCGCCATTCTCGCGGTGTCGCTGGGTGTGGTGTTCCAGGCGTTTGGGACGGGGTCTAAGAATCTCCGGTTGTCGGAACAGCACACGATCGCGACGCTCATCGCGGAATCGCAACTGGCGACGATTGGCGTCGAACATCCACTGAAAGCAGGCATCGTCTCCGGCAAGGCGATGCCGCCGTATCGTTGGCGCGCGCAAATCACGCCGATTGGGGGTGGCGAGGCAATCGGAAATCGAGCGGTGCCGGTCCTCTACGATGTTGTGATGACCGTCCAGTGGAAAGACGGCGATGCCGACCGGTCGATGTCGCTGACGACCCAGCGCCTCGGTTTGGCGGGCCCACGATGAAAGGCGCACGCCGAGGCGAAGAGGGGTACACGTTACTGGAGCTCATCGTGGCGATGGCATTGCTCGGGCTTGTCTTCGCACTGTTGGCGGGCGGGCTGCGGTTCGGCGCGGCGGTGTGGGAGAAGGGTGGCGATGTCGCGACCCGCACCGCGGAACTCCAAACGACGCAGCGGCTGCTTCGCCGATTGCTGGAACAGATCCAACCGCACAACAAACCGGGAAGAGGCCGGACCGTTCGTGCGGCGTTTACCGGTGGAGCCGATGAACTGCTTTATGTCGGCGCACCGCCGGCGCATCTGGCGGCGCCGGGACCGTATCTCATCCGCCTGGGCGTCGACGGAGCTCGGCGCGACAAAGCACTGACCCTGTCATGGCGGCGGTTGCAGCCGGACCTTCGCGACGTCGACGACTCCCAGCCGACGGACTCGACGGTTTTGATCCGCGGCGTGAAGGATGTGACCTTCGCCTTCTTCGGAAACAAGCGTCCGCGGGACCGTCCTTCATGGCATGGCGGCTGGGCAAATGAGCAAAACCATCCTCAACTTATACGGTTATCCTTAAGTTATGGTCGAAACGACCAACGGCAGTGGCCCGTACTCATCGTTGCACCGGCGGTGCAGGCGCTCCGATAGAATTTAACCCGAGTCGCGCGAGTTTCTACATCTATTGATAGCATGTCTATGGTGCATGCTAATAAAAATAGCGATAAATTCCATCTGATGCCGAAACGGAAACCCCCGAAGTCAAAATAGTCGTAAGGCAGCACCCTCCGCTACCACCTTTGAAAGTCTGATATTTTGCAAGGAAACGAACTGGAAAGGGAGGTTGATTAAAAATAATACAACATAAAATTCATTCACAATTTCTTGATCGAAAAAATTAAGCGCGTTTAGGTGGTCGTCGGAGCATTTGAATCCGGGGGAGCCAAAGATGCCGTCGATCCGCATGTTGCTGTTTGCCGTTTCCATCCTTTTTGCCGGTTTGATCGCCGCAAGTTCATCCGTTCAAGCGAGGTGGCAAGGGTCGGACCTGCACCCGAATTGCAGCGGCGGTTATTGCCCGACAATGAAAGACGCGTGCGAATCGTGGTCGACCTTGCGGGGCGGCATTCCTTGGACATCGACGGAAATTCATAGCGATGGCGGCGGTGCGACCTGTCACATCCAGATCAACCCGTTTCTGTACAAGGATCCGACATTCATTACATGTGACGCAGGCGAGACTGAGCACGCAGGTGTGCCATCTGGTTGTTTGGACCGACCGATAGATCCTAAAAGCCATGGACGTCCCAATTCATGCCCTGTTGGGAAAAATGGTTCTAACCCGGGCACGAATAATCCGATTTCCCTAATCAACGGCAATAAGTACTTCGAGGTTGTGGACTTTGCGACGGCGGGGCCGGACGTGTTGCATTTTACGCGGCATTACAACAGCCGTAGCCTGCTGCAGAGCAGTTTCGGTAAAGGGTGGCGGCACACCTATTCGCGGAACCTGAGTCCGGCCGGCGGTAGCTGGACGACGCCCGCTTGGATCGAGGCGTACCGTCATACCGGTCAAGTTCTCCGCTTTACCAAGGTCGGCAACGACTACGTCGCACCGACGGATTATGACTACGCGCTGATAGCGGTCGGCGGTGAATGGGAGCTGACGGATGCTAGTGGCAACGTAGACCGTTTTGACGCCAATGGCCGCTTGCTGTGGATCGAGACCCGCAACGGTTACCGCCGCACCATGACCTACGATGTCGACGGCTATCTGGAGAAGGTCAGCGACAACCATAGCCGTGAACTCACCTTCACCTATTTCACCTTCGTCTATGCCGGCAATACGCATCGGCAGAATTATATTGTCTCGATGACCGACCCGGACGGCCGGGTCTACGAGTACGTTCGTCATAATTACGGCCAGCGGTTGGATAAAGTTATTTATCCGGATTTGTCGCCGCAGAAGCCGTCAGTGACGTATCTCTACGAAAAGCCCGGCGCCTATTACGGCCTGACGGGGATCGTCGACGAGAACGGCAACCAGTTCGCGACCGTCGAATACGACGATCAGTACCGCGCGATCACCAGTAAGCAGGCGGGCGACGCCAATAAGGTAACCGTCACCTATGACGATGTGAACAACACACGCACGGTGACCAATGCGCTCGGTAAGCAGACCAAGTACCATCTCACGAGCCACGCGGCCGGATTAAAGCTGAGTCAGGTTGAGGGCCTTGTCAGCGCGAATTGCCCGGCGTCGGACTCGACCTTTGCCTACGACAGTAACGGATACGTAAACAGTTGGACGGACCGCGAGGGCAACGTCACGACCTATGTGAACAACGCGCGGGGCCTGCAGACGAGCCGGACGGAGGCGTCGGGCACGCCATTGGCCCGCACGATCACCACGGCTTGGCATGAACGCTACCCGCTGCCGACGCAGATCGTCCGGCCGGGCTTGACCGTTGACTTCACCTACGATGCCGACGGCAACCTGCTGACCCGGACCGAGACCGATACCACCTCGCATTCGGTGCCCTACAGCACCAACGGCCAGACCCGGGTCTGGACCTACACCTACACCACGGCCGGACAGCTCAAGACCGTCGACGGCCCGCTCACCGGCGCCGGCGACACGACCACTTACGACTACGACACCAGCGGGTATCTGACCAAGGTCACCGATCCGCTCGGTCACATCACCGATGTGGTCACGGTCAATGGCCGCGGCCTGCCCACGTCGATCGAGGACCCGAACGGGATCACCTCCGACCTGACCTATGACGCGCGGGGCCGTCTGCTGACACGGACCGTCAATCCGGGCGCCGGCGAAGCGGTCACGACGTTCACCTATGACGCAGTGGGCCAGATCACCAAGATCACCCTGCCCGACGGGTCGGAGCTGAACTATGCCTACGACGACGCCCAGCGCCTGACCAAGGTCAGCAATCTCGACGGCGAGGAGATCGTCTACACCCTCGACCTCATGGGCAACATCACCAAGGAAGAGATCAAGGATGCGGGCGGAACCCTGAAGAAGACGCAAACGCGGACCTTCGACGAACTCGGCCGCATGCTGAAGAGCATCGGCGCGGGCACGCAGGAAACGGCCTTCTCCTACAACAAGAACGACGACCTCAAAACCGTCACCGATCCCAAGTCCAACGTCACCACCAACGCCTATGATGCGCTGAACCGGCTGATCACGGTCACCGATGCGCTGACCAACGATGCGGATACGGCCTATGACGCTGCCGACAACCTGACCGGCGTCACCGACCAGCGGTCGCTGACCACGTCTTATGTGCATAACGGCTTCGGCGACGTGATCCGGCGCACCAGCCCGGATACCGGCATCACCGACTACGAATACGACAAGGCCGCCAACGTCACCAAGAAGACCGACGCCCGTGGCGTGGTCGTTAATTACGCCTATGACGACGCGAGCCGCATTACCACGAAGACCTTCCCGGCCAGTACATCCGAGAACGTCACCTATACCTATGACGACGTCACCGGGGGGAACTACGGCAAGGGCCGGCTGACCAAGATCGAGGACGCCAGCGGCTCCACATCATACGTCTATGACGCCCGCGGCAACGTCATCACCGAGACGCGGGTGATCGGCGCGCAGAGCTACGTCACCTCTTACGTCTACGATTCCGCCGACAACCTGACGCAGATGACCTATCCGTCGGGACGGATCGTGACCTATCTGCGCGACCGGCTGGGCCGGGTCGCCTATGTCACCACCAAGAAGACCGGATCGGATCCGGAGCAGTTCCTGGCCTCCAACATCCAGTATCTCCCCTTCGGGCCGATCAGTTCGATCACCTACGGCAACGGGCAGCGGGCGACGCTGTCCTACGACCAGGATTACCGGATCACCGGGATCGACACGACGGACGGCACGACGACGGTGCAGGACCTGTCCTACACCTACGATCTCGCCTCCAACATCAGCGGCATCACCGACACGCTGGACACGGCGCGGAACCAGACGCTGGACTATGACGTCCTGCACCGGCTGACCGATGCGACCGGGGTCTATGGCGACATCGACTATGTCTACGACGCGGTGGGCAACCGGACGAGCCGGGTGGTCACCGACGGCGGCGTCACGACCGACACGCTGACCTATGCGGGGACGAGCAACCGGCTGCTGACGGTGGCCACCGGGGGCAACACCCGGACGGTGACCTATACGGCGAACGGCAACATCACGACGGACAGCCGGGGCAGCGGGTTCGACTATCTCTACAACCATGCCAACCGGATGAACGAGGTGAAGGAGAACGCGGCAACGGTCGCGACCTACACCTATAACGACCTGGGCCAGCGGGTGATCAAGGACCTGGCGGGAGGCGCCAAGACGCATTTCCACTTCGACCTGAACGGCATCCTGATCGGGGAGAGCACGGATCTGGGCGTGAGCCAGCGGGAATACATCACCCTGGCCGGCCTGCCGATCGCCGTCATCGATGCGGGGACCACGCCGACGGCGCCCACAGAGACGACACAGGACAACGGCGACGCGGGGACCAGCTCGACGGGGACATGGAATACCCTCACGACGGGGACCCAGCACGAAGGGGCCAACTACCTCACCCGCGAAAATGGCGACGGCACCAATGCCTATACCTGGGCGCCGACGATCTCGACCGATGGGCCGCACCAGGTCTATGTGAAATACCCGGCCGACCCGAACCTGGGCTCGAAGGCCGACTACACCGTGCATCATGCACAAGGAAGCAATACGCATACCGTCGACCAGCGAAAGGACGGCGGACAATGGAACCTGCTCGGCACGTACAATCTCAAGGCCGGGCAAAACCACCGCGTCGTACTATCCGATAAAGCAGAGGCAGTGCCGACGACAACAGACGTCATAATAGACAATACCCATGTCGACGCGGTCGCGACCGGTACTTGGAATAGTTTCACGCAATCCAGTTACTACAAATCCCATTGGGGAACGAACTATAGTTGGGCTGACTCAGGCGATGGAACGACCAAATTTGCGTGGCCGGCGTCGGCCGTTCCCGAAACCGGCCGGTATCGTGTTTATGCGCGTTGGGTAACGCATGCCAATCACGCAACCAATTCGAAATACACGATCAATCATATCGGCGGCACGACCACAGTTCCGGTCGATCAGGTACAGTTTGACGCGACTTGGTATTCATTGGGTGTTTTCGATCTGGAGCCGGGAACGGGTGCGATCGTCGAGCTCAGTAACGATGCCAACGGTCAAGTCGTTGCGGATGCTATCCGTCTGGTTCGGGAAACGGGGGCCGACCTTCATACACCGGGCGGTGGAAGCCTTGCCGAGGATATCGCCGACAATACCGATGGCGATGTCGTCATTACAGGGTCCTACACCACGCATACCGTACCTGGCCAATATGGCAGCAACGTCTATCAGTTTGCGCCATCCGGTTCGATCACCAGTTCTATTACGTGGCCGCTAAAACTCCCAACCGCCGGCGAGTACGAGCTGTTCGGGCGGTGGAAGACGCATTCGAATCGCGCGACCGACGCGAAGTACGTCATTCACCATGACGGCGGCACCACGACGGTGACCGTCAATCAGCAAATCAATGACCAGAGTTGGGTCTCGTTAGGGAAGTTCAACTTGACGCCGGCCTCCAATCCGAAAGTCGTGCTCGGCAATGACGCGAACGGATATGTCATCGTGGATGCCGTGAGGGCATTGCGAGACACTCGTGTGCTGCAGGATATCGCCGACAATACCGATGGCGATGTGGTCGTTACAGGGTCCTACACCACGCATTCCGTGTCCGGCCAATACGGTAGCAACGTCTATCAGTTCGCGCCGGCGGGATCGATTACCAGTTCCATTTCATGGCCTCTTAGTGTGCCGTCCGCTGGCATGTACGAACTCTTCGGACGGTGGAAGACGCATGCAAATCGTGCGACAGACGCGAAATACGTCGTTCATCACGACGGCGGCACCTCGACCGTAACGGTCAACCAACAAATCAATGACCAGCAATGGGTTTCGTTAGGAAAGTTTGACCTGACGCCCGCTTCCAATCCGAAAATCGTGCTCGGCAATGACGCGAACGGGTATGTCATCGTGGACGCCGTGATGGCCCGGCAGGATACCCGCGTCCATTCGGCCGACGAAATCATCGTCGACAATGATGATCCTGTGAATGTCAACAAAAGCGCGGGGTGGGGATCCACTGGATCGCTGCCGCGCTGGGGGACGAACGCATATTACACTCAAGTCTATTACACGCGCTGGCTTGAGTGGATTCCGCCGTTACAGGTCGAGGGTTGGTACAAGGTTTACACACGCTGGCCCAACTTTTGGTCGAATTCGTCGGTTGCGCCCCATACAATTCATCATCGCGACGGCTCGACGACAGTCAACGTCAACCAAAAGCAAGACTTTGGCCAATGGTATCCGCTCGGCACGTATTATATGGAGCCGGGCCAGAATCATCGTGTGGCTGTCTCGACAGTAGGCGCCAGTCACAATACGCGGTTGCACGCAGATGCGACGCGTTTCGTGCGGGTGCCCTCGGGGTCGATGGAAGACATGATCGTCGACAACACCGACCCGAGTGTCGTTCGAGTCGGAACATGGAGTTCGTCGACATGGGCTGACGGAGGCCGTTTTTGGGGCTCGAATTTTGAATACCGGTTGTCGGGGACAGGCAGTGAAACGTTCACCTGGCCCGCCCCGGTAACAGAACAAGGCCGATACCGCGTATACGCGCGATGGACCATGCATGCGGGTTTTCGGACCAATGCTGCACGATATACCGTGCACCATGCGGACGGATCGTCGCTCGTGACGATGGATCAGAATTACAACGGCGGGCGGTGGATGTCGCTGGGCGTATTCGAAATGGCCCCGGGGCAGAATCACCGCGTCGTGCTGGACGACAACGCGACGGACGATGTTGTCGCCGATGCGATCCGCTTCGTGCGGGAGAGCAATACGCGGCAGGTCACTGCCGATGCGATCAAGATCGTGCCAAACACGGCGGAGGATGCGCTGTATGTGCATGCGGACCATCTCGGCACGCCGCAGAAGATGACCGACGCTGCCGCCGCGGTGGTGTGGGACGCGACCTACCGGCCGTTCGGCACGGAAGACGCGATCACCGGCACCGCGACCAACGAGCAACGCTTCCCCGGCCAGTTCCGCGATGCGGAAACCGGCCTGCACTACAACTACTTTCGCGACTACGACCCGGCGATCGGCCGCTACATCCAAAGCGACCCGATAGGCCTCGATGGTGGGTTGAATACCTATGCTTATGTGGGTGGGAATCCTGTGTTGTTCTATGATCCGCTCGGCGAAAGCCGTAAGAAACGAAAGGGAGCAAAAAGGAAGAAATACAAGAAACCGGATAACCCAAACAGACGACATGGAGCTGAAGGAAGGCAACCAAGTGGTCTCCGAGACCGCAACATTGGCCATCCTCAGGGTGAAGAGCATCAAATGCGAAACCGTCGACCGAATCGAAATAATGCACCTGCAGCACCAAACCGTGGTGGTGTTCGCCGACCGGGGATCACCCCTTGGGATTGGATGCCGTTACCACCTCCAAATTTTCATTGTCGATTCGTTGAGTGTCCTGGGCCACAAGAGGCGGGGCTACAGCCTAAAAATCCTGGTAGGTTACAAGCACTATTGCCACCCGAAAATCCAAGTGAATCATTATCGGAAGGAGCCAAGGTATGCCCAGCATCGTCCCGATCACACGCACCTATTCGTAAATCACGTGAGCGAGACACATAAACCTACCAAATCCCTACCGTTCGACGCTTAGATTGAATGGTTAGATGTTCGTGTTTTGAAAAAAGTCCAAACACGGTGTGTGTCAACAATTCAGTGTCATGCAAAAAACCTTGAGAATCAATAATCGGAGCCATCATGTAAATATAGAATCTGACAAAAAGCAGTTGCTGATTATTGGGGAAGAAATGTCAAATCCATTTGATTTGCCACATGAACTAATACGACAAGATAAACTTGATGAAGCTCGAGAAATTCTTCTTGACTCTTTAAGAATGGAGATACGGGAAGCGTATTCTCATGACCTCAATCATGCTTGGTATTTGGTGGGGGACATATTCTATAGAGAGGGGGACTACACGAAAGCTATAAATGCCTTCGAGGCGAGTATCGAAAAATTCCCTAACGACTCAGCTGCGATGCACGCAATTGCAAACTGCTATTCCGAGCTCGGGAAACCAGACAAGAGCGAGGAGTATCTTAGAAACGCAATGAAATTCGAGGAAAGCCCAGGAATAATATTCAACTTGGGCAATGCACTTTTTGATCAAGAAAAATACAGTGAAGCTATAATATTTTATAGGAGAATTTCGGAAAAAGATTCGAGTTTGTTTAAAAGTGCTCAGAACAATATTAAAATTTCGGAAGAAATATTATCTAAGAAATAATAGTATTTAGAGTTATTATTGACAATGAGGGCGCTGGACTCTCGAAGACTGGTACATGGCACTCATCCACTTGCACTAACGGCCGCACCAACAGTAGCACGAACGCGAATTCTGCGAGTTCGAGTTTGGTCCGAGAGGAATAATCAGGGAGTATATTGGTGACAAAAGCTCGAATAGAAGAGTTTGTTCTGCCATCTTCACTGCTGTTTTCATAGCGTGCATAGAATAGCTTGTGGTGACCATGAGTTGCACACCAAACTGTGTCTCAACAAATTAAGCAATTAGCTTGGAGCTTCAACGTCTCGATATCCCATTATCTTTTATTCGCAAGTGTATCGGGCCTCCTAATTGGTAGTTTCATCTCGGTCTTAGTACACCGGTTGCCGCTTGCTGAGCCGATCGCACTCAGCCGGTCTCGCTGCTGGTCGTGCGGACAAGCGCTCTCGCCACGCGATCTCATCCCAATGCTGAGTTGGCTCTTGCTTCGCGGCGTGTGCCGCTATTGTGGTGAGCGAATCTCCACACTCTATCCGCTCCTCGAACTCGCCGCCGTTGTTGTTGCTGTTTGGGCCGCCTTCCTCTTGGAGGGTTGGTTGTATTGGGCAACCTGCGGTCTCGGATGGGCGCTCTTGGCGTTGGCGGCGATCGATCTACGCAGTTTCATCCTGCCCGATCGGTTGACGCTGCCGCTGATCGTTGCGGGTTTCGTGGTCGCGTATGCCATCGGCGCAGAGCAACTCTTCCATCATCTCATCGGTTCCGCGGCCGGGTTCGGCTTGCTCTTTCTGCTTGGGTGGCTCTACCGGCGGTTTCGCGGCCGCGCGGGGCTCGGGCTCGGCGACGCCAAACTGCTGGCCGCTGCCGGCGCGTGGCTCGGCTGGGCGGCGCTGCCGTCGGTTCTGTTGATCGCGGCGGTGTC
>JGI12316J14372_10003143_pt1 | contig 16183 bp, 14 predicted proteins | sample MarCyaLeptolynsp_FD_14372 | JGI IMG/M metagenome (IMG submission 14372) | reverse complement strand
GTGCACGAATGACACGCCATTTTGCTCGCCTTCGGTCCAGCCGCCGGCCGCGTCTGCGGCGTGAGCGCCGAGGGCAGCAGAGGCGCCGAGAAAGGTGAGCGCGACGCAGTTGCGAGTGAGATGGTTCATATCGTTCCTCTTAAATAACTTATTGATATTCAATAACCTCATATCGAAAAAAGGCAAGGTTACATTTGTGAAAAATATGCAACAGCGGCCAATTTCGACGCAGAACCCTTTGTCAAACCTGAAAAAATAAGTTTTGTATGGACACGACGGAGGACGCGTCATGACACTGTTTCTGCTCGGACTGGCAATATTCTTCGGGCTTCATCTGTACTCTGCGACTCGGTCGCGGCACGCGGAGTACGACCTGAAAAAACGGCTTGGATACAGCGTGTTCATGTCGGGTTACAGTGTGATTTCGCTAATCGGATTCGGACTGATGATTTACGGATTCGGTGCGACACGCGGGGCAGGCGTGCTTTATGTGCCGCCCACCTGGATGCAACATATCAATCTGTTGCTGACCATTCCCGCAATGGTCCTGCTGATCGCTTCGCAATTACCAGTCGGGGTCATCGCGAAAGTGACAAAGCATCCGATGCTGCTGGCGGTGAAGCTTTGGGCATTCGGCCACTTGCTGGCCAATGGCGAACTCAATTCCGTGATTCTGTTCGGTAGTTTTCTGGCCTATGCCGTGTTTGACCGCATCATGGTCAAACGCCGTGGCGACATCGGGCCCGGCCCCGATGCAGAGGTCAACTCGACGATGGACCTGATCGCGCTGGGCGCAGGACTTGGCGTTTGGGCGCTGATCGCGTTCTGGCTGCACCCCATATTATTCGGAGTTCGTGCTGTCCCCTGACCCCGCGGCGGTCGCAGCAATACGCTTGTAGAGGGCCGCCGGTCTGATAAAGCGTGCATCTCGGTAGATTAATAAGGGCAAGCCATGTCTGCTCAGAACCAGATCCGGCGCAAGACGGTTAAGGATATCGCAAAAGCCAAAGGTGGCGAGCCGCTCGTATGTCTGACGGCCTATGACGCAACCATAGCGGAACTACTTGACCCGCATTGCGACATTATACTGGTTGGCGACAGTGTCGGCATGGTGGTTCATGGACTGCCATCGACCGTTGGTGTGACCATGGAGATGATGATTTTGCACGGCCAAGCCGTGATGCGTGGCGCGTCACAAGCCTTCGTCGTTGTTGATATGCCGTTCGGGTCATACGAAACGAACTCAGATCAGGCGTTTCTGAACGCTGCGCGCATCATGCAGGAGACCGGGTGCCAAGCTGTGAAGATTGAAAGCGGGGCATATGCCGCGACTCAGATTCGGCATCTGGTGGAGCGCGGCATTCCGGTGATGGGGCACGTCGGTCTGCGTCCACAGGCGATAAATGTCGATGGTGGCTTTCGCGCCAAGGGACGCAGCGAAAGCGAGTGGGAGATGGCCATCGCGGAAGCGGTCGCGGCGGACCAGGCCGGTGCATTCGCGATCGTTGTTGAAGGCGTGGCGCCCGATCTGGCGGACGAGATTACGGCAACTGTGAGCTGTCCAACCATAGGCATTGGCGCGTCGGCAAACTGTGACGGCCAAATCCTCGTGACCAACGATATGCTTGGTATGACCGATTGGGTGCCGAAATTCGTCAAGAAGAACGCTGACTTGAAAACGGCGATCGAAAATGCCGCTCAAGTCTATGCCACAGAGGTGAAGTCGCGGTCATTCCCGGGCGAGGCCCAGACATACAAACTGCGCAAAACTGCGAAGAGCTAACCTTGTCCGTTGCGGGCGCGAGCGGGCACGGCTAGGGTGCGCGTGATTGATCCAAGGGACCCGTCTGGAGACTGTATATTTGGCTGATATTTTTGAAGAAGTCGAAGAAGGCTTACGCCAGGATCGCCTGACCGTTCTGTGGAAACGTTATGGGATCCTCGCCTATCTCGGCGGCGCACTTTTGATCGGTGGAGTGGCCTTGAACGAGTACCTCCAGGCGCGTTCGATCCAGATTACAGAAGACAATGCTGCGCGTCTTGAAGCGGCGATGACCGAGGTAGACGCCCGCAACTACGAGAATGCGGCGACCCAGCTGACCGGGATTGTTGATGATGAGATTGCTCCATCGGCGGTTGCCGCGCACTATTTGGCCGGCGTCCGACTGGATGGCAATGGTGACGCGATCGCAGCTGCCGGAGTGCTTGAGGGCGTGGTCGGCGAGGCAGAAGATCCGACGCAGAAACTGGCGCTGATTAAAGCAGCTTACCTCAAGGCCGATACGACGACGCGCGAAGAGCTTGCCAGTTTTCTCAGTCCGCTCGCCGACGATGATGGGCCGTTCGGGGCATTGGCGTCGGAACTGATCGCAGCGAAGGCCCTGCAAGAAGGTGACATTGAATTTGCGCGTCGCGAGTTCAATTTTCTCCGTCTCGCACAGAACGTTCCTCCAGGAGTTATGCGCCGCGCGGAGCAAGCGCTCGAAACCTTGCCGCCGGTCAGCGTGGACGTGAATGCGCCCATAGATAATGAGATCGCCCCGGACCCGGTCGAGAACGCCGTAGAGGATGAAACGACGGGCACTGCGGTACCATCTGATGCATCCGAGACCAGCCCAATCGAATCTGAGGAGACGCCGGAATGAGCGCCCACACATTAATCAAGCTCGGCTTAGTCTCGGCCTGTTGTATCGGTCTTAGCGGCTGTTCCTTGCTCAATCGCGGTGCGGCTGATCGGGCGGCTGAGGAGGCGCTCGAAAAAGAAGGCCGGATCACGATGGTTCTCGGTGACGAAGCGCTACAGCCGGATCCTGCCCTGGTCTCAGAAGTCATCACATTGCCGTCGCCGCGCGACCTGACCGATGGATGGCCTCAAGCGGGCAGTCGCTCGAGTAAGGCGACCGGGAACATCAATGTCGCGGCTGAGCTGGACGTTGCCTGGCGTGCCAATGTCGGCAATGGTTCGGACCGCAAATCCGCGTTGACGACNCCGCCAGTTGCGTCGNCGGATACGATTTATTCGATTGATTCCAGACAGACGATCGTTGCGACCAATGCCAGCAATGGTCGGCGCCTCTGGAGCGAAAAACTCGATTCGGGCAATCGCCGTGATGGAACAGGGATCGGATCGGGTCTCGGCCTGGAAGGCAATACACTGGTCATCGCTAGCGCCTACGGCTTTGTCTCTGCGATGGACGCCACGACCGGCACCGAACTCTGGCGAACCGCGACGGAAGCGCCGATGACGGGTTCTCCAACGATCAAGGATGGCCGAATCTTCGTCTCATCGAACAATAATGAAGTGCTTGCACTCGACCTCGCAACCGGAGCAGTCCTGTGGAGCGATCAGGCGATTGCTGAAACTGCGCGCGTGCTTGGGTCTCCGAGCCCCGCGGCTGTGGAAGACATCGTGGTCGCCCCTTATTCATCGGGTGAGGTTATCGCCTATCTGGCGTCCAACGGACGACGTTTGTGGAGCGAAGCGCTTGCGAGCGTCGGGCAATTTACGCCAATCTCGTCGATCAATGATATTGGCGCTCGCCCCGTTCTTGGCGGAGGGCTTGTCTTTGCCGCGAGCCAGTCCGGCGTCCTTGCCGCAATTGACGGTCGGACCGGGAACCGGGTCTGGCAGCAGCCGATTGGCACCACTCAAGCGCCGGCGCTTGCTGGCGAGTATCTGTTCGTCGTCGGGGTGGATGCAGAGCTCGCGTGTATCAAGGCGGGCACCGGGCAAGTGGTTTGGGTTCAGGAATTGGAGAAGTTCAAGAAGCCTAAGGATCAAAAGGGGCGGATTACCTATGCAGGCCCGGTTGTCGCCAACGGTCGGGTACTGATTGCATCCTCCAAGGGTGAGCTGATCGCGTTCGATCCGCAGACGGGGGATGAAACAGACCGCTTGAAACTTGGCGATCCTGTCTATATCGAGCCGATTGCTGTTCAGGACAAATTGCTGATCCTGACCGATGATGCGCGTCTGATCGCAATCCGCTAGGGATTTCCAAGGCGCAGAACCAAAGATACCGGGGCGCGCCATGCCGCTGAAAATCGCTATTGTGGGACGACCGAATGTCGGGAAGTCCACGCTGTTTAATCGCCTGGCTGGTAAGCAATTGGCGCTGGTCGATGATCAGCCCGGCGTAACCCGTGATCGCAAGGAAGCGGAAGGGCGCCTGGCCGACTTGCCACTGATCCTGATTGATACGGCGGGATTTGAGGATGTGACTGACGAGTCGCTGGAAGCGCGGATGCGCAATCAGACAGAGATTGCCATTCGCGAGGCGGAACTGGCATTGTTCCTGATCGATGCACGTGTTGGGGTGACAGCCATGGATGAGCGGTTTGCGCAAATCCTGAGGCGGGCTGACATGCCGATCGTGCTGGCCGCCAATAAGGCTGAAGGACATGCTGGCGATGAAGGGTTACTGGAAGCCTGGAATCTCGGCTTGGGCGAACCGGTTGGTCTGTCCGGTGCGCATGGTGAAGGTCTGTCCGATCTGTATAGCGGCATTCGCGAAGCGCTCGGCGAAGAAGCATTCCTCGAGGCATTGAAAGAGGAAGAGGCAGAAGAACAGGATACATTCAATCAGGGTATTCTCGATCAGCTCGAGGGGCTCGACATGGACGATCCGTTCTTGAATGAGGCCAAGCTCGAGGCGGCGTTCGAGAAAGTCGGCATCGATGATGAGGCTGAGGGCGAGGCGATTGAGGAAGCCAAGGCGGCGACCAAAGAGCGCCCGATCCGACTCGCCATTGTCGGGCGTCCGAATGCCGGCAAATCGACCCTTATCAACCAATTGGTCGGCGAAGAGCGGATGCTGACCGGCCCAGAGGCCGGCATTACGCGCGACTCCGTTACGCTGCGCTGGACGTGGGAGGGCCGGGAAGTGCGCCTGGTTGATACGGCGGGGTTGCGGAGGAAGTCCAAGGTGCAGGAGCGCCTGGAGAAGATGTCGACAGGCGAAACGGTGCGCTCACTCAAATATGCTGACGTCGTTGCCCTGATCATGGAACCGGAAGATTCATTTGAGAAGCAGGACCTGCAGATCGCGGATCTGGCCTTGCGCGAAGGCCGCGCCGTGGTCTTTGTCATCTCCAAGTGGGACACGATCAAGAACCATGGCATGGCGATGAAAGAGCTGGAACGCCGTCTAAAGGAGCATCTGCCGCAAGCGAAAGGTGCTGCTCTGGTGACCCTGTCTGGTCTAACTGGCAAACGCGTCGAACGCCTGATGCCTGCCGTTGCCAAGGCTTANGATGACTGGTGCGCGCGGGTGAAAACNGGAGATCTCAATCGCTGGCTTCGTTATATGATCGAGCGCAATCCGCCGCCCAGCGTTCAAGGCAAGCGTATCAAGCCGCGCTATATGGCTCAGATCAAGGCGCGCCCACCAACGTTTGTGCTCATCGCTTCGCGCGGGGATCAGATGCCGGAACAGTACAAGCGATATCTGGTCAACGGCTTGCGCGAGGCTTTCGAACTTCCCGGGGTGCCGATACGGCTCCATGTCAAGCAAGGGGCAAACCCCTATGCGGACAAGGCGCGGCGCAAGCGCTAGTCCTTGTCCGGGTGGAGCGATCGCCCAAGAATGTGATTGCTGTTACCGATGACATGATGGCTCAATCCGACAATTAGTGGGTCAGGCGGCCTCACGACGTGCGTGTCTTTGCCGGGATAGTCGAGCGACGACAGAAAATGCTGCATGCAATTGATACGGGCGCGTTTTTTGTCTGAGGATTTTACGATGGTCCAGGGCGCGTCCGCGGTGTCGGTATAGAAGAACATCGCTTCCTTGGCCTCTGTATAGTCCTCCCACCGATCCAGCGAGGCCCGGTCGATGGGAGACAGCTTCCACTGTTTCAATGGATCGACCTTGCGCGATTCAAAGCGCTTGAACTGTTCATCCTGCGTCACCGAGAACCAGTACTTGAAGAGTTTGATACCAGATCGCGTGAGCATGCGTTCCAGATCAGGTACCTGTCGCATAAACTCCAAATACTCATTGGCGTCGCAAAAGCCCATCACCCGTTCGACCCCAGCGCGATTGTACCAGGACCGGTCGAACAGTACGATCTCACCAGCCGTCGGGAGGTGGTTGATATAGCGCTGGAAATACCACTGTCCGCGCTCGGTTTCGGTCGGTTTCTCTAAGGCCACTACGCGGGCACCGCGAGGATTGAGATGCTCGGTGAACCGCTTGATGGTGCCGCCTTTGCCGGCGGCATCCCGCCCCTCAAACAGGATCACGATCTTCTGGCCGGTCTCTTTCACCCAATGCTGCACCTTAAGTAGTTCGACCTGAAGTTCGGCTTTGTGACGTTCATAGGTCTTACGTCGCATCCTGGATTTGTAGGGATACTCGCCATTCTCGAACAATTCGCGAATGCGCTCCGGATCGTGGCGTTGCTGACCGATCGACGCTTTTGCTCGGGTTTCGACAGCTGGCGCGCTCTTGTCTTCACCATTGGTTGTCGCTTTATCAGCCATGTGGGATCCCCCAATTATCCGGTCGTTACAATCGGATAAGTCTAGGCCGATGGACGAGCGCACCTATAAGGAGAGTTGCGTAGTCAGTCGGCTTCAGTTCGGCTGAATCCAGATCGGCGATGACCAGGCCATCTCCTGAATTGTCGGATCGATCACGGAAAGGGGTGCCTGTCCCAAGCGTAAACTATCATAGGTCGACCAACGACAGGTCGGGTTTTCGATGACGCGGGCATAATAGAACGCGTTCTGATCGGGCGCGTAAGAGTCATCCGTCCACAAGGCTTTGAGTTCCGCAGCGCCCGCATTTGTATCTACGGTGCAGTCTGTCAAATCGACGCCTGCTGAAGTCGGTGCGCAGCGTGCGGTCGTCGGATTAATTGCGCGGTCGTCGCTGCAAAGCACGTCGACCACCGATTCCATTACTTCGCCATTTTCCGTCCAGCCTTTGATGATCTGAATGCGGTCGATCGGTGCCGAGAGTGGATCGCGCGCCGCCCAGATGATGAAAGCGGGAGCGGAATCGCTGGACCCGGAAATGGTTGATCCCATCGGCACCCCAGACAAATAGGCTGTTTCGAGCAGATCCGGCGCGTCGAGCAGGTCTTCGGCGAAGTCGAACCCAGCAAAGAGGCGAAGTCGAATGCGCGTGCCGCTAGTGGCGTACACTTCCTTGCGTTGCATGGCTTCGAACAAGGCGTCCCGTGTGTTTTCCGGCGCCCAGATCGCCGCTAGTCCGCCGGGATTATTATTCAGGCTACGGGCGCGCGGAGCGGTCAATCGCGTTTTCGCTGGTGCGCTGAATACGCCGCTCGCGCCGCGATAATCCCATTCCTCGGCATCACCCGGATTGGAATTGTGAACATCAGTGCTGCCGATCAATCCAAATGCCAGCGGATTGAAACCAAGTTCGTTCTCCAGCACGAGCCCTTTTTTCAATCCATCACGGATCATTGAGGTTTCGAAGATGCATTGGGTTTCTTGGCCCGGTTCGCAAACGGGCAGGAATTGCTCAAATGCGCATTCTTCGTCGCTGGTGCCAAAGCCGATCACGCATTCAGAATTGCCTTTGACCTGGAACATCTCGACAATTGGCTCGACTTGTTGCCGCATCTGCCAGTCTTCTTCGGTGTAGGGATCACCGTCGATTGTGTGGCTGGCAAAAGCGAGGCCCCAGGATTTGTTCGGATTGTGCGGAATGGTGAGATATTCGCACGGGCTTTCGCAAGTGGCGTTCAGCTGGCGCCAAAGGTCCAGTTCGGTCAACGCATCAAACGCCGATGGGGCATGGTTCGGCGTCTCGCTGCCGCGAAAGATCACATTGCGATGGATCTTGCCGCGATCGGGTAATGGCGGGGAGTATTCGTATGCTGCAAAAGCGGTAAATTCTCCCGGCGCATTGTGACGGTCGGCGGCTTCTCCAATGCGGGCCCAGGTTGCAGTTTTGAGCGCAAACGCATCTTCGGGGGCGCCTAGAAAGTCTTCCAGTATCGAAATTGGCGGGCGCTGCTCACCCTGGGCGCGCAGGTCCAGAAAAAAACGGGCATCCGGTCGTTCCATTCGGTCGCAATAAGCCTGCAATGCATCGCTCTTGTCGGACAGGTCGCAGGCTTCGTGCAGCCCGAAGCCTTCGGCATGATCGGTGATGGCGACAAAATCGAGTGGTCTGGTGAGCTGCATGGTTTCGCCCACAGCATTCTGCACGACTTCACCGCGCGCGAACTGATAGGCCTCATCCAGCGATAGTCGATTGCCGAAAATATACGAGTCGAAAGACAGTGAGGAGTGCACGTGCAGGTCGCCGAAATAGACATTCCTGGTTGCACTTGGCGCCGGATAGAGCGCTGGCTCCTGCCCGGGCGCGTTGAACGCTGCTTCGTCTTGGGCCGCGACTTCGGCTTTCAGTTCAGCGAGGGCATCGTCTGACACCATCGGCGCGCTAAGCCGCGATTGGACATAGAAGAAGCCCGCAGCGGCAGCCGCGACGACGGCCAAAAGTGCCCACATCCACCAACGCATGTCATCCGCTCCCGGTTAAACCCTCAGCAGAGCGTGACACGGAATGTCTGAATTCCCAAACCCTGTCGTCGCGAGATCGGGCTTAGAGCAGGTCGCTCACATTGATCCGGGCATTGTTGCGCGTCTCGCTGGCTTCGAGCATCGGGACGATATGGATCGCGACTTCATCAGTGGATGGCAGGGTCATTGGATCTTCGCCCGGCACTGCATCGGCGCGCATTTGTGTTCTTGTCGCGCCGGGGTCGAACAGATTCACATTTAGGGCCATTTGTTCGTTTTCGTCCGCCCAGGCATAGATCAAGGCTTCGAGCCCGGCCTTGGACGCCTGGTACGGTCCCCAGAAGGCCCGAGGGCGCGGCACCACGCCGGACGTCACGAAGACTGCGCGCGGCGAGTCCGACCGGCGCAGAAGTGGGTCCATAACGCGGATCAAGCGCCAATTGGCGCTGAGATTGACATCAATTGTCTCGTTGAACTGTCGCTCGCCGCCGGCTTGCAATGGCCCGATCGTACCCAGCAGACCGGCATTGCCGAGTAAGCCGTCGAGCCGTCCAAACTTCTCTGCAATGGCCTGACCAAGCGGCTCAAATGCGGCAGCATCTTTGAGATCAAACGGAATCAGCGTCATCGATCCGCCCGCTGCCCGGATCTCATCGTCGAGGTCTTCCAAGGCCTTCTTCGAACGTGCGAGCCCGATGACATGGTGCCCGGCTTTTGCAAGTGCGAGACAGGCCGCGCGGCCAATGCCCTGTGATGCGCCAGTGACGAGAGTGATGCGTTTATCCATGCGCGCGGCCTATCCGAGCAAAGCGGTCTAGTCCAGAAGCGAAAGCTGTCTTTCCTTGCTGCTCTCGTTCTGGTCGTGATCGATCAGGCGTGTGGGGTAGTCGCCAGTGAAGCAATGGTCCGCAAAAGCGGGGGTTTCTGCATCGTAATCAACGCCGATAGCGCGATAGAGGCCAGGAACTGACAGGAAGCCGAGGCTTTCGACGTTCAGATAGTCGCGCATCTCTTCCAGGGAATGGTTCGCGGCCAGCAGCTCGGTTCGGTCGGCCATGTCGATGCCGTAAAAGTCCTGGTGGGTGATTGGCGGGCTGGCCGAGCGGAAGTGGATTTCCTTAGCGCCGGCGTCGCGGACCATCTGAACAATCTTGCGCGACGTGTTTCCGCGAACAATCGAGTCATCAACCAGCAGGACCCGTTTGCCTTCCAGGACGGCCCGGTTCGGCGAGTGCTTACGTGAAACGGCGCGTTGGCGCCCGGTCTGGGTCGGCTGGATAAAGGTGCGTCCGACATAGTGACTGCGAATGATGCCGAGTTGAAACGGCACGCCGGAATGCTCTGAAAAGCCNATGGCAGCTGGCACGCCTGAATCCGGTACCGGAACGACAACGTCGATGTCGGCGGGGTGCTCGGTCGCCAATTGATGCCCCATTTTGCGGCGGACATCATAGACGGACCGGCCTTGCACGATGCTGTCGGGGCGGGCGAAGTAAACATACTCGAACAGGCAAGGACGCACCGGCCGGGACGGGAACGGGTTGTAGGAGCGAATCCCGTCCTCGGTGATAATGACGACTTCGCCGGGATCAATCTCGCGAACGAATTCAGCGCCCATCAAATCCAGAGCGCAGGTCTCAGAGGCAAGCACGGACGCTGTTCCGATCTGACCCAGGACCAGTGGACGAAGCCCGGAAGGATCGCGCGCACCGATCAGCTTCTTGTTGGTCATGCCGACAAAAGAAAAGCCACCCTCAATTTGACGGATGGCATCCAGGAAGCGGTCGGAGACTGTGTCTTGGTCGCTGCGGGCGAGAAGGTGCAGGATGACTTCAGTGTCCATGGTGGATTGGAAGATCGATCCCTTTCGCACCAGTTTCTTTCGCAAGGCCCTGGCATTGGTGAGGTTGCCATTGTGAGCGATCGCGAAACCGCCGGAGTCGAGGTCGGCGTAGATCGGCTGAATGTTGCGGATCGTCAGCCTGCCTTGCGTCGAATAGCGATTGTGGCCGATACCGGCATTGCCGGGCAGGCGATCAGAGACATCGCCGCCAAAGTTTTCACCGACAAGGCCCATGTGCCGCTCGCCATGAAACTTCTCGCCGTCAAAACTGGTAATCCCGCAGGCTTCCTGGCCGCGATGTTGGAGCGCGTGTAATCCGAGAGCAACGAGCAGAGCGGCCTGGGGGTGTCCGTAGACGCCTACGACGCCGCACTCTTCGCGAGGCTTGTCGTCATCATGGTCAAACAACATTCGACTAACCCTCGCGGTCTGTTCGTGCGCGAATTATTCTGAGGACGTCTCCGCGTCAAGGTCTGATGTCTGTGCGGTACGCTCAGCCAATTCCGGCGCGCGGTTGCTGAGATAGTCCGCCCCCGCCGATATGATCGGGTAAGTCCTTGCCTGCGTTACGAATTCCGGGATTTGGTCTCGGTCCATTGCAAGGTTGAGGAGGTAGACAAAGAAAACCAGCACGACTCCGCCACGAGCAAATCCGAACAGTCCGCCAGCGACACGGTCGAGCAGACCGATTCCATCGACGCCTTGAATGGTCCTCGATAGATTAGCTCCAAACCAGGCGACGGCGACATAAACGACCAGAAACACGACGACAAAAATGATCGCGTCCGGCATCCAGTTTGGGGAGTTGGCGGGTAACAGGGCGTCAAGCTGATCGACGAAATAACGACGAGCGAAGAAAGCCGCCGCAATCGCTGCGATGAACGCGCCGAGTGTCGCCAGCTCGCGCATGAAGCCGCGTGCCAAAGCCATCAATGTCGAGACGATCACAATCACGATCGCCACGGCATCAAAGGCTGTAAGGGCTTCCATCATGAGGCAGCTTCCGGTGCGATCAACTCTACTAATTCAGATAGGCGCTTGATTGGCGTAATCGTCAAGCCTTCTACAGCTTTTGGACTGCCATCCGGAACGAAAGCGTGCTCGAATCCGAGCCGCGCAGCCTCTTTCAAACGTTGCTCCATGCGAGACACTGGGCGAATGGCGCCGGACAGGGCCAATTCGCCAAAATAGATCGCCTTGTTAGGACCGGGATTTGCGGCAGCGGAGGTGAGCAGTGCGGCAGCTGCAGCAAGGTCGCCCGCCGGCTCCGACATGCGGTATCCACCCGCGACCGACAAATACACGTCACGTCCACCCAGGGACACGCCACAGCGCGCTTCAAGCACGGCGAGTAACATGGCGAGCCGATTGCTGTCCCAGCCCACGATCGACCGGCGGGGTGTGCCATAGGCGCTCGGCGCCACCAGGGCCTGCACTTCGGCCAGCACAGGCCGCGAGCCCTCCATCGCCGCGAACACGGCGGTGCCGCCAGTCTCATCCGCTTCGGTTGAAAGGAAAAGGGCCGATGGTTCCGGCGCCGGGGCCAGACCGTATTGGTGCATCTCGAAAATGCCGATCTCGTCTGTTGGTCCGAATCTGTTCTTGACCGCGCGCAAAATACGAAACTGATGCCCGCGTTCGCCCTCGAAATAGAACACGGTATCGACCATATGCTCGACGACCCGGGGGCCGGCGATCTGGCCTTCCTTGGTCACGTGCCCGACCAGAATGAGCGCGGCGCCGGATGTCTTGGCCCAGCGCGTGAGCTCCTGTCCGCAGGCGCGAACCTGGCTGACACTACCCGGAGCGGCTTCGAGACTGTCAGACCACATGGTCTGAATGGAATCGATCACGACAAAATCCGGTTTGGCCGCCTTCAGGGCTGCGAGGACTTTGCGAAGATCGGTCTCCGTGGCGAGCTGAACCGGGCTGTCAGCCACCTTCAATCGGCGCGCGCGATCCTGAATCTGCGCGGTGGCTTCTTCGCCGGAGACATAGACCGAGGTGAGGCCATTTCTGGCGAGCCGCGCGGCCACCTGCAAGAGCAGGGTCGATTTCCCAATGCCCGGGTCGCCCCCAATAAGCGTTGCGCTGGATGGCACGATGCCGCCGCCAAACACTCTATCCAATTCGTCGACGCCGAGGACGATTCGTTCTGGTGGCACATCGTCGCCATTGAGCGCCGAGAACTTGGCCTTGCTGCCGCGCTTGGACCCCGACTTGGGGGCTTTCAGTCCACCTGGCGGACCGGCTGTCGCCTCTTCGACCAGCGTGTTCCATTCTCCGCACGCATCACAGCGCCCAGACCATTTGGTATGGACTGCGCCGCAGGACTGACAAACAAAATGCGATTTCGCCATCCTGCCTGACTAGCGGGGTCCGCGGTTCTGGGGAAGGGGGATTTGTGGTTGATGTGTTACAAATGTAGTAACAAAAAGTTCATATTGTTTTTCGATAAAGTGTGCTACAAGCTGATTCAAGGGAGAGATCAACAATACAAACCTCATCAGGAGGAAAATATGTCTCTCCCCAAAACTGTCACCGTCATGTTTGCATCCGTTGCCGCATTCGCGTCGCTTCCAGCCGTGGCGGCATCTACCAGTGACGTCATCACCAGAACCGTTGAAGTGCCGATCGCCGGTTACGACCTGACCGATCCGCAAGACGCCCGGATCGTCTTTTCGAAAATTCAGCGCGCCGCAAAGCGGGTTTGCCGCAATTCGAACGGTGAGCGGTCGATCAGGGAGCGGGCTGAAGCTGTCGTGTGCCAATCGAATGCGATTGCGAGCGCCGTGAGCAAACTCGATACACCCGCGCTCACTAAAGTCATGTTTGAGGATCGACGGTCGCAATAGAAAACGGCGGTCATAATCAGAGGGCACGGCATTAATTTGCCGTGCCCTCTCGCTTTTCTGGTCTGGCTATCGCAACTTGAAGCCAGATGGAGGATTCTCGAGATGAAAATGCCGGAGCAAGGCCGTCCCTGGACAGAGATCAAATCAGACATGGATGCGCGCGGTGCGAATGACGCCAAGTGGCGGGACGGGCGAACAGCGGTTTACGTGTTCAATGCTGGCGAGGAAATCGCCGCTATCCAGAAAGAAGCCTACGCCGCCTTTATGTCCGAGAACGGTCTTGGACCGCTGGCTTTTCCGTCGCTTGCGCAAATGGAGCAGGATGTCATCTCCATGGGGCTCGGCCTGCTACATGGTCCAGAAGGCAGCACCGGCGCGATGACTTCTGGCGGCACTGACTCGATAACCATGGCGATCAAGACGGCACGCGACTTTGCCAGGGCCAATGGCCGCGCCCGCGAGCAGGCCAATATTGTCCTCCCGCAATCAACTCACCTGGCTTTCGACAAGGCCGCCCATCTCATGGATATTGAGGTGCGACGGATTCCGCTTCGCACAGATGGAACTTACCAGGCCGACCCGGCAGCTATGGGGGCGGCCTGCGACGAGAATACGATCATGATGGTCGGCTCAGCGCCGAATTTTCCGCATGGCGTAATCGATCCGATTGAAGCCCTCGGTGAGGTCGCGACCCAGCGCGCGGTCTGGCTACATGTCGATGCTTGCGTTGGCGGCTATTTCGCGCCGTTTGCCCGGATGAACGGTGTGCCTGTGCCAGCCTTCGACTTCGAAGTTCCGGCGGTCCACTCGATGAGCGCTGACTTGCACAAATACGGCTATGCCGCCAAAGGCGCTTCAACCGTGTTGTTCCGGTCCGAGGAGCTGTTCCAGCATATGCCATTCGACATGAACCAGTGGTCCGGCGCGCCGATGAAGACGCCGACTTTGGCCGGTACCCGACCTGGGGGAGCGATCTCTGCCGCCTGGGCGGTGATGAATCATCTTGGGATTGAAGGGTATAAGCGCTTGCAAGGTCAGGTCTGCGCCACCCGGGAACGTGTCGAAGAAGGCGTGAAGCAGCTGGGCTTCGAAGTCTTGGGCAACCCTATGCTGGGGCTGATCGCGTTCCGCCACCCTGACCATCATGCGTTTGCGATCTACGGCGAGATCTACCGCCGCGGTTGGTTCACGTCAGTGACCAAGGAGCCGCCCAGCCTGCACCTGATGTTATCGCCCAAACATGCCGATTTCATTGACGATTATCTGACCGATCTCGAAGCCAGTCTGCGGGCGGTGGAGGCGAGCGCCGATGCCGAAAAACTCAAGGTCGAGGCACGCTATAGCTAGGCCTTGCCGAGGCATCTGCAAAAAAACGATTTCCCTATTGGACAAGCACGGGAAGGGGAGCTAAGAAGCCGCTTCCCTGTTTGGCCTGCCCGGGTAGCTCAGGGGTAGAGCAGCGGATTGAAAATCCGCGTGTCGGTGGTTCAAATCCGCCCCCGGGCACCATTTTCTCGCATCGAAAACCGATTTGCTTGAACCAGTAACGGTGCATCTTACGCGGCCCAGCCCGCGACTGCGTTTCGGTGATTTGGTTCCGGCGAATCCTCACACGGAGCCAGATAAGATCACTTTTCCGGCAACGGCTCGGTACCCCAGCCGCGGATGATCTCGCGAACGAACGCGCCTGACTCGGTGAGGTGTTCATCCGTCCAATTGCCATCGGACGGCGCGCCCTGAACGAACATAGCCGCACCCTCTGGAGCATCGCTGACCGCCCAGTTCATGTGGGAGATAGAATTGTCCTGCAGCAGTTTCAGCCAGGCCAACGTGGATTCACGGTCGACATCGCCGTCACCATCATAATTCACCGTCCCCCACTCGGTCGCCATTAGAGGCAGTCCTTTATCTATGGCATATTGCGCTTTGGCGCGGAGTTCATCCTTGTGACTGCCAGCATAGAAGTGGACGGCGTAAACGAGATTCTCATATCCGACGATCGGGTCGTCTGCGGCCTTGTCGACATCCTGATCCCAGCTCTGCGTGCCAACGACGATCAGATTGTCCGGATCGATCTCACGGATCGCTTGAATCAAGGTTTCAGAGTAGGGCTTTACCACCGTCGCCCAGTCAGTGGTGTTGAGCGGCTCATTGTAGATTTCATAGATCAGGTTTGGCGTATCACCATATTTCGTGGCCAGGTTCTGGAAGAAGGCAACGGCTTCCTCCACATTCTCCTCGGCGCGGTGAGAGTGCCAGTCAACGACGACATAGAGGCCATTCTCAATCGCTGCATCGACAATTGTCAGAGCGCGCTTCGTGTTCGCGTCAGGGTCGGTCAGGTAACTGCCTTCGCGCTCCGCGGCCATCGCGGCACGAACGATTTTTGCGTTCCAGTCTTCAGCGAAATATCGCACAGCCTCGGCATTGTAGAACCGCTCCTGTCCCCATCCCGTCGTGCTCCAGAAGAAGCTTGGTCCGGCGAGGGAGACGGGGGCGCCAGCGGAGTCCACGATGTGAATCCCGGAAATGGAGAGGGGGCCGTGTTCGGCAACAGGTGAGGAAGCAGGCGGCTCGGACAGCGCTGACTCGGCGCCTGAATGGGCGCAGCCTGCAGCCAAGAGCACAAACGCGCTGAGCAAGATATTGTGTGTTTGGTATCTGAAGCTCATGAACCGCTCTCCCGTTTAAGGGGCAGAAACGCCAGATTGACAACGATGTCAAGATCGATCTCGATCTTTTGACTTTCGACCTTGCATCGCGATTGGATGTGCGTACGCGAGGCGCAGAAAAGATCGAAAGCAGTCCGTCTGCGTGCCTGCCGCTGCTTGTGAAAGAAGACACGAACGCGAGCGCTCTGTTGACAGAAGGGGGCGGCCTCTAGTATCAAAATTGACAACGTTGTCTGATTTGCGAGCTGAGGAGCGCCGCGTGCCGAATAAGCAACTCCGCATGGGTATGGTTGGTGGCGGCCAGGGCGCTTTT
>JGI12316J14372_10003126_pt1 | contig 16266 bp, 14 predicted proteins | sample MarCyaLeptolynsp_FD_14372 | JGI IMG/M metagenome (IMG submission 14372) | reverse complement strand
ATGTAGTCGGCGTGTCCCGGGCAATCGACGTGGGCGTAGTGACGGTTGGCCGTCTCGTACTCCACGTGAGCCGTCGCGATCGTGATGCCGCGAGCGCGCTCCTCCGGCGCCTTGTCGATGTCCTCGAAATTCGTTGCCTCAGCGAACCCAAGCGACGCCTGCGTCTTGGTGATCGCCGCGGTCAGCGTAGTCTTGCCGTGGTCGACGTGACCGATCGTGCCGATGTTCACGTGCGGCTTATTGCGGACGAATTTCTCCTTGGCCATCTGCCGTTCCTCCGAAGTCGTTTCCTGTCGCGCTCTGGGCGAGTAGTTTCGTTAATCTCTGCTGGAGCCCAAGCCGGGGATTGAACCCGGGACCTCATCCTTACCAAGGATGCGCTCTACCACTGAGCCACTTGGGCGGGGCGAATCTGACAAGCTAAGTTCTACTAAGTTCGGTTTTCTTGGAGCGGGCGACGAGACTCGAACTCGCGACGTCCAGCTTGGAAGGCTGGAGCTCTACCAACTGAGCTACACCCGCGGAACCTCGACGGACCCGGTGGAGAGAGAAGGATTCGAACCTTCGAAGGCATACGCCGGCAGATTTACAGTCTGCTCCCTTTGGCCGCTCGGGCATCTCTCCGACATCAAACGCGCGCGCTTGGCGCTGACGTGGCGGTTCTAAGCTGTTCTCTTCTCCTTAAAAACCTTCTCGAGCTGGCGATGGGACTCGAACCCGCAACCGTCTGATTACAAATCAGGTGCTCTACCAGTTGAGCTACGCCAGCGAAATTTAGGCTATTTTCGTGGCTACACTCTCCGTTTGAGGCCCCGTTGTATACGCGGCCGGATCAGGTGAGTCAACAGCAAAGCGCTAGAAACTCCCGGGTTCCGGCGCATCTCGGGCACTGAACGGCGTCCGAGATCGGTTGGGGCCGTTACGCCCGGCCGCGGGCCCGAGTCGAGTCCGATGCGCGGCAATAATAATGTAGGACGGGACCGACGCAAAAAGGGGGCGACCCACCATTGGATCGCCCCCGACGGGGATGAACGCCACCGACCGGAACCAGCTCCGGAGTGACGGAAGGACGTGCCTTAGCCGGCCTGGCTCGCGGTCTCGAGAGCCGGGCTGCCCGCCTTGGCGGGTCCGTCTTCGACGGCGCTGTAGCCGGCCACCGAATCGACCGGGTACGCCTCGTTGCCGTGCTCGACGATGTCGAGGCCCTCGAGCTCTTCCTCTTCGCTCACGCGGAGACCGAAGACCACGTCGATGCCCTTGAACAGGATGAACGCGGTGCCGAAGGTCCAGGCGAACGCGGCGCCGATGCCGATGAGCTGGGTGCCGATGCTGGCCGTGCCGAACAGCGCGCACGCCAGGGTGCCCCAGGCACCGCAGACGCCGTGAACGCTGATGGCGCCCACCGGGTCGTCGACTTTGACCTTTTCGAAGAACTGAATCGAGGCGACGACGATGCCGCCAGCGACCGCACCGATGGCCAGGGCAGCGACCGGGGTGACGTCGTTGCAAGGCGCCGTGATGCCGACGAGGCCCGCCAGAGCGCCGTTAAGCGACATGCCGATGTCCGGCTTGCCGACGGTCACCCAGGCGACGATCATCGCGAAGATGGCGCCCGCCGCGGCGGCGAGGTTCGTGTTGACGGCAATCTTCGCCAGGTCGAGCTCGGCGCCCATGACCGCGGTGGTCGAGCCGGCGTTGAAGCCGAACCAGCCGAGCCACAGAATGAACGTACCGAGCCCCGCCAGGGCCATGTTGTGGCCGCGGATGGGACGAACCTTGCCGTCCTTGCCGTACTTGCCCAGGCGCGGGCCCAGAACGATGGCGCCGGCCAGAGCGGCCCAGCCGCCGACCGAGTGGACGACCGTGGAGCCGGCGAAGTCGGCAAAGCCCATGCCCTCGAGCCAGCCGGAGCCGTTCCACAGGCTGCCCCAGCCCCAGGACCCGAAGACCGGGTAGATGACCACGGTAATGACGACCGTGTAGAAGAGGTAGCTCTTGAACTTGGTGCGCTCGGCCATGGCGCCGGACACGATGGTGGCGGCGGTCGCGGCGAACACGGTCTGGAAGAGCAGGAAGGCGTAGTTGAAGGCGCCGACTTCACTCTCGAACGCGTTGGCGTCGCCGTCGAACTTGAGCAGGTCGCCCGCGAAGTTGCTGGTGCCGAACCAGCCGCTCTCGCTGACGCCGAACATCAGGCCAAAGCCGATGAGGAAGAACGTCACCGAACCGATGGAGAAGTCCATCAGGTTCTTCATGAAGATGTTGACGAGGTTCTTGGCGCGGGTGAAGCCGGCCTCGACCAGGGCAAAGCCCGCCTGCATGAAGAAGACCAGAATGGCCGCGAGGACGGTCCAGAGCAGGTCCAGGCCGGCGCCGACATCCGGGGGCGGCTCGGCAGCGGCGGCGGCTTCCTGAGCGAAGGCCGCACCGGGGACGAAGGCGGAGGCAATCAGCGCGGCCAGACTGGCCAGCGCGACTCTCGCTCCCCACTTGGCGAGCTTTGTGTTGGTTCCCATCGGAAAAATCCCTTTCAAAATCCCTGTGTGTGGTGGCAAGCCTGTGTTCTCGGCTCCCACCTTAGGTACCAAGGGGGTGTTTCCGACTTGTATCCTCGGGGTAAAGAGTGCTCGTGCGGCGGTGCATCGCGTTCACCGAATTTCGGCGAAAACGGCCCCGTAGCGGCGGTTTTACAGGTCGTACCGGCCGGGCGCGTACGCCGCCGGCGCCACGGCCGGCAAGTCCGGCAGGGTCGAAGTGTCTTCAGCGTCGGGCACAACTAGCTCGCCGGCGCGTTCGCGCGCGAGGATGTCGCGAATGCGCCGGGCCGAACGTCGAGACGCCTCGACCCACGCTGACTTGTAGCCAGCGGCGTCAGCGTGCTCAACGTTGGTTTCGTGGGTGCCGGCGGCCTTTTCGAGAAACTGGCGCGCGGCGTCGTGCACGCGGCGGTTATAGAGCGCCACGGCCTTGTCGCCGAGCCCGGTGATCTCGGGCGGCACCGGCGCTCGCACCAGGGCGTCCCAAAACTGTCGATACATGGAGGCGAGCTGGTAGCCGGCGGCGCCGGCCCAGTAGCGGTCGCCGACGTCGACCGTGTCGATGTAGCGGTCATGGGCCAGCAGGATCTGCTCGGACTTGGCCTCGATATCGACTTTGATCTGCCGGTCCGGAAGCCGGATCGGCCGGGCGAGAAAGCGTCGGTGGGGGATCTGCGCCAGGTAGTACTGGGCCATCGCAACGTAGTAGTCGGTGCGCAGCCCGGCGCCGTCGCGAACCTCGTTGGCGTAGGCCAGCGCCGAACGCAGGACCTGCTCCGACTCGGCCTCGGCCTTGCTTTCGAGGAGCACATAACCGAGGCGAGCCAGGCCTTCGACCCGGTCGCTCGGCTCCAGGTCGTCGCGGGCGAGCAGCTCGTCTAACACCCCCGCCGCCGCGGTCCACCGCTCGAGCTCGGCCGTGAGCGCCGCCGAGCGAATTAGCGCATCGAGCGGGTCGCGCCCGGTCCCACCCCGCTGCACCACCGCCCGGTAGCGAGCCAGCGCCGCGTCGATCTGCTCGAGCCCTTCGTGGGCCAGGCCCGAGTTGTAGAGCGCGGGCTCGACCAGGCGGGAACTCGGAAAGTCGCCGACGAGCTCATCGTAGCGAGCCAGCGCGTCTTCGTAGCGCCCTTCGGCCAAAGCGGCATTGCCCGCATCCAGGAGATCTCGGGCGTCGGTGACTCGAGATGTGCGGGTGCCGTCGGCGGCGGTCACGACCTCGATGCGAATCGGCTCGAGCTGAATCACCTCGCGCGGAACCGCCGCAGCCCCCCTGCCCTCGCCCGCCTGCGCGGCCGCGGGCACGTCGTTGGTGGCGGGCGCAGTCGCCTGCCGAGTGGCCGACGTCGCCCCACAACCGGCGACGGTCGTCGCAACCAGCACTGCCCAGATCGATCGACTCATGCTTGTACCGACGCACGACAGCCGCGCAGGTTGCATTGTCGCTCGGGCGATTTGCCTTGATCAATCTGTCAGACGGGTTTGTTATGGAAGGGGGCGAAGATGAAAGTAGCGTTTACGCACAATCTCCGGCTCAGCGACTCGGAAGAGGAAGCCGAGTTCGACAGCGCCGAGACCGTCGACGACATCGCTCAGGCCATCGAGTCCGCCGGGCACGAAGTCGAGCGAATCGAGGTCTCCGGCAGCGCTTCGAGCCTTCTGGAGCGCCTCGAAGCCAGCGATCCGGACATCATCTTCAACACCGCCGAGGGCGCCAACGGTCGCATGCGCGAGGCGTTTTACCCGTCGCTCTTCGAAGAGCTCGGCATGCCCTACACCGGCTCCGCGCCGTACGCGCTGACGGTGACCCTGGACAAATGGCTCACCAAGCTCATTTTGTCGCAAAACGGCATCGACACTCCGCGGTCGCGGCTGCTCACAGGCGAGGGCCTCAACGCCATCCTCGAGACCGGCATCGGCCTCGCGTACCCGGTCATCGTCAAGCCCAACTACGAGGGGTCGTCCAAGGGCATCGCCGAGGACTCGGTGGCGTCGAACGCCAAGGAGCTGGGGCCGCTTTTGCGCAAGGCGCTCCGCACCTACCCCGACGGGGTCTTGCTCGAGGAGTTCATCCAGGGCATCGACGTGTCGGTGGGCTACGTCGACGGCGTTGGCCACGACGGCGGGCTGCTGTTGCCCGTCGAGTTCCTCGTCGATTCGACGGCGCAAAACCAGTACAACCTGTACGACTACCGGCTCAAAAACATCGAGACCGCGAAGGTCAAGGTGCGCTGCCCGGCCGACGTGCCGCGCGACGTCGCGGCGCGCCTGCGGGCCCTGTCCAAGAGCATCATCGGCTGTCTGAACCTCAAGGACTTTGCCCGCATCGACTACCGGCTGGGCGAAGACGGTCGCGTCTACGTCCTCGACGTTAACGGCCTTCCGTCCCTGGACCGCAGCTCGTCGATTTTCGCCGCAACGACGCAGATCGGCCTGTCCTACGAGCAGAGCATTCAGGCGATTCTGCACGCCGGCGCCCTGCGCACCGGAGCGGCCACCCGTCGGGAGCTCGGCCTGCGCAAGCGGCGCAAGGCCGGCCGGCCCATTCGCGTGGGCTTCACCTACAATGTAAAGCGCGAGAGCGACGGCGACGAGCAGGCCGAGTGGGATCCGCCCGAGACCATCATCTCCATCGCCAACGCGCTGGCGCGGCAGGGCCTCATCGTCGTTCACCTGGAGGCCACGCCGGATTTGCCCCGCGTGCTCGCCGAGGCCGACATCGACCTCATCTTCAACATTGCCGAGGGCGTGGAAGGCCGCAACCGCGAGGCCCAGGTGCCCGCGCTGTGCGAACTGCTGGGCATTCCATACACGGGGTCGGACTCGGCCACGCTGGCGGTCGCCCTGGACAAGGCCCTCGCCAAGAAGGTGCTCACCCAGCACGACATTCTCACGCCCGAGTTCCAGGTCTTCGAGACCGGGCGCGAAAAGCTGCAGGCGTCGCTCAAAGACCGGTTCCCCCTCATCGTAAAGCCCAACGCCGAGGGCTCCTCCAAGGGCATCGGCTCGACCAACGTGGTCGACAACGAGGAAGAGCTGCGCGAAGCCGTCAAGAACGTGCTCGAGCGCTACCGGCAGCCGGCCCTGGTAGAGGAGTACATCAAGGGCCGAGAGTTCACCGTCGGGCTTCTCGGGGAAAAGCGTCCGCGGGTGCTTCCGCCCATGGAGATTCGCTTTCGCGACGAGGATAACGACCGCCCCGTCTACGACTTCACCGTCAAGCAAGAGTGGGAAAAGCACGTCTTTTACGAGTGCCCCGCCAAGAAGCTGTCGGCCTCGGAGCTCAAGGCGATCGAAAAGATCGCCCGGGAGACGTTCTGGGCTCTCGACTGCCGCGACGTCGGACGGGTCGACCTGCGCATGGCCGAGGACGGCAACATCTACGTTCTCGAGGTCAATCCCCTGCCCGGCCTGACGCCCGACTACTCCGACCTGGTGTTGATCTCGAAAGCCGCGGGCATGGACTACGACTCGCTGATCGCCGAGATCCTGGTCGGCGGCTTGCGCCGCATGCGCGAAAAGCAGCGTGAGGAGCGCGACGCCGACGTAAGCAGCGAAACGACCCGGGCGGCTGTGGCGGCAGCCAAGGCCGAACAGGCCGCGAAAAAAGCCGAGAAGGCCGAGAAAGCCGCGCGCAAGGCGGCCAAGCTCGCCCGGCGCAAGAACAGCTCGCGAACGAACTCGTCGTCTGGCAACTCGCGTGCGGCGGCGTCGCAGGCGTCGGGCCAGTCCTCGTCCGAGTCCTCGTCCCAGACCGCACAAGCAGATCAGGCCAACGGCGGCGCCGGCAATGGCGCCCTGGCCGAAGCCGAGTCCAAGCAGATTCACTGAGTTCCCGTTCCCGGGTGACGGTAGGTTCCATGGGTCGCCGCGGGCCGGCTCGGGCGGGAGTTTCGGGGTAAGCTGACCACGTGCGAGTCGGGCCGCGGATCACGGCGACGACCTCGATCATCGTCGCCGTCACTCTGGGCATCTACGCCCTCTTCAACCTGCGCTCGAACGCCGCCGACCGGCGTGAGCAGGTCGAACGGGAAGGTCGCAGCCTGGCCCTGCAGCTGCGCGCCACTCTCGAAGCCCGTGGCCTGGGCGAACTGTTGCGCGACCCGGAGTCGGTCGAGGAGCTCGTCAACGGCTCGGGCACCAAGTGGCGCGCTCACGTGGTCACGGCTCGAGAGGCCCTGCCCGGGGCCCGGGCTCAAGGAATCGACGAAGAGCGAGCCTCCCGGCTGCGAAAGCTCATCGCCGTCCGCACCAAGGATCTGGCGTCCTCGGATGTCGTCACCTACCGGATCATGGTCCCGCTGCGCGTCCCGTCCATCGATTCGGCGGACGGCTTTCGCATCGTCGGCGGACTCGAGCTGGAGCGCAGCATCGGATTTCTGCGCGACGCCGCCGAAGCCGATGCGTACCAAACAGCACTGATTCTGCTGTTTACAGTGGGGGTCTTGATCGCCGCTATCGTGGCCTCGACCCGCTTTTTGGTCACGCGCCCCATCGAAAAGCTGCTCGCCGGCATCGACGATGTGGCCCAGGGCGACCTATCGCGAGTCCTGCTGTCCGAACGCGACGACGAGATCGGCGAACTGGCCATGCGGTTCAACGAGATGACCTTTTCCCTGCGTGAGTCCCAGGCCGAGACCGCGCGACACAACGACGCCCGACTCTCCCTCGAGCAGCGTCTGTTTCACACGGAAAAGCTGGCCACCATGGGCCAGCTGGCGGCGGAGATCGCCCACGAGGTCGGTACGCCGCTCAACGTCATTGCGGGGCGCGCGAGGTCCCTGTCTAAAAAGGCCGACCGACAGGAGGCGGTGGCCCGCAACGCCAACATCATCGCCGAGCAGGCAGGGCGCATCACGCGCATCATTCAGCGGCTGCTCGACTTCACCCGGCAGAAGGTCGGCGTGGTCGAAGACGCCCAGGTCAACGTCAACGAAATCGCCCTCACGACCCTCGAGTTCCTCGAAAGCCAAATCACCAGCGCGCACGTCAAGTCCAAGCTGGTGCGCACCGAGGGGTTGCCGCCGGTCGAGGGCAACGCGGATCGACTGCAGCAGGTGCTGCTGAACCTGTTCATCAACGCCATTCAGGCCATGCCCGACGGCGGCGAGCTCGAGGTCGAGACAGCGGTCGAGGAGCGCAAGCGGCCGGGCCTGGAAGCCGCCCCGGCCCAGGACTACGTCCGGCTGGACGTGTCCGACTCGGGCCCCGGCATCTCGCCGGAGCTGCGCGAGCGAATCTTCGATCCGTTTTACACGTCCAAGGATGGCCAGGGCGGCACCGGGCTGGGTCTGGCGGTCTGTCAGGGCATCATCAAGGAACACGACGGGTGGATCGAGGTATCGGACCGCGACGGCGGCGGAACGGTGTTTCGGGTGTATCTGCCCGCCTTCGCTCCGGCCGACCGCGACGACGAGGTCGGCCGCGCCGCGTGAAATGCCCGCCTGCCCGTGCGAGAATCCCGGCGAGTCATGAGGCGGCGCGACACCGAAGAAATCGCCCCGGTCGACCGCAAGAGCGCTCGACTTCTGGTGGTCGAAGACGACGACGCCATGCGCGACCTCGTGGTCGAAGAACTCTCGGACGCGGGCTTTGCGGTCGAGGGAGCGCCCGGCGGCCGAGCGGGCATCAGTCGCGTTCGCGAGGGCGGCATCGACCTGGTAGTGACCGACCTGCGCATGCCCGATCTCGACGGCTTTGACCTCATTCGCGACATTCGCGCGGTCGAACAAGCGCCGCACATCGTCATGATCACGGCCTTCGGATCCATCGATACGGCCATCAAGGCGGTCAAGCTGGGCGCCTACGACTACATCACCAAGCCCTTTGAGATGGAGGAGCTGGTGCTGGCCGCCGACAAGGCCCTGCGCGAGCGCGGTCTGCGCGAGGAGGTCGACCGCCTTCGGCAACAGGTTGCCGGGCAAGGCAGTCTCGACGACATCGTCGGCAAGAGCGAGCCGATGCAGGAGGTGTTCTCTCTCATTCGGCGCCTCGGGCCGTCGATGTCCTCGGTGATGATCACCGGCGAAAGCGGCACCGGCAAAGAGCTGGTGGCGCGCGCGATTCACAACCACTCGCCCCGCGCCGACAAGCCGTTCGTCGCGGTCAACCTGGCGGCCCTTCCGGAAACGCTCATCGAAGCCGAGCTTTTCGGCTACAAGCGCGGCGCCTTTACCGACGCGCGCGAAGACCGGGACGGCCTGTTTGCCGAAGCCCACGGCGGCACCATCTTTCTCGATGAGATCGGTGAAATGCCCCACGGCCTGCAGGCGAAGCTCCTGCGCGTGCTGCAGGAGCGCGAGATTCGCCCGATTGGGGCGACCAAGCAGCGCAAGGTCGACGTGCGGGTCGTGGCCGCTACCAACCGCGACCTCGAAGAAATGATGCGCGCCGGCCAGTTTCGGGAAGATCTCTACTACCGGCTCAACGTCATCCACATCGCGGTGCCTCCGCTGCGCAAACGCCCGGAAGACATCGTGCCCCTGGCCGAACACTTCTTGCGCAAGCTCGGCCAACAAGCCACGCCGCCCCGCACCATGCGCCTGTCGCAAACGGCCCAGCGCGCGCTGCTGTCGTACCCGTGGCGAGGCAACGTCCGCGAGCTCGAGAACGTCATCGAGCGGGGCCTGGCCCTGGCGACCAGCGACGAGTTGGCGCCGGAGGACCTGCCCTCCCACGTGCGGGAGCGCAAAGAGAGCGACTTTCTCGCCGGCGCCGTGGCCCGGCGCCTGAGTCTGGGCGAGCTCGAGCGCGAGTACATCGAGCGCGTGCTCGAAGACGAGAACGGCAACAAGACCCGCGCCGCCCAGCGCCTGGGCCTCGACCGCAAGACGCTGTACCGCAAGCTCGACGAGTACGCCCGGCGAGACGCGGCGACCGAAACGTAGACCGTCCGAGGCGGGCGCCAATCGAGTCGCCCCGGGACCGCGGCAAAGCGCTCTGCGGTCGTTGTTGGCCTACCTGGGGCGTGCTACCAATGGCGGGGAAGGCGCATCTGAGCGGATGCGCGCCCGAAATCATCCGAATCGCGCGCTCCGCGGGGGCGCCAGCTCAAGGAGCTACAGAGATGGCTGAACTCAAGGGAAGCAAGACCCACGAAAACCTCAAGGCCGCGTTCGCTGGCGAGTCGCAGGCCAACCGCCGCTACCTCTACTTCGCTAAGACCGCCGACGTCGAGGGCTACACCGACGTGGCCGGCCTGTTCCGCGACACCGCCGAGGGCGAGACCGGCCACGCCCACGGCCACCTGGACTACCTCAAGAAGGTCGGCGACCCGGCCACCGACGAGCCCATCGGCTCGACCGCGGCGAACCTGAAGGCCGCCGTCGCCGGCGAGACCTACGAGTACACCGAGATGTACCCGGCGTTCGCCAAGTCGGCCCGCGAAGAGGGCTTCGAGGAGATCGCCGAGTGGTTCGAGACCCTGGCCCGCGCCGAGCGGAGCCACGCCGGCCGCTTCCAAAAAGCGCTCGACGCTCTCGACTAACGCGACGTCCAGCAGCGACGTCCCCGTACGTTGTCAAAAGCGGCGAGGCGGGCACCGAGCCCCCTCGCCGCTTTTTCGTTTCCCCTCATCCACGCCTGACCGGAGTATTGGCAATGGCACAGATTTCCCGACACGACATCAAGGGGCCCGCGATTTACGAGGGCATGCGAGACGACTTTCGCAAGAAGATCATGGAGCTCAAGCAGAGCCGCCGGGTCTTTGCCGGCGAGCGCGTCTTCATCACCTTCGAAAACCGCCACACCCTGCTCATGCAAATCGAAGAGATGCTGCGGGCTGAGAGCATCACCGACGAAGCGGGCATCCAGGCCGAGATCGACGTCTACAACGAGCTCATGCCCACGGACACCTCGCTGTCGGCGACGCTCTTTCTGGCCATTCCCCAGGACCTCGAAGGCGAGGCCAAGAAGGCCGAAATGAAGCGGCTCATCGGCATCGACGAGCACGTGAGCCTGGTCATCGGCGAGCAACAGGTTCGCGCCGCCTTCGAGCCTGGCCGCAGCACCGACGAACGCATCTCGGCGGTGCAGTACATGCGCTTTCCGCTCACCCCCGCCGCCAAAGAGGCGCTGCGGGCGCCGGGCACCCCGCTCGTGCTGGTCATCGACCACCCGAACTACCAGCAGCGCGTCGAGCTCAGCGAAGACGTGCGGGCGTCGCTCGCCGCCGACGTCGATGCCTAGAGCCGCTCACTGCGCTCGCGCGATCGCGCTCGCCGTCGTCGCGGCGGCGGGTGCGTGCGGTCCGAGTGCCTCGTCGGCAGCCCGGGCCGGCGGCGACGACTCCGGCTTCGTTTGCAACGACCGGCGAGCCGAGTACCTGCTCGTGGGCAGCTTTGCCGCGGCCGAGGTGGGCATGGCCATGGCGTGCGACGACGGCGGCCCGTCGCTTACGAAGTGGTACGTCGAAGACGGAACCGCGGACCGCCAGAGCGAGTCCTTCGCGATATCGCCGGCCGAGTTCGAGCGCCTGTGGCAACAGCTCGAAGACGCCGGGTGGCGCAACCTGGAAGACTGCGGAACCGCGGGCAACGACGAGCAAATCGCGACGTTCGACATCACGGACGGCGAAAGCACGGTCAGTCTCACCTGCCAGGGCAAGCAGCAGCCCTTTCCGTTCGATCGCCTCGCCAACGCGTTTGACGAGTTGGGCCGCGGCTACAACGCCCGCTGATTTCACGCGCCAGCCGGGATGCGGGGAGCATCTGCGGCGTCGTCGCTTGCGCTTCCGGTCCTCGCGTACTGGAGTACGCTCCGGGCCGGTTCGCNCTCCTCCTGGCAGCTGCACCTCCTCGCCCGCGGCTGGCGCGCGAAATCCCGGGCCGGGATGCGGNGAGCATCTGCGGCGTCGTCGCTTGCGCTTTTAGGCCTCGCGTACGCGGGTTCGCTATCGCGGGACGGACCAGCCGCCGTCCACCGGCAAAACGGCGCCGGTGGTGTAGCGCTGGCCGGCCAAAAACACCGCCGCCTCGGCAATGTCTTCGGCGGTGCCGGCGCGCTTGAGCGTCGTTTTGTTCACGAGCTTCTGCTGTTCGTCCTCGGGCATGTCCGGGGGAAACAGCGCGATGCCGGGCGATACGCCGTTGACTCGAATCTCGGGCCCGAGGGCGACCGCCAGGGTTCGGGTGAGATGTGCCAGCGCCGCCTTCGACGCCCCGTGGGCCGAGTACCCGGCCCATGCGAGGTTGGCATTGATATCGATCAGATTGACGATGGTCCCTTGTGCCGCTGCGAGATGCGGGGCGGCCAGCCGGGCGAGCCGGGCTGGCGCGACCAGATTGGTCGCGAGACTCACCTCCCAGGCCCGCTCCCACTCGTCGTCGCTGGCGTCGAGAAACGGCGCTTGCGCAAACGTGGCCGCGCTGTTGACCAGCACGTCCAGGCGGCCGAAGTGGCCGGCCACGTTCTCAATCAGGCCCCTGGCCTGGTCGCGATCGGTCACGTCGGCATGAAACGTCGCGGCCGCGCCCCCGCGCTCCCGCACGACGCCCGCCGTCGTCCGGGCATCGGCCTCTGACGAACGGAAGTGCACAGCGACGTCGTACCCCGCGGCGGCAAACGCCAGCGAGATGGCACGTCCGACGCGGCGGTGACCGCCGGTTACCAGGACAACGGAATTCGCCATGAGGAACGTACAGTACGACAGCCAGGCCCGGCTCGAGGCGCCAGCGCGCCGAATCCGATGGCGTGCATGTCGGCCGAATCGCTCGTTTCGGCGACACCCGGTGCGCACAAAAAACTACGTTCGGGCCGCGGCCACCAGGCCCCCGGGGCTCTCCGCTCCTCGGGCGGCAAGGGGTGGGCACCACATGCTATGCACAAGGTGAGATGAGCAGCGAGTCGTACTTCACTCTGAGACAGGCCAACGAGGCCCTGCCGCGCCTGCACCATCTGTTCATGACCATTTTGCAGGTTCGCGGGCTTCTGCGGTCCCTGTACGAAAAGCTGGACGACGCCGGTTTCGCCCCCGAGGAAGACGAGGAGGACGAGGTCCCCGAGGACGCGCCCCCGGACGTTGCCCGGGACCGGGCCCGCTTCTACGCCCTGGTCGAGACACTGCGCGAGCACGTCGAAGACGTCCAGGAGACGGGCTGCGTCATCCGCGACCTGGACACCGGTTCCGTCGATTGGCGCGCGCGGTCGGGGCAGGACGACGTGTGGCTCAACTGGCAGTTCGGTGAGCCCGAGGTGAAGTTCTACCACGACGAATATACCGACGTTTCCGAGCGCCGGCCGGTGTCGGAGCTCGAGGCACCGTCGGAACGGTGAATCACGCGCAGAGACGCCCAGGCGGACCGCGTGTCCGCCCATTTCAGCCCGAGGACCCGCGAGGCTGATGGCAGCCCTCGATGGCAAGGTTGCAGTCGTAACGGGGGCGAGTCGAGGAATTGGCCGGGCCATCGCGCGCGTTTTCGCGCAACACGGGGCCACGGTGTGCGGGCTGGCCCGGTCGGCCGAGGACCTGGCCTCGCTGGCACGCGAGATTGACCAGCTAGGCGGCCGGGCCCTCGTGTTCGAAACCGACGTGAGCCGGGCTTCGTCGGTCGAACACGCGGTTTCGGCCATCGAGGCCGAGCTCGGCCAGGTGGATCTGCTCGTCAACAACGCGGGCGCGGTCATTCGCCGGGCGTTTGCCGAGCTCTCGGCCGACGACTGGCACCACGTTCTCGGGGCCAACCTGGACAGCGTGTTCTTCATGACGCGGGCGCTGATCCCGTCGCTGGTCGCCAGCCGGGGGCGCATCATCAACATCGCCTCGATTGCTGGCCGTCAGGGCACGCCCATGCTGTCCGCGTACTGCGCGGCCAAACATGGAGTCATCGGGCTTACGCGCGCGCTGGCCGAGGAGCTTCGGGGCGCCGGCGTGTCCGTCAACGCGATCTGCCCGGGCAGCGTCGACACCCAGATGCTCCGCGAGGGCCTGCCGGGCGCCGAGCCGGCCATGAGCCCCGAAGATATAGCGGAAACTGCCCTTTTTCTGGCCACGAAGGCACCGGACGCCCTCACGGGCTCCTGCGTCGACGTTTTCGGCTGATGGGCTATACCGGGGCGGGACGGGCGTTTCGAGCCCGGGCCGCCCCTATGGACGACACACTCAAAGAGTCGGCGCTCGCGCACCTGCCGCTGTTCCCTCTTCCCAATTGCGTCGTCTTTCCCGGCACGTTGCTGCCCCTGCACGTGTTCGAGCCCCGCTACCGCGAGATGGCGCGCGACGTCCTCGGCGGCAATCGACTGCTCGGCATCACGCGCCTTCGGCCCGACTACGAGGCCGACTACGACGGCCGCCCGCCGGTCTTCGACGTCTGCTGCGTCACCGAGATCGCCGCCGACGATCATCTCGAGGATGGTCGCTACAACCTCCTGGTTCGGGGACTGGCACGCGTCCGCATCGACCGCGAGCTACCGCCCAGCAAGTCGTATCGCGAGGTCGCGGTGTCGCGGCTCGACGACAGCCAGAGCACCCGGCCCGAGCTGCTGGCGACCCTGCACGAGCAGCTCATCGCGGTCTGCGATCGGCTGGCATCGGCCATGGGCCCTACCGGCGCGGAGCTGCGCGAGCTCGCCGGCTCAGCATCGTCGCCGGCGTCGTGCGCCGACGTGCTCGCGGCCGGACTGGTGAGCGAACCCGACGAGCGCCAGCGTCTGCTCGAAAGCCTCGACCCCGCCGACCGCCTCGACGCGATGCTCGAGCACGTGTCCCGTCTGCTGCTCCGCTTCGGTTCGCGCAGCGACATGCTCAACTAGTGAGTGTCCCGACGGCGCGGGACGCGCCGGTACCGAGGAACCGCCACAGGCCCCCGGCCCGCCGGCGCCGCCTCGAACCGCGCCCTTCACGCGGTCGAGACCTGGGCGCGGCTAACTAGCGAAGGACCGTAAGTCCGGCGGCGCGTCGTCCTTCGGACAGGACTTTGCGCGCGGCCTTAACCGCGACCTTCGAGGCGATGGCCTTGAACTCATCGGCCTGTTCGCCCTTGGGCGCGGCAACGGTGATGGGAACGCCCGAGTCGCCGCCGAAGCGAATGCGCGTGTCGATGGGCAGCGCGCCGAGGAAATCGACATTTTGCTGCTCGGCGAGCCGCTTGCCTCCGCCGCGGGAGAAAATCTCGTCTACGTGCCCACATGACGGGCACCGGTAGGTGGACATGTTCTCAACGATGCCGAACACGGTCACGTTGACGTTGCCGAACATCTGAATGCCCTTGATGACGTCGATCACGGCCACTTCCTGGGGAGTCGTCACGATGACGGCGCCGGTGATCGGGATGAGCTGCGACAGCGAAAGCTGCACGTCGCCGGTGCCCGGCGGCAGGTCCATGACCAGGTAATCCAGCTCGCCCCACTCCACGTCTTCGATGAACTGCTGCAGTAGCCGGTGAACCATGGGGCCCCGCCAAACCACCGCCTGGTCTTTTTCGACGAAGAACCCGATCGAGATGACCTTGAGGCCGTGGTGCTGAGCCGGGACGATTTTTTGCCCGGCGGTCGTGGTGGCCTGCACCTGAGGCGGCCCGAGCATCTGCGGAATCGACGGACCAAACACGTCGGCGTCCATGATGCCGACCTTCGCTCCGTGTTGAGACAAGGCGATGGCGAGGTTGGTGGCGACGGTCGATTTGCCGACGCCGCCCTTGCCCGCCGCCACGGCGATGATGTTCTTGACCCCGGGCATTTTGGCCTTTTCGGCCGACGGGGGCCGGGCGGCCGTCTTCGCCGTGAAGTCGATGTCGACCTTCTTGACGCCGAGCTCCGACAGCGATGCCTCGACCCGCGCCTGCAGGCCCTCGCGCAGATCCTGGGGATAGGCAGGGGTGACCAGCTCGATGCCCAGCTTCACCTTGTCGCCCTTCACCTTGATGCTCTTGACCTGGCGCAGGGTGACCAGGTCCTTGTCGAGCGCCGGATCCGTGACCGAGCGGAGCTGTTTGCGAACGTCTTCTTCCGTAAGCTTGGCCATTTGGGTGGTGCTACTCTACTAGGACGAATGGCGCGCTTGTCAAACGGGACTTGAACCTAAACCGCAGGAATCGAACGGTTTTCCCGACGTTGACAGGTGCCCAAACCGACCCTAAGGTGACTTCATGGCTGTTCGCCCGATCGTAGTGTGGCCCGACTCGCGCCTCCGGCAGGAGACCGTGGACATCGAGGCGTTCGATGACGAGGTGCGCAGCCTCTACGCGGACCTCGTGGACACGATGTACGCCAACAACGGCATCGGCATCGCCGCGATTCAGATCGGCGACAACCGCCGCATGTTCCTTATCGACGCGGGCGTGGCCGGCGGCGATGAGAACGACCCGCCGCTTGCTTTCATCAACCCGACGGTCGAGTGGCTGTCGGACGATCGGGAAACCAGCGACGAAGGCTGCCTGTCGTTCCCGGGCGTGTACGTCCAGGTTCCTCGGGCACTGAAGGCACGCATCCGCGCCAAGGATCTCGAGGGCAACGAGTTCGTCGCCGAGGGCGAAGGCCTGTACGCCCGGGCCTTTCAGCACGAAAACGACCACCTCACCGGCCAGCTGCTGGTGGACTTCGTCGGCCCGCTGAAAAAGCAGATGATCAAGCGCAAGATGAAGCGGCACGCCGCCGAGACCGACGCGGCATAACAAAACCGCGGCTGGGGCGACGGAAATCGCGGCTGCGGCGACCGTCTGCGGCGTCTGTGGTCCCCCCCAACGTCCTCACGTAGCTAGGCTACGCTCCGGCGTTGGGGCCCCACCACATCCTT
>JGI12316J14372_10003102_pt1 | contig 16367 bp, 13 predicted proteins | sample MarCyaLeptolynsp_FD_14372 | JGI IMG/M metagenome (IMG submission 14372) | reverse complement strand
AGTCGTTCGCTTCGATCACGGAGGAACGCCGATTACGGTTCCTCAATCTGTACCTTACTATCTCATCGAGTTACTGCCGACTTCCCACTTTGTAACCTTCTCACCGCTGGCCAGGGATCGGTTGTCGACGAATGTCTCAGGTCTGGAGGAGACGTCCTTCAAAATACCGGAACTGCAAGCGGGCGGCGGCGATCCGTCCTTTGAACTCGGCTTAAAGGACGCCAAAGGACCCTCTGCACCGGACCAGCCGAAAGTTCTTTATCTTAACACTGCATTTCGAGGGATTTGGCAGTACCCAACCCCTTTGCTTTCGGATCAGATTTACCTTCGTTTTCAGGCAGCGGTAATGAAAGCGCTGACCGCGCGATACTCTCAGGTTGCGATCCGCCCCCATCCAGAAGGCATGTTGCGTGGCCATGCTCACCCGCTGGAGGATATTGCGCATGTCGAACGGCGTCCTCTAGCGGAAGCGGTTGGCGACTACGATGTGCTTGTGTTCGACTTTCGCCGGACCTCTTCGCTGTGGCAAAGCCTCTGTACGAACAAGGCTGTCGTCTTCCTAGACCTTGATATGGATCCGGTGAACCAGCAGACAGCTCAAGAATTCGAGGATCGCGTGTCCGTCGTGCCGATCCCGTTTGATGATTGCAACGTCCCGGTTCTAGACGAGGCTGCTTTGGACCATGCGGTGCGCGATTCAATGCATAAACGGGACCCGTCCGGTTTTCGACAACTGCTTCTTGCGCGTTGAACCAAACTCCCGTGATCGCCTTTTTTAGATGGCGACCGACGCTTTGCGATTCGTTACGAGACTAGGTCCTCTATTGATACCGCTTCGAGGCCATCAACATCACGCGTCAACCCTTTGCCGACGAGTTGTTCTGCCATCAAGGGGGTAACCGCAGTGGGTGGACGGATAAATGCAAAATCGTCTTGGGTAACGATATCGCCCTGCTTCATGGGGTGTTTATAATAGACGCCGCGGCGCATCATCGATTGCATGCCCACCTCGCCTTCGCTGCGACCATCCGGTGCAGGCGCGGTCATCGAAGTAATCCGCCTGATTGATTCAACCATCTGCTTCAGCTCTTCCGGCTCAAGGGAGAGCCTATGATCGCCAAGGCTCTGGTCTTTGTTCAAAGTGAAATGCTTCTCGATGACTTTCGCACCTATGGCAACGGCACTCAGAGGAGCTTCCAATCCAATCGTGTGGTCGGAATAGCCGACAACGACTTCTGGATGCATATCGATCAAACGACTTACAGCACCGAGCCGCGCTTCGGCGTCAGGTGTTGGGTACAATGATACGCAGTGCAGCAGAACAAGCTGCTCCGCGGGTACGATTGATTTGATCAGGGCTACATCATCTTGGTTGGTCATGCCTGTAGAAACGATGACGGGTTTTCCGGTCGCTGCGGCCTGTCTGATCAGTTGAGTAAACGTAGCGTCTCCCGAAGCGACCTTGATGGCGTTCATATGAGGGGCGAGCGTTTCAAGAGCGCCAAGATCGAAGGGCGTTGAAAGAAAATCGATCTCGCGTTCTCCGCAGGCGTCAATAATCTGCTGATAGGTTTGCCACGTAAGCTCCAAACTTCGGAACCGGTCGATCTGCTTCGTGAACTTGGCTTTTGCGAGTGGCATGGCCTCCAAGTCTGGATGGACCAACTCTGTGGCCGTGTATGTCTGAAACTTGATCGCATCAGCGCCCGCATCCGCAGCCCGGTGCACCAGTTCAAGTGCAGCGTCTCCCGATCCGTTATGATTGCCTCCGGCTTCCGCAATCACGTAGACGTCACGGCTGAGGTCTTTGGAACCTATCTTCATATCGTTCCGCCCGCTTTCCTGGAGATCGTGTCTTTCATAACAAACAGAGGCAGAACGAGTCGCGCAACACTGCCAATAATCGGCGCAGCCGTGGAACCTGCAACGAGCCGTCGCAAGAACAGGGAGCCGTCGTAGTAACTTGGGTCTGGTGACAACGACAATCGATCCAGTGTTTTATCTTCGGTTGGGCCGATCAACTGGCTAGCCTTCCGAATATGGATGCCGGGCCAGCGCAGAAAAATGAAGTTTTCCACATAGTTCGGATCCCGTTTGAAGAGGCGAAACAGTGCCGCTTGAACCGGCTTCGGGAAATAATGCACAAACCAAAGCCGAGTATGGGAGTCGTAAGGGGTCAGCCGATGCGGCACCTGATGATAGGCGTATCCATTGTTTTTGAGGACGCGGTGTTCCTCTAAGTAATAGGCGTCTAGCACATCGTCATGAACATGCTCGATAACCTGCTGGCTGAAGACGATATCGAACGTGTTGTCGTCAAACGGCATCGTCGCGCCGTCATAAATGACGAAACGGCGTTCCTCTATTCCGAATTCCTCTGAAAACAGGCGATTCCATTTCTCACAATCGCCGCCAATATTGATCCCGAAAACCCCTTGATACCCGAGTGCCAGGAGGTAGAGGTTGGTCAAACCGTTGCCGCATCCATGGTCCAGAATGCGCACGGTATCCTTTCCGGACTCTTTCTCGTAGGACCGAACAAGATTTAGGAGGGTCGAAAGGTGATAGGGGGTTGTTCCCTTGCTCGCTTCGACCGTTTTAACGAAATCCGCCCAGGGCTCACGGAACGGCGCGCCGTTGTCACGGGCCACAAGAAGAGCGGTGAAGCTTGTGACGATTTTTGACCAAGACATGATTATCTTCAGCCGTTTCCGGTGTTGCTTTTGAAGTTTAAGACGGCTTCGGCAAACAGAAGGTCGATCTCGCTATCAATATCGATCGATTCAAACTCATCCACCTCGATGGCGCCAATCGTATCGCCGAGAGCAAATCCAGCGGCGCGGTTTTTTCTAAGAGTCTGACTGCGCCGGGCAATCAGGCCACCCGTCATCTGAAAGGCATCCGGCCGATCCTGCTTCTGCAGGTATTTTTCCGTCGTGTATTCTGTCAATGGTTTCAGATGTTTGTCTTGATCAATCGCATAGGCCCGAAACGGATGACCCTTTCGGATCAATGTGGTCGTTACCACGGAGTCGAGATCGTTCTCCAACAAAATTCGGTCTAGAACCTGGTCGAAGGTTTCCGTCGATAGAAGCGGGTTTGTCGGCTGCAGAGCCACGACAATGTCGAATGTCGCGCCTTCCGATTCCATGAACTCCAGAGCATTCAGAATCACGGGTGGAACCGGTGTCTTGTCATCCGCCAGAGAGGCCGGCCGCAAGAACGGCACCGATGCACCCTCCGCCTTCGCTATCGTCGCCATCTCCTGTGAATCGGTCGTGACGACGATTGTCGAAGAGTGCTTGCTGGCAAGTGCAGTACGGATTGCGCGCGCCAGTAGGGGTACGCCCCCTAGCGGCCTAAGGTTCTTCCCCGGAACGCCCTTCGATCCGGCGCGGGCCGGAATAACGGTAAGAATATTCATCGGACGAGACTGAGGCTGCACATAGGGTTAAGACTCCTGAGACAGCCAGTTTGCGTATTCGTAGTCGACTTGGTTTCTAATCCGTGTCGCTTGGGTGGCAGAAAGCTCAATGTGACCGATCCGGCTGCCCAGGAGTTCTCCGTGATCTCTCAGATTGGCGGTCTTAAAGACATACAACCCACCTGCTTCCTTGAAAACGAGGTCCTTGTCCTGCCGCACAACGCGCTTCTTGTATCCCACGGGCTTTAGGCCGTTTGGCCCAATCGACCAATGGTAGGTTAAGTCCTCGACCACACCGATTACAGAATCGGTGTCATAGATGCGCATCGTGTTGATCGCTTCAGCTACATGGTCGGATGTAATGAAGGGTGAGTGCGGGTGCAGGATAACAGTGAACGGGGCAGGGGCCTCAAGCTGCGGCTCAACCTTGTCTAAGAGATCCTGGACGACCGTTTCAAAGGGTATTGCCGCACTATCAAGTGATTTTGGGCGGAGATAGGGAACTTCTGCGCCTGCACTTTCAGCTTGCGCCGCGACTTCAGGATCGTTCGTGGAAACAAAAACATTCTTTATCGACGGCAGAGAAAGGGCCGTCTCGATCGAGTTGCCGAGCAGGGTCGTATCCTTGAAGGGTAGCAAAGGAAACTTCTGCCCCAGGAGGATGTCAGCCCGTGCAGGAATGAATGCGATTGCCCCTAGATCCTCGTCGATACGTTCCTGTTCCACGAAGCGACGTTTCACGAATCTCCGTGCCTCCATGCGGGCATCCCAATTCGTGGACATGCTCTTTCCGTGTTGCCGGTAGTACATCAATGGAATGTTGATGTTTTTGATCGCGAATTTGTCGATGAACTTAATCCAGAAATCGTAATCTTCCTGGTATCGAAGCTCTTCGTTGTAGCCGCCGATTGCGTCGAAACACTTTCGTCGATACATCGCGCCTGCAGCCAGACAGGGACGGTCGAGAAGCTTTATCTCATCGTTCACCCGGGCGCGTTTCACGCTGTCGATGATGTCTCCCTGTTGGTCGACGCTGAAGTAATCCGCAAACACCATCCCGATTTCCGGTAAGCGGTCCAAGGCGTTGCTCAGGACGAGAACGATGTTTTCGTCGAACCAGTCATCGGCATCCAGCCGAATGACGTAAGTTCCGGTAGACCTTCTAATGCCCAGGTTGCTCGCCGATGCTAGTCCAATACCTTCAGTCCTGATCGGAACGAAGTTCTGGTGTACCGAGTAGCTCTCCATGATTGCCGGCGTGTCGTCCGTGCTGCCATCGTCGACGCACACGACTTCGATGCTCTCGGCGGTCTGATTGAGGGCGCTGTCGATAGATTGCCGGAGATAGCGGCCATAGTTATGCGCGGTTATGACGATACTGACCTTGGGCATATCTGAGGTGCTTCTTTACGAGTCTCCGGACAAGCGCACGTCGATTGACCCATCGGTCTCTATCGGCGTGATGTCACGGTTTATGGCCTTGATTTCCGGATTTGTATCTAACCACTCAATGATGGATGACAGCCCGGGTGGGGTTCCGCCAAACGCGCTGAAAACGGACGAAACGACCTGATAGTCCTCAGGCGTATCTATCGTCAATCGCAATTCCGGTCGCTGAACGGCGCTGCTATACGCGGATACTGGAGCGACCCTGAAGTGATCAGGGCGCTTGAGCATATAGGTCATGTATTCGCTTGAATTCGGATCGACCGCCAGTTCATGACACCGCCTGAGGGCTTCTACAGAGATGACTTCGCATCGCGTGCCGCGTGGTAATTCTTCCGTAAACGAATAGTCCGCCCCTGAAGACTGATGCTGGTCGATCATCCTGTCCATCATCTCGGGGTCGGTGAGAGGGTTGTCCCCGGTCACGCGGATGACGGCGCTGCATTCGCGTCCGTCGATTGCACCTAGAAAACGGCCTAGTACATCGAGCGGGTGACCTCTGTGAACGGGCAATCCCGCATTCGACACGGTCTCTGCCAGCACATCGTCCTGTTCGACGGTCGAGGTACAGAGAATCGCATCGTCAATGTTCTTAACCTGCTCCAGACGTTCGAAGAGCCGTAAAACAACCGGCTTGCCGGAAAGGTCTAAGAGCGCTTTGCGCGGAAGCCGCGACGATTTCAACCGCGCGGCGACCAGGGCGATTACGCCTGTTTTCACGAAAGGACCTCTTCGACAACGGGATCATCTGGGGCTAGGTCGACCCCGACTGTGCGCCCTACCAAGCTTGAAAGCTTGTCGGGACCGAACCCTTCCTGGCCGGTACGCTTGAACGTAACGCTATCCTGCTGAATTATTTCCCCGGCGGCTATCGGACGCGCGGCGACCGCAAACTTCTTCATTTGGGTGCGATACAGGCGCTCAGCTTCGTTCAATTCGCCGGAAACAGACCCGATTGCATTTCCGTAACGCCGCAGTCTGGACAGGAAGGTTACGAACTCATCCGGATTGAGGGCCGAATAATGATCGCGCCCTTTCTTGCACCTGGCATCTGTAAAGTGCTTTTCAATCACGGTCGCTCCAGCAGCAAGAGCCATCGTGGGAAGCACAAAGGCCAACTCTGTGTCGTCGGCGTCGGAATGGTCCGCATATCCCATGCGGAACCCGAAATTGGCGGCAAGATTGTGGATTTCGGCCAAATTGGTGTCCGTAATGGACGTAGGGTAAGCCTGAAACCCGTGCATCAGCCAAACCCCGGTGTTGCGGTTCTCTTTCAGGGCGTCAGCGGCGATTTCGATCTCTTGTTTAGTTGCACCGCCTGTCGCCAGTAATATCGGCTTGCCCGTGGCGGCAACCTTTTTGAGAAACGCGCTGTTCCCGGCGTCCGACGAGGGAACTTTGTAGACATCCACCGCACCGACTTCTTCACATAGTGCCAGGGAAACGTCATCGTATACTTCAACCACTACGTCAGCGTTAAGCCCCGCGGCGGTGGTAAGGACCTTTCGCCATTCATTCGGCGTGAGTTCTATTATGCCGAAAGCATCGTATTTCTCGTGTTGTGTGCTCACGAGATTTTCGCGGTTATATATCTGAAATTTGACAGCATCCGCCCCCGTCCTGTCTGCCATCTGAGCGAGATTGATGCAGTGATCGACTTCGCCTTCATGAGCGGAGGCGATTTCGGCGATGACGTAAGGAAACGAATTCTTCATTGTTCTTTGATGGCCTCGAGCAACTTGGTGACGTTGAACTGATGCTTCTCAATCATTTCCTGGCGCCGCCAAAGGTTTGCGGGTTGGTCGAACACGTCGGGGTTCGAAATCAGATCAGCGATCTCGTCCTGATAATCGGTAGATTGCGGATTGACGTAGAGGGAACCGAAGCCGTCCGCTAGCGATTTCTCACCACGATGCTGAAAATGTAATTCGTCATAGTCGCTGAAGTCGATAAAGCGGCCAAAGGGCGTCGTGACCTGAATATTGGTATGGGCCGTAACAAAGGAAAAATCCGTGGCTCGGACAATAACTTCGGGGTGGTCCAGCAAGAAGCAGCAATGCTGCGCACCCTCCTCCTCCAGACAATCGGAAAAGAAGGAACTCTTGTCATCGACGGGGTGCAACCGAATCACCATCAGGGAGTCGGGATAGTGCGCCTGCTTGAATCGGATCAGTTTTCTAAAACTGTCCTTGGGCGAGTCCATGTCCCGTTGGGTTGTTCCCGCGAACAGTTTTCCCGGAAACACGGAGAAAGTCGGCCCTGACGCATTGGGGTGTTCATGACTGAGCCGAACGCGGAGTTCGTCGGCCTTTGTTTCTATGAGGCTGCTCCACCAAGAGGCAAAGTTCGGAAGACCGATTGCAACGGATCGATCGTTAATGTCACTGGCGTGGATTCCGGAACTCAGCAGATGCAGCGTGTCTTGTCCGGAATAACTGATGAACTTCCCAAAGTTCTTATCCGCCGCAGATTTTCCCGAGCTGTTCTCGGCTGCGTCCCGTTGACGCCAACGCGCCTCAATAACCGGCGGTACAAGCTGGTCGACCCCGCGATCCTTCCTTAGGAAATGACCGTCGCCACCCCGGATACGTGCGATGCGGCGAAGCATAACAAACAGTTTCGAAGAAAAGGGCCGCCCAAGAAACAGCACTGGGCTTCGCCTGGAAATTGTCAGCGCGAAAAGCTTCAATGCGAAGGCGAGTTTGCGGAGGAGTGGCTTGCCGCCCGTCAGACACAGAATTTCTGCATGGTCGGACGCGATCTGGTAAAGCATTTCGTTCCGGGCCATGTACCGCGACGCAGTTTCGTCGAACGATACAAATACGATCCGCCATTCCGGACGAACATCCCTGATCGCTTTGGCGATAGGAACGTAAGTGTCGAAGTCCAAAAGACGCGGCGACAGCAGAAAAACAATTACGCGGGAATATTTCACGAAGACGCGGGTGCTTTATCACCCAAGCTGTATCGTTTTTTCGTTCTGCTGCGACAGGCCCTTGGGAATGCCACCAGAAAGTTCCTGCGACTCGGGATTTCTCAGCAGTTTTTTGACAAAGACCTTTGTCAGCATTCTGCCGATACCCCAAGGGGTATTTCCGAAGACCCCGAGATATCGCGTGATCAAGTCCTTTTGCTTAGATGACATGACGAAGTCATAGCGCCGCGGCGCCGACAGTGCATACTCATCCAAAGAACCTGGCGCCAGATCGGCCTCGTAACCTGGGATGTCGTAAGAAATTTCTAACGACGGTGTTATGTCCATCTTGTCGAAGATGTTTAGTGCTCTGCACCGCTGAAAACCGATCGCATCGTTGATGAACGCGACCGTCTCGTCGTCATCTCGTCCGGTTTCCTTCAACAGTGCCAGCGTTGCCGAATGTGCGTGATCGGCAAGGTCATCAATAAAACGAGTCAGTGCGGACGTCTTGAAAGTGAACAGAAGATTGTTCCCAATCTCACCTTCGATATAGCGCTCCACATTGCCGTCTTCTTGGATGAAGCGATCCAACTCTTCTTCGCTGTCCCACAGTTCGTCTTTAGTGGCGGTCAGGAAATCCTCGAGCAAGTTGGCCAGATTCTTCGGAGGTTCGATCGCCGCCAGAATTTCTATCCAACGGAATACCGGTAGTCCTTCGGTCCGAAGGAACTTAAGGACTGCGCCAAAGATGCCGTCGTTGTGGAAGATATGAATCAGCAGGTGCAGTCTTCTGCACTCAAGATACTCTTCGAAAGTTAACGTGTTCAGTGCGACGCAGACTTCTTCGATTTCTGCGGAAACGATCCTCTTTCCAAGAACGTCAAAGTGACCGTAGCAACGCGGGAAAACCCGGAACCGCGTGTCGAAGCCGTACTGTTCCTTCGTTTCCGGTGAACACATTTCACTGCCCGGCAGGAGCATGAGCTGGAACGTAGACACCATGTTAAAGCCGGCCTCGATAACCCGTTTCAACGTGCCAACATGCTTTTCTTTACTGTCGCCGGGGAGGCAAAGGATCGTCTCGCTGTAGGAATTCGCCCCAATATCAGAAGCGTCCAACGCAAGCTGCATAAGCTGGTCAGGTGCGATGTTCTTTCGCTTGATATTGGCTAGAACGTCGGAGTCGAGACTTTGCACCGATCCTGAAAGGCGGAGGGCACCATTGATCAGGGAAGCGGCCTTGAGAACGCGCTCCTTTTGGTTCTTGCCAGTCGCGACATTGATGTAGTCAGGCCAACTGTAGTCGCTTTGTGCTTCGGCAATCGCCTCGCAAGTCTGAATGTCCTGCTTGTACATCCCGAAGTTGGAGTCGGCGATAAAGAGGTCGTTGCGGCCGCCAAGCGGTCGGACTTCTTCCATTTTCTTGCCGATGTAATCGATCTCTTGGGAGATCTTATCCACGGAATTTCGGTAAATTTTGTTGTAGTACTGAGTGCCTTCCACACAGAACGTACAAGAAAACGGACAACCGCGGTTCGTCTGGATAATCGGCAGTAATTTGCCGTCGAAGAACTCGTCGAGTCGGCTGTCAAGATAAGGTGATGGAATGTCCGCGAGATCGCGAATTCGGTCGAGCGTCAGCGGCGCATGCAGATTACCATTCGCGTCTATGCTGTGGATGGAGCCAATAGTCCCGTGGATCGATTCCAAATCGAAATTGGTTTCAATCAGTTGTTCGACCAGCTTCGCAAATGCCAATTCCGCTTCTTTGACAATGTAGAAATCAATAAAGGGGTGCTCTTCGAGGAACTGTTTCTTCTCCGAGTCTGCTAACGAGAAATGCGGTCCACCGAAAATGATGATGGTTTCCGGTGAAACCTCTTTGATGCGCTCAGCGATCCTGCAGGAGAGCGTGCTATTCCAAACATAATTACTGAATCCGATAATCCTCGGACAGCCGTCTTTCTCCAATGCTTCGGCGAGTTTTTCCGGATATTTGAAAAGCCGGATCTGCTGCTCCATTCCAAGCATCGATTCCGTGTAAGTGGCGATGCCGCCGATGGCCGAGGGAATCAGGTCCGCGGAGACGGCCTGCTGAGTATACGTGAGATCCGTCAGCCAAATATCCACCGTGTCCACTGTCTTGCCCCCGTTCGTCTCGCTGCTTTCCATGCCGGATTCACCCACCTCTAGATAGTAACGGAAACTCTACGATCAATTGGTTCCGGTGCTGCGTTCGTCAGCGTCCGAGTTCGCAGCTGACTTGGACCGGTTCGAACCGAGCACGTACTGCACTTTACGGTCTTCCTTGGGTTCGGGCGTTTTGACTGGTTGGTCGTCGATCCTAACCACCTGACCGACTTTCTCTTCGGACTCTTCCGCAATCCGGTCGCGCTCCGCTTTCTCATCCTCTGTCATCGGACGCCATTCGTAGGAAGAGAGCACAAAACAGAACCGGCACGGATCGGTTTCATCCAGCCTGCCTTCGCGGTTGATGTCCCTAAGGGTTTCCATGCGGTCGTCTTTCCAGATCGTTTTAAGATCCGTCGTATTCGCATCGCCGATCTCATAGGTCCGATCCCAATCGGAGCAGCACGGAAACACCTTGCCGTCGCGCGCGACGATCATACGCTGCCAGGGCTGGTTGCAGCGCTTTCTGCCGACCGCCACCTGGTCGCCGACATAGAGGACGTTGCCCTGCCCGCGGTCGGTAACGTCCTTAACGGCGATGTCATCCGCGACGCCGCGCCACATGTTAATGAAGTTATCGACCTCGTGCATGTTGTCCTTCATGCGCACCATCTGGATACGGATGAAGGGTTTCGCGCTGCCGCGGCTTGTCCGCACATCGTGGAACATCTGAATGTTCGCCATCAGCTTGTCGAAGCTGGAGCCGACCCGAATTGACTCGTAGGTCTCTTTCGTTGCGCCATCCATGCTGAAGATGATCCGGTCGGTTCCGGCGTCTACAATGCTTTCAATACGCTTGCGGTTGAAGGGAATGCCGTTGGTGTTGAACTGGACTTCAATAATTCCCTTTTCCTTGGCATAGCGGATCAGGTCTTCGAGACCGGTGTGAAGCGCCGGTTCGCCTCGCCAGTTGAACTTGATCGACTTGCATCCGCCGGCCGCTGCCTGATCAATCAGGTTCTTTGCGAAAGAGGTGTCGATACGTCCGGTGATCGGAACGCCGGTCGTGCCGTGAACGCACATCACGCATTTGAGGTTACAGGCCTCGGTAACCTCGATATCGAGATGCAGCGGGAATGGCAGGACGTAGTCATGCTTCGCGACGAAGTTCCATTTAAGCCGGTACGTCAGATAAGCGAAGTCAAAACCGCCCTTAACCCACTCGGACAGGGCGTTCCACTTCCGTTGAAATCCATTCAGTTCACGATATTGGGCCATGCCAAACCTCCAACGCGATCCATCTAGCTCGGATCGATTAGTTTGAGTGATCCAGAAAATAATCCAAAGTTCTTTGGATACCAGTTCTCAGCGAGAATTGCGGTTTGAAACCAAACCACTCCTGCGCTTTCGAAACGTCAGAGTAATTCCTCTGTGCATCTCCCCGACGCGCGTCGGCGTAACGAATCTCTACAGTTCGTCCGGTAGAAGATTTTATCGCGACTCTGACGATTTCCGCAATTTCACCCACCGACGTTTCGCTATTGGTCGCAAGCTGAAACGTTTCCGAACCGGTTAGCGGCACGGTGCCGGATAAATGAATAACGCTTAGAAGATCGTCAAGGAAAATGAAGTCTCTCGTTTGAGTGCCATCCCCATAGATTTCTAGCGGAAGTCCGTTCAAGGCGCGCTTTATAAATGCAGCGACGACGCTCGACTTGTGGCCGGATCCGGGGCCGTAAACATTGCCAAATCGCAAGATGACGGTCTCTAACCCGAAAGTCCCCGCATAGGCATGCATGTACCCTTCTCCCGCCAGTTTGGACGCGCCGTATGGTGAGAGCGGCATGGGTGCCATGTCTTCATGAAGAGGCGGAACATTCCCGGCCAGTGGGGCGCCTGATGAAGCGAAGACAATCCGACGCGTTCCAGCCTGCCGNGCGCCNTCAAGTACNTTCAGGGTTCCCAAAACNTTNTTNTCGCAATCNAGNCNCGGNTCNTCGACNGAGGGNCCGACGCCGGTATTTGCGGCTAGGTGNACAATGATCTCCGCGCCNGTACAAGCATCTGCCATCGCTGAAGCGTCACGGATGTCTCCAACGACAAGACTGTTGGTTTCATTCCANTCGGCGGAGNATTGCGTCTGTTGAAAGAACTCTGCCGGCAATGCATCTCGGGTTCCAACGCTCAAGTCGTCGAATACCCGAACCGCCTCATCAGCCGCCAGGAGTCGGCGAACAAGCGCCGACCCAATGAAGCCGCAGCCGCCTGTTACAAGCCAGTTTGCCATAGGACCTTTGGCGCAAACAGCGAGGTGTCGATGCGCTGTTTGTTCGTTTCGATGAAATCGAACAAAGGCTTGATCGTCTCGAATGAGAAGAAGTGTGGCTGCAGACCCAAATCCAGCAGGTTCGAGTTCGCGGGATTGTAGTAGTGCTCTTCCAGTTCCTTGCGCGGATTATCCACGTGATCGACGGCCACGGAATAGCCGAGCCTCTCACCGACCGACTGGATCAATCCAGCGATATCATTGACTGAAAACGTTTCTGTGAACTGATTGAACACTCGGAACTCGCCGGGTTCCGCCGGGTTCTCCGCAGCCAATTCGACACAAGCCAGCGTATCGCGCAAATGCAGGTAACCGCGCACCTGTCCGCCCTTACCGTAAACAGTAAGCGGATAACCCGCCACGGCCTGTACCGCGAAGCGATTGATGACGGTTCCGAAAACATCGTCGTAACTGAAGGCGGTCTGTAGTTCCGGGGCGAGCATCGTCTGGTCGGTGTCGATACCGTAAACCGGGCCTTGATTGAGGTCCGTGATGCGCATCCCCCAGATCCGCGTGGCGAAATACATCAGATCGCTGTCTTGGACTTTGGTCAGGTGATAGATCGATCCCGGCGTTTTCGGGTACAGGAATGTGTGTTCCCGTCCCTTATGAGCGACAGTCAGGTAGCCTTCCTCGATATCGATATTCGGCGTGCCGTATTCGCCCATCGTCCCAAGTTTCACGATATGGGCGTTCGGTGCGGCGTCCCGAACGGCAAAAACCACGTTCATTGTCGCCATGAGGTTGTTTTGCAGGGTTTCCGCGGCCTTGCCCTGGTCCGCCATGGAGTAGGGCGCGGAGGGCTGTTCCGCGTAATGAACCACGCAATCTGGCTGAAACTCCGCGACGACGGACTTTAACCAGGCATAGTCGCAGCAATCGCCGATTTGGACCGCGATGTCCTTGCCAGACACCTCGCGCCAATGCTTGGCACGCAGATCCAGATTCAGAGGTTCAACGAGAGGTTCCGCGTTGATGCTCTTACATCGCGTGCGTCGGCCATAGTTGTCTGTGGCGAGGACGGTGTGTCCTTTCGCCGAGAAGTGCATGGCTGTCGGCCAACCGAGATAGCCGTCCGCCCCCAAGATAAGAACTTTCATCGTCATCCTTGATACTTGTCCAACAGGTTGGAACTCAGCAGATACTCTGTCAGTTCCGCTTGCGACAAGTGCTCCTCATTGCTGGAATTGTAGGGCCGAGTCACCGTCTTCCGTTTCAATGTGTCGTATTCGTATTCTTGCTCGTCGTACAAATCGCGGACGGCGGGTAGAACGGCGAACATGCGCTCCAGTTCGATCGAACGCCGAACTTCTTCGACATTCATCAGTTCCTCGAACATTTTCTCGCCCGGCCGCGTTCCGGTGATAGTGATGCCGATGCTCGCCGGATCGTGTCCGAAGCGCGGCGCCAGAACTTCGATCAGAGAGGCCGCCAAATCGGATATCTTGATAACCTTCATCTTTGTGATCAGGACGTCGCCGCCGCGCGCCATGGACGCCGCGGACAGCAGCAGGTTCACGGCTTCGTCTTCCGTCATCACGAACCGGGTCATTTCCTCGCTGGTCAGCGTCAGGGACTGGCCCTTGCGGATCTGAGACGCAAAAATCGGCACCACCGACCCCCGGGACCCCAATACATTGCCGAAACGCGTGGATGCGAAGATTGTTCCCTGACCGTTTTGCGCCAAGTTCGCCGCATTGATAAGCTGTTCACCCATCAGCTTTGATGTCCCCATGACACTGGTCGGGTTCACCGCTTTATCGCTGCTTGTGTAAATGACACGGCCGACTTTCTGTGAAATTGCCGCCTTGATCACACTTTGAACGCCGAGCACGTTGGTGCGAACCGCCTCCATTGGATTTCGTTCGCACAGAGGTACGTGCTTTAGCGCTGCCGCGTGAAAGACAATATCGATCCCTTTCAGGGCGCTCTGGAGCGTATCCAGATCTCGGACATCTCCGAGTACCGCAGCGGTCGGACACTTTAGTTCTTCGGTAAGATGAAAAAGCTCCGACTCGTTGTTGTCGAAGGCAAGGACAGAGGCGGTGCCAAGGTTGTGCAGGGCTGAAAATAGGGCGCTTCCGACAGTCCCAGCGGCCCCTGTCACCAAAACGCGCTTTCCGCGATAAAAGTCACTCATTGCTTGATGCTTCGATGCCTAACGTCTTAACGACGATCACATTTGCGAGGTACGAATCCGTCTCCGCTTCCAAGCCTGCCAATGGCAGACCAAAGGACACGTGATTAGGAGAGGTCGAAATTTTTCTTTGCGGATTTCGATTGGGCAAAGTTACCACACTCTCGAACAGAAACCCGTTCGAGGCCGTTCGGTATTAACGGGCTATCTGGGGCAATGTCAAGAGCGATAGGAGGCGCGAAAGAGGTTTCCCGCCTCGGCCGGCATAACGCTGCGCAAGGAACCGTCGCAAGGACAGGCCAACTCTATGAGTAGACTGCCGGAGTTCGCGGGATTCTCACGGCGACAGAACGGATCACAGGTCGTTCTTAAACCTCTCCACGATCCGGATATCGACGCCCGCCTCTTTTGCGACGTCTTCGTCGGACAGACCTTTGGCGAACAGTTCGCGGAACTGATCCTTGCGTTTTTGCAAGTCAGCTTCCTTCATGTCCGGGACATCCCGAAAGTTTAAGCTCTCTCGCCGACGTCGGAAACTCGACAAACCTCGGAAGAAGAAGCCCGTGAAGGCAGCTTTCGGGATGGTCAGGCTGAGGTTAAACGAACGGCGGAACATACCCACCGGCTGCGTCAAAGGGCGAACGCCATGCCAACTGTCCGCGCTCTTGACGAAACAAAACGCGGAGTTCGGTTCATAGAGAGACGATCCGATGACATCCATGTCGTCGAACGGCAAATGTCTATTCATCCAATTGGTTCGCTTCGACTTGTCTTTCGGCGTGTAGAGATCGGTTCCGCCGCCGTACTCCGGTTTCCAATCGGTTGGTGGGAAGTAGAAAAGAATATTGGCAAGTTTGATCATCTTGTCTGTGTGCGGTGTCAGGCATGCTCCCGGCTCAAGGAGCGAGAATTCGTATCGCGGAATTATCGGAATCGTCGGCCCGAAGAAGCTACCTTCATGCTCCTCCGCCAGCTTCCATCGTCTTTGACCCGAGATGCCACGTGCCACTTTTAGACCTGGTTTCAGATACTCGAATACGTCGTCGAGAAACTCCTGCGATTGGAAAGCTCTGATAAAGCTCTGCCAGGTGGGGCGGGACTCCAGTACGGAGGCCAAGGTCGGTTTATCAAAGAACCTTTTCCCTTCGAGGAGCCGTCGCGTGAACAAGGAATCGTCGGGAAACTCTTCGCACAGTTGAGCGTAGATTTTCTCTGGAAAGTAATTTCGCACGCCAAAACTGGTAAAAGGAGAATCGAAATACTCGATGCCAGTTCGTCCTTGCAGCGCAATGTCTCTTGGAAGAAGCATCATTTCAGTCATGGCCAATGTTCCGTGCATTCACATCAAGCAGTTTAGCTTACTCGTGCCCCTACATGCGTTATGTTGGCAAGAAGAAGCAATCGTGATCTAGCCGGTACGTAGTACTTTTGATCTGTCGCAAAAAGACCCTGCTTCACCNGNAGGCCGCCGTTTGCGTCGTTGGACGATCGCTTGTTGACCTCCAACACAGATAATTGTACCAGAGCACCTTGGTTTTTCAGCTGCCGCGATGTGCCGTCAAAAATTGGCGGGTGCGGTAGCATTCTCTCTTAATCAAACGCAAGCAATTTGAATGAGAGAGTGTCCCTACCTTGCCTCTCTGAAATAGACAGCGGTTCAAGCGCCGGCTGCGGTACCGAAGGTGTCGCCTGCGCGCGAGAGATTTTTCGGCATCGCTTTTAAGGGGTGATGAGAGAATGAATTCCTTGATCAGGATACGAGCGACCAAATCGGTCGACGGAGACACATTGTGACGGATAAGCCCAATCTGGCTCTAGTGATAATCGATGCGTTTCGTTTCGATCTCACTTCGTCGAAAACAGAGCGCGAAATTCTAACGCCAACCATTAGCAAGCTCATCGATAGCGGCGGGCGCCTGAAGGTAACGGCAAACGCGGCGACGACCCAGTTCGTGCTTCCAAGTCTACTCAGCCAATCCTACCCGCT
>JGI12316J14372_10003098_pt1 | contig 16393 bp, 12 predicted proteins | sample MarCyaLeptolynsp_FD_14372 | JGI IMG/M metagenome (IMG submission 14372) | reverse complement strand
ATATTCTCCACCGCCGTGCCGTAGTCTGCGCCGCCGGCAATGGTTTTTTCGAACGGATACAGATTGCTGACCAGGAGGTCGATGGATGCGATGCCATGGTCCGCCATTGTGCGCGCATGATCCGGATCCGTGCTCTGTCCCAGCAAGCCGCCATGAACCATCGGGTGCAGGGTTTTAACACGCCCATCGAGAATTTCCGGAAAGTTCGTCACCTCTGAAATGTCCGTCACGGGCAAGCCGGCCGCCTGCAGCGCCCGCTTCGTTCCCCCGGTCGAGATCAGTTGGCATCCCCGCTCGTGAAGCGCGGCGGCGAAGGGTTCCAGGCCGGTCTTGTCGAACACCGACAGCAGAGCGCGCCGGGGAACGATCAGATCGGGAATATCGACGGATTTCGCGGACAGGGACATGGGCCAGGCCTTCGTGATGATGGATTGGCAGCCGGATACCATGATGGTCTGAAATCTAAAAGTTCGCGGGCGGAAAAGACGGGGAAACTGGGCCGCAGGGGCGCAATTGCGGGCAGCCCGTATAACGAATGCGCATTTCGGTCCGGCTCTTATGCATGGGTGTGAAGCGGAGGCCGGTCAGGTCGCATCAGATCTTCGGTTCCGTTCTGCCGTTCGCATCGCTGGTCTCTCCGGAGCGATCCGGTCTTGTCGGGCCGTCGCCAAATGTCGGTTCCCGCCGCTCTCCCGTTTCCGGTTCGCTGCGCTCCTTAGGCGGCCGGACGATCTCATCCGCCTGCCGAGTGGGCTCGTCGCCGGATTTCGGTTCGGTGTCGTTGTAAGCGGATATCGAGATTTCCGGCGCGCTGTTGTCGCCTGGCTCCGGACCGTCCCCTGCATCCGACGGAGCCGCGACGTCCGGCGCTCCCTCATTGTCTGCGGTTTCACCGGGTTTGGAGGCTTCGTCCGCCGTTGCCGGGCTGCGGCCGGACTCCGAACTTTCTGCGGCCACCGATCCCGGTTCAGCCCCCGGCCCCGGTTCGGGCTCTGACACCGGATGACCTTCAAGCTCGGATTCGGTTTCGGAATCCTGTCCGCTTGCAGTGTCTCGCGGAGAATCCGGATCTGTTTCGTTTTCTGCACCGTTTTCGAGGTTCGCTCCGGTGTCGGTCGCGACGTCTTGGTCCGGTTCGGATTCGAATGTCAGGTCCGGACCTTCCTCTGCGGCGATATCCGCGGCGGCGTCATCGTCATGGTCCGGGACCGAAAGGTCATCCTCCGCTGTATCGGGACGATCCTCGGCTCCCAGATCACCGATGAGTTCCTCCAGTTCAAGATCGTCGAACCCGGGCAGCACTTCCATGTCCTGCATGCGTTCCAGTCGCCACGACACGGTTTGTCGGGTGACCGACTTTGCGTGCACGACGATCTGCTGGGTCGGCAGCGATCCCACAATTTCCGACAGAAAGACCGACTCTTCGATTTCGATTTCGCTTCCCGGCGCCGCAAAGCGCCAGATCTGCCCGCCTCGCAGGGACAATCGGACGATGCCTCCGGCCTCGACCGGACCCGGTTTCACGAACGGATGAAGATGGAACCGGATAACATAGTCGTGGCCCTGTTCGGCTTGTTTCGGATTGGACGCGATCAGGGAATCGATGCCCTCCAGCAGCAGGCCGCCTTCATGCAGGGTAATCGATCGTTCGTGCAGGAACCCGGTCTCGCGTTTGTAGCCGTCATGCCGGATCGAAAGGAAGGTGGTGCCGCCGGCATCTTCCCGGGTGACATCGGGGCTCGAGGGGCCGGACAGGATCGGCACGCCATGGGTCGCGGTATAGCGGGTCAGCGCGGCAAAACGACAGGAGGACCGGTTGCCGATCGTCAGCGTCGAATGGGCCGGTGTCGTGCGCGCCAGCCGGCGCATGGTACCGTTGCTTTCAGGGGGGATGCCGCAATTGATGATTATCGGCCGGTTGCCGGCACTCATTTCAAACGAAAGACAACCCGCATGCGCCTTGTTGCTGACGGCGGTTGGCGGCGGCGCGCCGGTGTCCATGATGACGATCGTGTCGCCGGACTGCAAGCGCTGATAGCCGGACGGGCTGGCATTGAAGGGCGGCTGGCCGCGTGTGTCGTCGTGGGCGAGAATGGCGGCGACGAGATCGACGGGCGTGACGCCGGTTCCGTTGAAGCGGGCGAAGGCGCCGTCTCCAAGCTGGAAGAACCGGATCATCGGGATCATCCGGTCGATTGAATTCATCAGCGTCTGCGACGGAACGAGCTGGGTGGCCAGAATCGCCTGCCGCAATGGCAGCAGATCGAGCAGGATCTCGACGATCGGCAGCGGATTGCGTGAGAAGTGGCCACCATCGGGCAGGATCTGGCGCTGCAGTTCCTGGTCGAGCCGGCGCAGGCTCTGGCGCCGGAACCGGCTCTGGTTGGAGATCGCGACGCTTGCTGCGGTCAGGGCGATCGCGGCTTTCATGCGCGGCTGGCCGTCGGGCGCATTGTTGATAGACTTGCGCAGATAGCGGACCTGGCGCGACAGCGAGCGCGCGAATTTCTGATAAAAGACCCGGTCGCAGTCGGCAAGGATCAGGGGAGATTGCGAGATCCAGGCGAGAATTCGCGTCGCCAGCACCATCGGCACCCAGGCATAGACATTGTCGAGTTTGGTGGATTCGATCCAGTCGAGCACCAGGGCCTGGGCGTTGACCTGGGCGATCGCCTTTTCCGAGGCGCGCAGATGCCGCAGCCATGAAAACGAATGCAGCTCTTCGGCCCATGCCGTGCTTGGAGGGATGATCCCGAACGGGCTTTCGGTGCGTTCCTCGATCACTTCCCCGTTGAAGGCGAAGCGGCCGGAATAGATGTCTTCGGCAATCGTCGGGTCCGCGGTCCTGATATCCTGCGGAACAAGCGTAAGTTCCGCCCTGTCGAAGACCGAAAGGGCGTCCCAACTGACCGAATAATAGGTGAGCCTGCGGTGAAATGCGTGCCAGGCATTGACCGCCATGAGGCGCCCTAATCGCGCCCGCTCGGCCAGTGAAGCCGCACCCATATCCCCTCCAACGCGTAGGCTGTCATACGCGCGACAGTCCTCCAGAAACATAATTATAATAATAACAGGAAGTTAACGATCCCTGAAACAAATGCAATCAATGGTTAAGCATATGGTTATCATGCATTCCGGATGAGCCGGGCAATGAAAAAGCCGTCGATCCCAAAGCTGTCGGTTCCGGCAAAGGACATGAACGGCAGCGTCCGCACGTCGCCCAACGCATTGATTGCGCTTGCAAGTTCGCCAACTTCCATGGCTGTCACCGCCTGGCGGCAATAGTTCGGATTTTCCTTNAGAAAGGCGGCAATCCGTTCCTCGCCTTCTTCTTTTTCCAGCGAACAGGTGCAATAGATCAGCATTCCACCCGGTTTTACCCAGTCCTTTGCCTGCGCGAGCAGGGCAGTCTGCAGGCTGGAAAGCGCTTCAATATCGGCTTCGGTCTTGGTGTGCGGAATGTCCGGATGTCGGCGAATGGTTCCGGTTGCCGAACAGGGCGCGTCGAGAAGCACGGCGTCGTACATTCGCTCAGGGTTCCATTCCAGCACATCGGCGGCAATGACTTCGGCGCTGAAATGCAGGCGCCGCAGGTTTTCCTCAAGCCGTCGCAGCCGGTGCGGCGAAATGTCGACAATGGTGGTCCGGGCGCCGCCCGCCAGCAATTGAGCGGACTTGCCGCCCGGCGCCGCACAGAGATCGAGCACGTCAAGTCCGGTGACGGATCCCAGCAGTTTGACCGGCAGGGTTGCGGCGGCATCCTGAACCCACCAGGCGCCGTCCTCGTAGCCCGGCAGGGTCTCCACCGCGTTTTTTTCCGAGAGCCGGACCGATCCGTTGGCCAGTACGGTGCCGCCGAGTTTCTCGGCCCAGTGTTCGGGGTCGGATTTGACCGAGATGTCGAGATTCGGGCTTGTTACCAGACCCTCAAGGATTCTGCGTGCATCCTGTTCGCCGTAGGCGGCCCGCCAGCGCCGCCAGAGCCACGCCGGAACCGTCTGCGCCCGCCCGGGAGCGGGTTCGGGGTCGCGTCCGGCGGCCCGCATGACCCCATTGACCAGGGGCAGGAAGTGCCTGGCGATGGCGTCGCTGCGCGCCAGTTCGACGGTCAGCGACACGGCGGCGTGGTCAGGGACGTCCATATGATCAAGTTGTGCAAGGCCAAGCCGCAGGATGTTGCGCAGAATCCCGGCTTTTTTCGGCAGCGGCTTCTTCAGGAAGCGTTTCAGGCGCTGATCGATGGCCCCGAAATGGCGGAAGGNAACGACCGTGAGGGCGCGAGCGAACCGCCTGTCACGCTCATCCAGCCCGTTACCGGCGGTGGCGGCAAAGGTTGATTCAAGAGCGTCATCGAGGGCTGTGCGCTCGGCAAGAACCCGGTCAAAGGCGGCAAGCGCGGCCCGCCGCGCGGGCAGGCCTTCAATCGCCTGGCTCCTGGGCCGGATTCTTCTGGCTCCGTCATCCGGCTTCCTGCCGGACCGATTGCTTCCACCGGCGCGTTGGCCGGATTTTGCCGAAGGTTTTCCGTCCTGTGGCCCTAACCCCATGGGCCGGGCTTCCGTCCGCCGGATCCCGTGCGGGGCACGGAGCCGCCGCGCGACGGGGCGGATCTTTCCGCGGGCCGGTCGCGAACCTGTTGCGGCTCGGCGGTGGGGGACATTTCCGCAAAGCTCGCCGGTGCCTCATAGCCGTTTTCGGCCCAGTCGGCCTCAAGCGCCCTGAGGGCGGAGATGCGGTTGTCCGTGTCCGGGTGGGTGGAGAACAGATTGTCCATGCGTTCGCCGCTGAGCGGATTGATAATGAACATGTGCGCGGTCGCCGGGCTGGCTTCGGCATGAGCATTGCGATGGCGTTTGGTTCCGCCGGCGATCTTGTGCAGCGCCGAGGCGAGCCAGAGCGGATGTCCGCAATATTGGGCGCCAAGTTTGTCGGCGGAATATTCCCGGGTCCGGCTGATCGCCATCTGCACCATCATTGCCGCCATCGGCGCAACGAAGGCGGCGACCAGCACGCCGACGAAGCCGAGCGGGTTGTTGTTGTCGCGATTGCCGCCGAAGAACAGGCCGAAATTGGCCAGCATCGAAATCGCGCCGGCAAAGGTCGCGGTGATGGTCATGATCAGAGTGTCGCGGTTCTTGATGTGTGCCAGTTCGTGCGCCATCACGCCGGCAACCTCTTCCGGATAGAGCGTTTCCAAAAGGCCTGTCGTGGCCGCCACGGCGGCATTTTCCGGATTGCGGCCGGTGGCAAACGCGTTCGGCTGTCTCTCGTCGATCAGGTAGACCTTCGGCATCGGCAGGTCGGTGCGCTCGACCAGGCGGCGGACGATCTCGTAATATTCCGGCGCGTTGCGTTCATCGACTTCGACGGCATTGTGCATTTTCAGCACCATCTTGTCGGAATTCCAGTAGGAAAACACATTCATGCCGGCGGCAACGACGAAGGCCAGAACCATCCCGGTCTGGCCGCCGATCAGGTAACCGACGCCCATGAACAAGGCGGTCATGGCGGCGAGCAGGAGCCCGGTGCGAAAAATGTTCATGGTCTTTCCCGGTTTCGTGCCATTATGCGCCGAGGCGCAAGGCGGTCTGTCAGGCAAAGTGATCGCACACAAAAGATCGCGCGTATCCTTGGGGCGCGAGGGAGTTCTGTGCCAAATCACGGTTTTCCCCTATATGATGGGGAGCGCAGCGAATTTGCGCAAGCTGGTTTTGTTTTGATGCCGGGGAACCATGTCGAAAATCATACATTTGGCCGATCACGCGAAACGGGATGCGAAGAACGAGGACACCGCCGCCGGTGAGGAATCCGGGTCCGCAGTCCCAAAGGAGATGCCGGCTGCGGCGCGCCGCGCCCTTGAGGAAGCCGAAGAACGTCGCCGGGCCGCCAGCGCCGAAGCGGACCGTGCATCGAAGACACGTGAGATAAATGGCCGCGGCGGCCTGGATCCTGTTCGATACGGCGATTGGGAGGTCAAGGGCATCATCAGCGACTTCTGATCTCGCGCAACGACGCCGACATGCCTTGCTCTGTCATGGTCGCGCCGCCGCGAAATTTTTGCCCCGTGGCCGATTCCCTCTTAACGCCTTGCATGAACATCGATATCAAGTCTGGATTGCCTGACGATCGACCACCGAACGGACTTTGACATGCCGGGTTCCCCTGACGCACGGACGCAAAAAATGAAGGAGATCCTGGCGGACATCGCCGGCATCGCCGATTTGCCCTTTTCGGTTCGCCTCTGGCAGGAGGAGCCGATTGCGCTCGGCCAATCCGTGACCCCGGGGCTGGAATTCACGATCCGATCGCCGGGAATCATATCCGACCTGGTCCGGCATCCGACCATCGATCGGCTGATAGGGCATTACGCAACAGGCGGCATTGCCATTGAAGGCGGCACGCTGCTCGACCTGGCCGCCGGTCATGACGACGACCCCAGGCGCAAGAAGCTGTTCAAAAAGCTCGACAAGGCGAAGCTGCTCAAGGCGGGTCTGCCGTTTCTGGTCGGCAAGGGCGAGAGCCCGAACTCGCAGACATCCTTTACGGGAACCACCGGCGAAGTCGCGGCGGCCGGCAAGGCCGATCAGGACTACATCCGGTTTCACTACGACCTTTCCAACGATTTCTACCGGCTGTTTCTCGATCCGCAGATGCAATATACCTGCGGATATTTCCCATCCTGGGATGCGAGCCTGGAATCGGCACAGGAAGCCAAGCTCGACATGATCTGCCGCAAGTTGCGGCTCGTGCCAGGCGATCGCCTCCTCGACATCGGCTGTGGTTGGGGCGGTCTGCTGATCTGGGCCGCAAAACATTATGGCGTCGAGGCCTATGGCGTCACCCTCTCCCAGGAGCAGTACGATCTCGGACAAGAGCGCATCAAGGACGCAGGCCTGTCCGATCGCGTCACGATGGAGATCCGGGATTTTCGCGACATAGACGGCACTTTCGACAAGGTTTCGTCGATCGGCATGTTCGAACATGTCGGTTTCGATCACCACAAGGCCTATTTCCGCAAGATCCACGCCCTGCTGCGGCCGCGCGGCCTGTTGCTCAACCATGCAATCACACGGCGCGGAAAACCGACGCTGAAACAGTTCCGAAAGAAGAAGAAGGAATACAAGGCGATCACCGATTACATCTTTCCCGGCGGTGAGGTCGATCATATCGGCCATTCCCTGACCATGATGGAATCGAACGGCTTCGAAGTGCATGACGTGGAAAACTGGCGTGAACACTACGCCCTGACCAGCCAGCACTGGTGCCGGCGGCTCTACGCGAACCGCGAGGCGGCCGTGGCTGCCATCGGGCCGGAAAAAACCCGCCTGTGGTTGCTTTACCTCGCCGGTGTCTCCCTCGGGTTCAAGCGGGGATCGATTCAGATCTTTCAGACGATCGCGTCCAAGCGCACCAAGGGCGCTTCGGGACTGCCGCCGACCCGGGCAGACCTCTACGAATGAAGCGGTTCGGAGCGTCGAATTTCGCTCTGGTCCCGTCCGGTCTCGAAATGGCACAGTCCCGTATCCGAACGCGTTTCGTGTCTGGCGGCGGGATTCGCACCCTTAACAAGTCATGAATCGCTAAATATCCGGCGATTCCCGTAGGGCTTTCTTAACCTGCGAAGCGATGATTTCCCAATAAAATCAATGCCGCTATTCCGCACGCGCGCGCGCGTGCCGGATTGGCCCTGCGCTTGCGTTTTTCCGGTCAGTTTCGGTTCAAAACGCAGGAGTGGCACTATGTTTGAACAGATCGTCAAATCCCATGCAGCCCGGTTCGTTCGGGATGAAAATGGTGGCATTGCCATGATTTTCGGTCTGATGGTTCTGGTGATTTCGGTCTTTGCCGGCGCCGGTCTGGATTTCAGCCGGTCGGTCACCGCGCGGGCGAAATTGTCCAGCGCGCTTGATGCGGCGATCCTGACGGCCGCACGCGGCCTGTCCCAGGGGTCGCTTGACGAAAAGACTGTCGAAGACGAATTGCGTCGCATGTTTGCAGCGAACGTGGCCGGAGCATTCCTGCAGGAAATCAAACCTGAGATCGCCGATTTCAAGGTCAATATGGCCGATTCGACGATCAAGGCGTCGGCCGCCGGTGCGGTTCCGGCTGCTCTTGTCAAACTTGCCGGCATTGAAACGATCGATGTCGGTGTGTCCTCGTCTGCGACCTTCAACCAGGACCGTGTCGAAATTGCCATGATGCTCGATGTGACCGGATCCATGGGCGGCAAGAAGATCAAATCCCTGAAAAAGGCGGCGACCCTTGCGGTCGATACGATCATCCCGAGCGGTCGTCAGGCCGACCCGGACAAGGTCCGGATCGCGCTGGTCCCCTACAGCCAGGGCGTTAATGCGGGTGTCTATGCGCGGCAGGCGACGGGCAATGCCAGCGGCAAATGCGCCACTGAACGTGTCGGCAAATACGCCTATACCAACGTTTCACCGCGCAAGGCCGCAATCGGAAACGGTTCCAGCAACTGTCCGTCCGCCGCGATCCTGCCGCTCGAATCCGATGCAAAGACGCTGAAAAACCGGATCAAGGCCTTCAAGACCGATGGCTGGACCTCGGGCAATGTCGGCATCGCCTGGACCTGGTATGCGCTTTCGCAGCAATGGAATGGTCTGTGGCCTGCCGGCAGCGACGCCAAATCCAGCGGTTCCGCCAACGTGCATAAATATGCGATCCTGATGACCGATGGCCTGTTCAACACGGTCTACGACAAGAAGAACGGCAAGTATAAGGAACTCAACCCCAACAACACCAAAAACGACAAGAGCGAAAAGCTCTCCAACAAGCGTGCGGTGGAGTTGTGCAAGGCCATGAAGAAGGACAAGATCGTTGTCTTTACCATCGCGTTTGATCTCAAGGATGCGACGGCAATCAAGACGCTGCAGGCCTGCAAATCGGATGTCGGCTACCAGACCTTCTACAATGCCGCGTCCGAGAAGGAACTGGAAGGCGCATACCTCGAAATTGCCAGCCTGATCCAGAACCTGTGGCTCAGCAAATAGTCACCCCTGCTCCTGTCCCCCTGTCGTCGGTCTCGCGGCGGCGAGGGGGAAAACCGAAACAGTCAACAAGCCGATGCTTGCCAACCACCAGCTTTGGAAGGCCCCATGGCTTATCGCAGAGGTGGCCAGGATGGCGACGAACAATCCGTAGATCGGTGCGCGGGCCGCGGCCCGCGCTTTTTCTATCCGCGATCCCATCATTGCGATCAACAGTGCGATCAGGATTGCTCCTGCCAGCCCGAGATCGGTCCATATCTGCAACAGGGCGTTGTGGGGATGGGTGGAAAATGAAAGCACCGTGTCCGCCGGCGGCGGCGTCGCCAACAGTCCGGCCTCGAAGTCACGCGATCCTTCCACTCCCCATCCGAACCAGGGTTTTTCGCGCACAAGCGTCAGATAGGAGTCCCAGATCCGAAGCCGCTCCAGCGCCGAAGCCCGTTGCAGGAAATCGGAGGCGAACAGGGATTGTGGAAGCGAAACCAATGCGGAGATCAACAAGGGCATTGCAAAACAAAGGAGTGCGATCGCGGAGATGAGGATGCGACGCAGGGTTGCGGGCGCAATGTTGAAAATCAGGGCGGCGGCGACGCCGCAAAAAAGAGCTACACTCGACGTCTGGCTGCCTGAAAACAGCGAAAACATTGCAGCCGCCGCAAACAATGCGAGCAACAGCCCGTATTTCACCAGGTCCGGCCAGGATGTGCATCGCAGATAGGCGGAAAAGACAAAACCGCTCAGGCAGAGAACCACCACGGAACGGTTGACGAAGGCATCCGGTATGTCTTTGCCGGGAACCACAAAAACAAAGGACAGGCCCAGGCAGAGGATTGCGAGCAAGGCGCCCGTGGCCGCCATTTTGCCCATGATCGAAACGAGGCGGTCGTCCGGCGCCACCGTGTGCATGAAAATCAGGCCATAGATGGTAACGAGGACCAGAAAACCGATGAGGCGCGCCGTCCGCGACAGGGCGAAACCGGGATCCGGTACCCACAACAGGCTGATCCCGCAAAGCAGCCCGAAGAGCACAAGCACAATCAGGGGCCCGACCGGCGTTCGGCGATGGTTCAAAGCGGTACGGACTGAACCGACTGCCGACGACACACTGCCCCGGGCCAGAAAAGCAGGAATGGCAGGCCGGCGGCGGCAACCGCGCAGACGAGGACGATCGGCCCTATTCTCGGAGCGAAGGGCATGACCGAGGCCAGCGCGATGAGCGCGGCAAGAGGAATGCAGGATTTCAGGATATTCATCGTGATCGTTGCCCCCCGGAATTCGATCATGCGTCGATCACACCATTGCCGGTTTTTGCCAGATGCGACAACAGGCTGAGAAGCAGGGCGGTCCAGAGGATCGCAAGGACAAACGCGGCGAGCGGCTGCGACAGGGCAAAGAAGGCAAGCAGGGCAAGCCCGGCATTGCCGGCCAGCACGATCAGAACCGTATTGCGGTGCCCGATGGAGCGGGAGGCGCGCTGGTACCAATGGGTCCGGTGAGCCTGCCAGACCTTTTCCCCGCGCAACAGGCGCCGCAACAGGGTCAAGGTGGAATCGGCAATGTAGTAGAGCGGCAGGATCATCGCCGGTACGAGAAAACCGTAACCCGCAAAGGCCAGCAGAAAGAACCCGACAAGAATGCCGAGCGGCACGCTGCCGACGTCGCCCAGAAACACCTTGGCCGGATGCCAGTTCCAGGCAAGAAAACCGAGGGCTGCGCCGGCGCAGATCAGCGGATAGATCACCAGGACCGGCACGGCCGCCCCGGCATGGGTGGCGATGGCGGCCATCGCGATCAGCACTGACCCGGTTTCGATTGCGGAAATGCCGTCAATACCGTCCATGAAATTGTAGAGATTGATGAACCAGACATACCCGGTGAGGACAATGGGGCCTGCTATCAGCAGCACGGCCGTTGCCGAAAAGCCGTAGGATGCGATCGCCTCGAGGTGGGGCGCGCCAGTCCAGAACAGGGCTGCAAGGGCGATGCCGGCCGCCGCGAATTGCGCCGCCAGGCGAACCCGAACCGGAAGCCCGCCGAGGTCGTCGCGCCATGACAGGACAACGACGATCAGGACGGCCACACCAAGGCCGGCGACCCAGTCCGCATCCGGCGTGAAGGCAACGAGAACCGCGGAGGCCAGAACCGTTGCGATGACCACGCCCCATCCGCCGCCGCGTGGCGTCGGAATCACGTGGCTCGAACGCTCATTGGGAATGTCGAGCACGTTGCGTCGCCGCAAGTGGCCGAGAACCACGCGGGTGGCGACGAGACTGATGCACAGGGCAAGTGTGAAGCCGCCAGCGGCGAGCAGCAGGAAGGTGTTTTGGAGCCCCATCGCCGCAATGCTGTTCCTTTATGGCCTGTCGCGTCTCATCGGGCGTCGGTTGAACGCATGAAGTGCGTATTCGCGGGTGCATGACAGTACGCGGAAAACCTCGGCCTCAGCGCACTTTGGTTCGGAGTGTGCATCTTTTCGTAATGACTTTGGCGGAACAGTTCAAGCTGGAGTTTCCGTCTGTTCGCGTGCACTGTCAGACCCTATTGTGCCGGCAGCAAATTGAACTGGATAAGAAGATGTTTCGGGATCTTGCCGGTGAAACCATTGGCGTGACGGGGGCCAACGGATTTGTCGGTCGCGCCGTGGTCGCGGCAATTCTGGCCGGTGGCGGAACGCCGGTTGCTCTGGTGCGTGATGAGCGGGCGGCTGCTTTCACTGAAGCGGGCGATATACGCACGGTCGGTGACATCGACGGATCGACGCAATGGCTGCCGCACTTGCGCGGCTGTTCCCTTGTTATCCACCTGGCTGCCAGAGTTCACGTGATGGCGGAAAGCGAGGCCGACCCCCTTTCCGCCTTTCTCAGGGTGAACCGGGACGGGAGCCGGAAACTGGCTGAGGACTGCGCCGAAGCCGGCGTGCGCCGACTGGTCTTTGCATCGTCGGTCAAGGTCAATGGGGAAGAGACAAGGTACGCCGCCGGCGGGCATGCCGCGCCTTTCACCGAAGCCGACGATCCGGCGCCCCAGGATGCCTACGGACAGTCAAAATGGGAAGCGGAGAAAAGTCTGTCCGAAATAGCCGCAATCACCGGTCTTGAAGTGTCTGTCGTTCGCCCTCCGCTGGTCTACGGCCCGGGCGTCGGCGGAAACATGCACAGGTTGCTTGCGTTGGTGCACAAGGGCATACCGCTGCCGCTCGCAGCCATCGACAATCGCCGTTCGCTGATCGGTGTGCGGAACCTGGCCGATTTGCTGATCCTGGCCGGGCAGCATCCGCGGGCCGGCGGGCGGATTTTCCTGGCGCGCGACCGGATCGATCTCTCGACACCGGATCTGATCCGGGCTCTGGCGCGGGCCCTGGATACGCGGGCACGGCTGTTTCCCGTGCCCGTTTCCCTGCTGCGATTTGCCGGAAAACTACTCGGCAGAAGCGCCGAGATCGATCGTCTGAGCACATCGCTCCAGGTTTCGATCGATGCCGCGGAAAACGAACTCGGCTGGGTCCCGCCTGTTACCGAAGCCATGGAGTTTGAAGCCATGGCCCGCGTCTATCTCAAGGGCCGCGGGACCGTTTGAACGCTCCTGCCACCATTTGACCTTATCCGGCTTTGTCGGCCTGGCGCTTCGCCTGACCGATCCAGTCGTCGCGGGATATCCGGCCCTTGGCCGAAAGCTTGGTGTCCAGATCCTCGACCTGTTCGGCGGTCAGGGACGAAATCTGCCAGAAATGAAAAATGCCGTTTTCGTTGAGCGCCCGTTCCAGTTTCGGACCGATACCGGAAATGACTTTCAAATCGTCGCGAACACCCTGCGGTGCCGCAAGCACAACGCTATCGGGCTCCATGACCGCCACCGGCGCTTTCGCCGATTTCCCGGTCGGAGTCTTTTCGTTCGCGTCTTCAGGTTTTGCGGACTCCGCCGGCTTTGCCTGAGCGGTTTTTTTGGTTGGTGCCTTTTGTTCTGCTGTGGGCTTGGCCTCGGCAGCTGGTGTGTTTGCGACCGTCGGCTTCGGCGTGGCGTCAGCCTTGCGCGCCGCATGTTTGGAGCCGCGATTGTGGGTCAGAATGAAGTCGGCAATGCGTGGTGCGATTTCGGCGCGAAAGCGGGATCCGTTGAAAACGCCGTAATGGCCGACATTCGGCTGCACATAATGGGCGCGCTTGTCGTCGCTGAGATTGGAACAGAGATCATGCGCCGCACGGGTCTGGCCGACGCCGGATATGTCGTCCATTTCGCCTTCGACCGTCAGCAGACCGCATTTGGTGATCTTCGAGGGATCGACCAACTGGCCGCGATGGGTCATCTCGCCTTTCGGCAGGGAATGGTTTTTGAACACGACATCGACGGTCTGCAGGTAAAATTCCTTCGTCAGGTCCATAACCGCCAGATATTCGTCGTAGAAGTCCCGGTGCTTTTCGGCCGAATCGCCGTCGCCGTCGACCAGGTGCGAAAAGAATTCCCGGTGGGCGACCATGTGCTTGTCAAGATTCATGCCCATGAAACCGGACAATTGCAGGAATCCCGGATAGACGCTGCGCCAGAAGCCGGGCTGCGGGTACGGAACCTTCATGATCACGTTCCGTTCGAACCATTCGAGAGGCCGCGTCTCGGCCAGTTTGTTGACCTCGGTCGGGTTGATCCTCGTGTCGATCGGTCCGCCCATCAGCGTCATGGTCGCCGGCGCGAAAGGATCGCCGTCCTCTTCCATGCGCGCGACCGCCGCCAGCACCGGTACCGAGGGTTGGCAAACCGCCATCACATGCACGTTTTTGCCGAGAAAGCGCAGGATCGACATGACGTAATCGACGTAATCATCGAGGTCGAAGCCGCCTTCGCTGAGCGGAACCATTCGTGCGTCGACCCAATCGGTGATGTAAACGTCATGTTTGGGAAGCATCGCTTCCACCGTGCCGCGCAGCAATGTCGCGTAATGTCCCGACATCGGCGCCACGATCAACAGCTTCGGGTCGTCTTTTTTGACCGATGCCGGAATATCGCGCTCGAAGTGGAGAAGATTGCAGAACGGCCGTTTCCAGATCACCTTTTCCTCGACAGCGACCGTGCCGCCACCGACATTGGTTTCGTTCAGTCCGAATTCGGGTTTGCCATAACGCCGGGTGGTGCGTTCGAACAATTCACAACCGGCGGCGACATTGCGGCCATAGGAGGTGTGAGACACCGGATTCAGCGGATTTTTGTAATAGAGTTTCGTGACATCAGCCGCGGCGCGCCAGGGGCTGAGTGCGGCGTGGGTGAGTTCGTGCAAAAGGTAGTACATCCAAGACTCCCGTGCCTGCCTCGCCGCACAAGGATCGCAGGACTTCGTTAAGGAATTGGGTGCCATGCAAAATGGCATTTATTGCAGCGCAACAAGGATAGGCCGCAAAATGCTTTGCCGACAAGGGGTAAAAAGTCCTAAGCCGTGTTTTTGGACAGCATTCCTGTCTTGACTGATCCTGACCAGATCGCTTTTCCGACCCGCTAACGGATTTTCAAACCTCCGCCCTTGTTAAAATGCAAGACTTCGCTGAGAGCGAAAATTGACTGTTTTCTGCGAAAAAACAATGAGAAGCTGTATTTCGGCAAAAGCGGATCATCTCCCGGCTCCGGCGCAACATCTCGGTCCAAACCGTTGCGGGACTGAGCAGGCAAAGCCAAAGCCCGGACGCTCCACGGACGGGCATGATCGGATTGTGAATGGGCAAACCGATTGTTCGATACCTGTAAAAAATGACAGGATACAATTGCTGCAGTGCCCACCTCGCCGCGTCGGCGGGTCGGTTTTTCCGACAATCGGTCATTTGACGCACAGGCCGATCCGCGATTATGTCAGATCATGACTTTTGGATTTGTTCCGCAATCGGAATTTGGCGAAAAATTCGTGCGCCTGGATACACTTGTCCGGATTCGATGGCTGGCGGTTGCCGGTCAATCGGCTGCGGTGCTGGGTGTCCGGTTCGGGATGGGGTTCGAGTTTTCGGCAACCCTGTGTTTCGCTGTGATTGCCTGCTCGGCGCTGGTGAATGTGGTGCTCAAATCCAAATTTCCCGGAAATGTGCGGTTGACGGAAACCTGGGCGGTCTGGTTGCTGGGATACGACATTGTCCAGTTGACCGCGTTGCTTTACCTGACCGGCGGGTTGGAGAACCCGTTTTCGTTTTTGTTGTTGGCGCCGGTGATGGTTTCAGCCACGGTGCTGCCGCCGCGCAAGACCATGCTTTTGGGCGGTCTAGCGGCGATTTTCGCCACTGGACTGGCCATGTCGCACATGCCGTTGCCCTGGCATGCCAACGGCCGCCCGAATTTCCCGGTTCTTTATGTCGCCAGTGTCTGGGCTGCCCTGTTGTTGAGCCTGGCGTTCATGGGGGTCTATGCGTTTCGGGTGGCCGACGAGGCACGCAAGCTGGCCGAGGCCCTTTCGGCCACGGAACTGGTCATGGCGCGGGAGCATCACCTGAATGCGCTTGACGGTCTGGCCGCTGCCGCTGCCCACGAACTTGGAACGCCGCTGGCAACCATCACCCTGGTTGCCAAGGAGCTTGAGCGCGACATGCCGGCCGACAGCGAATGGAGCGAAGACATCCAGTTGCTGCGCAGCCAGTCGGAACGGTGCCGTGCCATTCTCGCGAAACTGCGGTCCCTGTCGAGCGAAGGAGACGGTCATTTCGCCCGCATGTCCTTGACCGAACTTATTGAGGAGGTCGTCGACCCGCACCGCAATTTCGGTGTCGATTTCAAGGTGGACATCCCGGATGGAATGGGACGGCCTCCGATGGGAGAGCGCAATCCGGCGATTCTCTACGGTCTCGGGAATATCGTCGAGAATGCGGTGGATTTCGCCGAATCCACGGTATCGCTCAGTGCGCGCTGGGATACCGATATGGTTTCGATTGAACTGATCGACGATGGTCCGGGCTTTGCTCCCGACGTGATTGACCGGATCGGCGAACCCTATGTCTCGACCCGTCCGAGACCGGGACGCAGAGATCATGAAACGCCGCGTCCCAGGGATGACGGGTCCGCCGGGGGTTTGGGATTGGGTGTTTTCATCGCCAAGACACTTCTGGAGCGGTCGGGGGCAACGTTGACGTTCGCCAATCGGCGTGGCGGCGAGCACGGGGCGCGGGTCTTCGTCACATGGCCAAGAGCAAGCTTCCAGATAGACGGGACGATTCCGGCGTAGCGCCACGAACGCAAGTCTTTTTGATCTGCGTCAGATCAATCCGACGCGGCTTGCGGCACAAGAGGCCCGCAATCTGTCAGGAGAGTCCCGTTTCACCAGCATAAGGCCGGGCCACAAAAGCGGTAACGTTAAGATCCGGTCCATGTTATGTAAAACTTCGTAACCAGCTAAAAGATCATATCCCGTTTCCAGAAGTGATTCG
>JGI12316J14372_10003089_pt1 | contig 16444 bp, 28 predicted proteins | sample MarCyaLeptolynsp_FD_14372 | JGI IMG/M metagenome (IMG submission 14372) | reverse complement strand
GCAATATAAGGATTGGCGGCACTTTCGACGGTCATTCTGGCGGGAGGTGGCCAGATCAGAAATCCTCGCGCAACAGTTCGACGAAAAAAATATCCGCCGGATGAAAAGGGGCGTTGCACCATTGGTTGAGGAATTGCAAAATTTAGGAGAGCGGAAGTCGTACAACATCGATCATGTCAAGGAACTGCGATACGGCGGAGGCTTGTACGATTTGAACAATCTTTACATCCGGTCACCTCTGAACCATGTGAAAGGGAAGTGATGGACGACATAAAGGCAAAAATGCAGGAAGCGCATGAACTGATCTGTGAGTTTATCGCCGTTGAATTCACTCCGAGGCGTGAACTGGAAATAATCCGTCGGCTTGATGAGATTTGCCCGGATCCCAACTGGACAACTCGCGTTTTCCAAGATCCTGATACGAAAGGGGAAAATGACGAGGAGACGGCCAAACTGGCGGTCAAGAAAATATTCGATTACAAGCCGATCCAACTCACCGATCGTTCGAATGAAGTGCTGGATTGATTGATCGCGCGCGGACGCGCGTACAGCCACTTTAGAATGCTCTATTTCAGTCTGCTTGGTGATTTGTGATTTTGTCCATGCCGATTTGTCGACATTACCCTGTTTGATGCAGGCCGGCCAATGCAGGCAACAGCAGGAGATTTGGACTGCATTCATCCTGGCATCCGGATGTTTTTCCGGAGCCGTCGTGGTTTGTAGCCTGCCAACCATGTGCTGCCGTTTCAGGTGGAGCCCGACGTTGACAGTACCATCGTCGGGNGGGTTGATGAGGGTGGTGCGGCCAAACTTTTACGATCCGTCGACCCGCGGCGGCCCGTGCAAATGGGCGGAGCGCGCGATTGCCGGCTTCGACCGGTATAGCGCTGCAGCGATTGTCATGAACCTCTCAACCAGTGTAGCGAGATGGTTCGGTGTACGCTTGAGAGCGTGCGTTCGGACCTGCCGATCATCAAGGTTCGGGCCAGACATTGCCGCGCTCTACGCGCTTGGCCGGATCTCGCATGTCGGCACCTTTTCCGCGCTCGAGGACCAGATGTGCCGGATGACGGCGTCCGGCTACGAGGGCTAGGGCTCTCCCGACCGCTGCGACGCCATGGTCCGGCTGTTGAGCGAACTGTTTCCCGATCTGACACGCAAGCCGGCGAATCCGAAGCGGCGGCCGCAGGCAGGGGCACGCCGGGGTTCGGCGGGCTGGATGGGTCATTGACCGCCCGATCGTCCGTCCAGAACCGCAAATCTTCAAACAGGTGCTGCACGACACCGCCACGCGGCCTTCCGGAGACGGCCGCGAATGAATGCGGCTGGCCAGCCTTGCGAAAACAATTCTTCAAACGAAACAGGAGCGTTCTGCGCCATGACGACGCCAACTGGCATTCCACCAGCCAAGCTGCGGGCGAGACCGATGCCCAAACCGGATAGGCCCGAGCCCGCCGTGCCAAGGAAAAAACCGGAAGCCCCGGACGTGGCTGCCGATCCTGCTGTCTCGATGCCGGCGCGCGGTACGGTTTATCTCGATGCGGGACGGGGAGACCTTCAGCGGTCTGACGCTGTTGCGTCGACGACCGCCCCCACTGTGGTCGGTCACTCGGGATGGACCGACGTCGAGCAAATGCAGGCTGAGCTCGTCAGCGTACAGGCCGAAGTCGAGGCCGCAGAGCGCATGTTGGAGGCGGCACGTCTTCTGCCAGGTTCTGCCGGCTGGCCCCATGATGCCAAAAGGATACCCAACGCCAACCTGGGCCGACCGTTTTCCGAGTTTGACGAGGATCTTGATCAGGCGGGGAAAAGTAATGAGGAATATCGGGACGGCAGGACATATACCAATAATGATGACGTAAGTTTGTCTCGAAGAAGATTGTGGACTGGCCAGTACCGAATTCGCGACAGACGTGCTTCAGGACCCCATTCTACGGAGCACATCCCAAAATCCGGTTCAAATTTAAATGCCTCCGGAGAGCAGAGGCCCGTAGCTGACGTTCACTGCATTATCGAGGACAGTAATGGCAATGTAATCAGAACGTTGAAGGGCAAAGTCGGCAAAAATTGCAGCGAGTTAATCGCAAGTCTGCTCGAAAACGAGCCGAATATTTTCGACAGGTTGGGCGTCGATGAAGAAGGAAATTCTCGTGTTTCCCTCGGAGCGGGGCTTCGAGATTTCATGTACGCGTTTGGACGGCGCGCGGCGGTTCAAGGGAATAATCTTGCGGTGTTTGTTGATGGCGCGGGTGTTCGGCAGAATCTGTCGGATGGGAACGGAAACTCGATTTACTACAATCCACTGAATGGCAAGTTCTTTCCCAATAGCGCGGACTTGGAAATCAACGATGCACTGATACTTTCGTCGTTGGGGATTACCGGAAACCTCAGGCGCGTGCCGTTCAAAAAAATCGCGTCTCGTACGGATAGCCCATCGCGGTTGAGTATTTCGGCCGACACGCCTGTCACAAAGAACGCTGAAACTGTTCGTTTTCATAGCAGAGAATTTCCGGGTGAGGGGGCGGCTGGCAAAAACTCTAGTCCCGTTCTTGAACGAAACACAAAAAGGTCTGTATTCAGTCAGACCGAGGTTCCGGAATTTGGATCTATTGCGTGCGGACCGACAGCATGCGCAATGATTTTGTCCGATAGGGGAATTATGGCGAACATCCCTGATATCATGCGCGGAGCGACCTTCACGGAAAACGGAACACGCGTTACAGACCTTGCAAGAATAATGCGGGAACATGGAATTTTGCATTCCAGGGACGCCTTGCAATCAACGATTGCCGATGTCGATCATGCGACGCGCAAGGGACATGCAGCGATTGTTCATGTCAGAAACCCTGCCAAACCTGATGAACGAGGACACTTCGTTGTTGTGGATGGTGTTACAAAAAGGCAGGGCCGGCGTGTTGTTGCAATCCGTGAGCCTGCGGATGGCAGTCAGTTCTTCGTGGATGAAGAATTTTTCGCGTGGCGCATGAGTGGAAACACCGTTTTTACAAATCCAATAAAGTAGGTAAATAGGATGTACTTAGTCGAAGAATTGATAGAAAATTCACGAGAATTGATGGGAAAAAAAGTGGAAGTTAGAGGGGTAATTACGCATAATGGAGTAATATGCAAATTAAATGGGTATGACGAGAAAGTGGATGGGCCGAGCATTGAGATCCTCCAGGATGAGCTGTTGAAAACATTGTTCGGCAAAGTACCGGCCTATGGAGGTGGGAGGTATCTCTACCATGACAATGCTCGGGTGATCGGAACACTTGCAAGATCTCAAGAAGGAAATATTGTTATTGAAGGAGTTTCCGATCTCACAGTAGAATTTGAGGGGAAAGAAATTAAGGTGATATAGAAGCAAACTTACATTGATGTGATATTCCAAAAATAGGCCATAATTCCGATTTATTTATATTTCTTGATAATAATTTATCCTGTTTCGCCGCAGGGGGATCCTCGGTTGATCTTGTATTAACAGATATCGCGGGGAAATCGGCCACGTAGGTCATGGCGATCTGTCGACACATTGTGGGCCCTCGCGATTGCCGGCTTAGGCCGGTATGGTGCCGCACCGATTGTCGTTAAAGTCAACCAGAGTAGCGACATGGTCCGGCAACGCTGGAGAGCCGCGCCCCGGCCTGCCAATCATTGAAGTCCTGGCCAATCGCGGCAAACATTGCGGGCTGAGCCGATTGCCGCGTTCGATGCGGCCGGCCAGGCTGGCGGAACGAATTCTTCAATCGATACAGAAATGTTCTGCACCATGACGTTGCAAATTGGCATTCCTGAATGAGATCTGAGATGAAATATGTGACTGGCGATGCCAGTGAAAAATTGGAGAAATTGCTTAGGCTTCCAGCTACCGGTGAGGAGCAGGATTGGGAAATTGAGCTTGCAGATCCAAATAGATTGGATGAGTTTATACGCGTTTTTAGTGAGGGGGAATATAATCAGGAAGAGAGATTTGCATTTGGTGCATTGATCGTATCTTCATTTGATGGACTGTTACGATGTAATCGTTCTAAAAAACAAAGGGAAAATCTGTATGATTATTTGGTCGAAAATAACGATGTTGATGATGATATTGTTACATTGTATAAAGAAAAAGAAATGCTAATTTGGAGTAGAATATTGGCTGTATTGAAGGAAGATGAAATATTGTATGATGGAATTGTAGAGTATTGGGCCTTGCGTGGCGAATACAGTGATAGTGAGCCATTTCTAATAACTCCTTTTTTTCAAAGAGATTTCAAAGAGTGAAATGCCGAGCTGCCATATTGCCTTCTGGGAGGCAGGTTTGTGTCGGCTACATCTCCAGATAGGTACAGAAAGTGAAGGTGAAACAGATTTGGGCAGGGTCGGATTTTGACGGAATGTGCTGGCATGATTGCCGCCTTTATGCCTTGAATTCGCCGACGTCACTTCCTGCAGGAATACCAAGTTGACTGGAATGCGACAGAAGCGGCCCTTTGGGCCGGCTACTACGAAAAAACATCATGAGCATGAAGGAAGATTACGATATCACCAAAGGTGCCAGGACGCGCAGTATGTTCACATACTATCTCATTTCACCTGGCGAGCGGCCAGAATGGGTCTCCGTCGTACGCCACCTTTGGGGCAGTGAATGCGATTTCGACTCAGATGGAAACGCTGATGAAGCGTTGGTCGGAGGCTGGACGGAGCTGACAGTCACGCTTCGCCCGGAATGCAACGAGCGTGTCGATGTCGACCCCATCGACAACAACGAACCATTGGTTCTGGCGATCCGCTCGGAATCCGCCGACCTGGCCAGGAGGGCCGCGCTGTTCTTGCAATCTCGCTCTGGCGGAAAGCTCAGTGACCAACGACCACGCTGATTGTCCGAACTCATCGGTAATTTTGTGAGTTCACGACATAGTGCGAAAACGGTTCGAAGAACCCGTTCGGCAGGAGGACAGCATGCTTTCCGTGGGTGACGTATTTGAACAAAGCCATGAGATAATTGGAAAAATAGTGGAATTTGAATGCTTTTTTATCTTCGATGGAAGAAAATCATATTTTGAGAATTATGAAGATTGTGAGTCAGATGAGGGTATAGAAGTATTTCATGAAAATATTTTGAGTGAACTATTTGGGAAGTTATCTCCATACGTGGGAGGGAGTGTTTTATATTATGAAAAAGCTCGTTTGAAAGGAAGATTTGGAATGAATGCTGAAGGAGTGATCTTTGTGGACAATGTCGTAGAGACGCATGTTGAGAAAATTGGAAGAATTGAAGGCGCCGGAGAGGTTATCAGAGTCCTTTAGCTGATGCCACCTGGCGCATTCTGTGTGAGGCGGGAAACGATCTCTAAAATACCGGGATCATACTATGGATAATCAATCGCACTGTCTTGTACGCCAGGAGCTTGCAGGACAGGTGGGGCAAAACGCTGCCTCTTGAATCGAAGATAGACGTGGCAAGAGATTTTCGCCGATTGCCCAAAGGTGATCGGTCTTTTCGAAATGCCAATGCAGGGTCGATTGTTGTTGCTGGTAATGATCCTGCGATCCGTTTGATCAAAATCAATAGCCGAGGCAAGTCCTACGGAGATGGTGGCGTTTGTATCTGCAGTGTCGAGGAGTTTGGGGCTTGATCAAAAGGCATGGGAGTATTCTTTGATCATTCTCGGAAAAGTTCGCAGTACACACAAACTTGGACTTCGCTTGATAGTTGAAGTCGGTGATGTGCCGGATATGGAGATCCGACTGACTCAGGGTGATAATGTGTTTTTTGGCGAAAATGAAACAGTCTACAAGGTGTCGGGCTTCAAATGGTGGCTTGAGGAACAAACTGTCGATCTGCTCCTTGACACCCTGATCGAACCTTTGGAGAAAAATACGTTGGTGTTCGTTGCTTCAGGCAGCAATTGATTCTTTATCGTTTTAGCGGCATCGACGATTGATCAGATTGTTTTCGGATCTCAGTGAATCTGAAGTGTTGTGGATACCTGCGTTGAATGGAAGCGTATTTGACTACTGACGTATCGGTTTTCGTAAAATCGTTGTCGGCGGGAGGAACTACCGGTGGGACATAACACAACAATTTTTGGCTTCATCGAGTGTGCGTCCGAGCACGCGGGCATGAACCAGAAAACAATTGATGCCTTCGCGTTCGATGACGTCTACCCTTTTGTGAACAGTTTTGGATGGTTCAATTTCACGTACCAAGGGGCAACCGTTCCGTTTTCGCAGAACTTCAAGGGAGATTCTCCCGAAGAGTGGCGCGCTTGGTTTGTGCGTTTCGAGGAACTCCTGAGCGGGTTGCGAATTTTGAGTGCCACCGTGATTTTTGATTCAGAAATGAAATCAAAAAGATATGTTCGCGACTACGTTTGTGTTGATGAAAAAATTGTGTGCTACGAAGTTTGGTTTGGTAATACCGGGACATAGGACACTCCGGACACCGTAGGATCTCATTGTCTGCTGCCGTTTGAGTTCAATGGGCGACAGCATCGCGTTCATCACTTGCTTGCGGTTCCATATCGCGACCAGTAGGTTCGGCAGATCGATTCCTATCATCTGACGGAATTACAACGTCCGTTCGACATCATGGCGGGAGCAGCGACCGAACTCGGAGGCCAAATGGATGAGACCTTCCTACGTCCGGATGTTGGTGTTGTCGGTGACCTGTTGTCGTCAGTTGGTGCCGGCATCACTGAGCGTCAGGCCTTACCGGCGCACTGACTTTATACCGTCGAACAAGCATACTGTCGGTGACAACAGACGGTTCGCCGCCTTAAATGAGAGGCGGCGGACAGACTTGGCCGGTCAGACCGGCCGATCTTGAAATTGCAGCCGGGTCGCCTGGTTTTTTGAGGCCGACATGAACAAAAACTGGTTGAAGCAGATAAGAGCTGGAGTGAAACCGTCAACGTTGTTTGCGCAAGAAATGAGCGGAAACGAAGATTGTGGTTCAAATGAAATCATTGAGATGTTTTTAGAGGAGATATTATCGGAAGGAAATGTCGGGCCAGGTTTCGACGTGTTGGAAATCCATTATCCGATTTGGAACTGGGAAAAGCCCGATAAGAGTCGAAAAAATGGGATCTCGGCTGAGCGAATGGATGCTAGGATCATTGAGATCATGAAAAAGTGGAATGTTTTGGAGCAAGATTGACCTGGTGCACACTTGCCCGCCATGCGCCAAGCGATCCGCGCTTATGCGTGTTTGGAATTGTGACGTTCTTTCAGGAACGTGAATGAACCCGGATCGATGTGACGCGCCGCTGCTGTTCACGGCAAACGGGGCTCCGGTCTCGGTGCCGAATTGGAGCCCAAAATACATGCGCCTGAAAACAATAAATCCACGTCTCTCCGATCTGTTTCCGCCTGAAAAGGACCTGATTGCGGCTAGAGAAATTTACGAGAAAATCTTTTGGGTGTGCTTTGATGCGCTCGAGGGTGAAATAAAACAGATTGTCAGCCAACACAAAGACATCGAACCACTCGGCGATCGGAATTTGCCGACGAACGGCGATTTCGAAACCCTTCGGGACCATTTTGACGATGAATATCTCGATTCTATGAACAGTGGAGAGGGCGTTGTGGCCATGCGGTTTTTCAAGCTGGCACGCATAACAGCCTCAATCGCCATACAGGCGAATGCACGGCATTCGGAAGACTATGCCGAAGCAGCCTATGAAGCGGTCATGGCAAGTGAGTATCCGGCCGAATTCATCTTCGGCGAATAGCGTTTGTCGATTTTGCCCCGCGTCCGAACCTGCCGGTGAGCGTTGCCTGTTCCAATGAGCCGTCGCAACAGGTAGGAAGTGCAATTCGACCAAAGCCGTTCGTTGGAGGCAATCTCGGTCATGATGAACCCCAGGTTTCAATGCTGGTTCCTCGATTTTGATCCCGATCCCGACCCAAGCCTTGATCGGTACCGAGATTATTTTCTGAATTTTGAACCCGAAATCTGGGCTCGAGGAGCCGGGGATGCCGTATTCGGCGCGACATACGAAAATGGCGATGCGGCAACGTTTTCCGTACTGACAGGGAGAGAGCTGGGAATGTCCGTCAGGATCAATCTGCGGCGAGCGGGCGACCGCATAGGCACGGAGTTTTATTCGGTCGGTGACGTCGGACAAATGGTTGACGTCAGGGATATGGGAGACGATCAACTGGTTCCACTAGGATCTTTCGTTGCTCCGGATCAAGCTTGGTTGGTTCTGGTAGATTTTTTCGAAAGTCCGTTTTCTGAATCAGATAAAGTCAAATGGATGTCTTCGCAGGATATGCAATGGCCGGAGGATTGAACACTGATTAGCCCCGGTTTTGCAGGAGGGTCCATCTGAAAAGGACGGAACCACCGGCACGTCACGGATGCAAAGGAGGAACAGGAGCGGTTTTAGCCGTACATAGGGTTTTGTAACGGATGCATACCTGGCAACCGATTGTCGCAATTTTATCTCAGATACCCAGTCTTTCGCAGATGCGGGGATTTCAATCGGAATTTCTGAGGGAAGGGTGCTGCATGCGGTCGTAAAGGTGCTTGAACCGAGGAACCTTGCGATCTGGCGTTGCCTCAACCAGCGGGAATGCAACACGGCTTGAATGGCCCACGTGCGACGCTCATCTTCGGTTCAAACTGACGAGCGAACCGCAACGACCAAGACATAAACAGATCGGAGGTTTGTCAATGTCCGAGGATCTGCCACTCACGCCGAAACAGCGGCGTTTCCTAATGGAATACCAGGTGGACTGGAACGCGACCCAGGCGGCCTTGCGGGCCGGTTACAGCGAAAAAACCATAAGGGGCAGGAAGGGCGCGTACCACATCACCAAAAGCCCCAGGATGCGGGCGGCGATTGCCGGGATCCAGAAAGCGAATGTGGAGCAAACCGGATTGAAAGTGCAGGATGTCCTCGAAGGGCTCTACGCCGAAGCGCTCGGATTGCGGCGCGATACGACCGCTGCCGCGCGCGTGCGCGCCTGGACGGTCCTCGGCCGCCATCTCGGCATGTTCGTCAATCGGCATGACCATACCGGAGATGTCAGCAAGTCGCTGACAGTTGAATTTGTCGGGTGTGAGGATCCGGCCGAAAGTGTCAACAATTCGATCCGGGAGCAAGGCGATGAAGAGCCGCGTGGCCGCTGAAATCGGCGTGCCAAGACGGCGACGTTGTTTCTGTCGGCAGGTCCGGGAACGAGCAACCTGCTTCACACGGGGACCAATGGCGATTAGGAATTCGTCTTTGCGGTACATGCGTCAGATCCGACAGCGTGAGAAGTCCAGGCCAGAGACGATTGCCATTGAATGAGGATCAAACGCGCGACCAATGGGACCGATCAATGGACATGGCAATTTCCTTTCCCGAATTGTCGGGTATGACAACCCCCGACCTGGACCATATCTCCTCCCTGTTCCTGAAGCGGTTCCCCGAGGCCTGGACGGAAGATGCCGATGTCACCCTGTACGGGGACAACGGGCGTTTCATCAGGCTTTCGATCGTTGCCAATCCCGTGCATGGTCTCTGGCTGTGGCACAGGCAGCATGAAGCCGATGGCAAGGAAACGAACCATGTTTCATTGGGCAACCCGGAGAAACTGCAGACCTACGTCGACGTCATTGATGATGCGGTAACGCTGGAGGGACTGTTTTTGCCACCGGCGCTCGCATGGCTGGCGGTGCGCGACTTTATTGAACTGGAGGGCCGGAAATCCGAGAAAATCTCCTGGTTGCATGAAGATGACATTCCGGCCGGCAGGCACTGGCTTGTCTCGGTTGATTGTCTTTAGATGGTATCGGCAGTCCGACAAAACCAGGACACAGATTGTGGACTGGGATGTTGTCGAATGAACAACCAGGTCCGGAGTTTCTCGTACCCACTCAAACTGAAAAATCAGGCAGATGGGGCGAATTTCAAAGTGTGTGGTGTGGCGGGTTGAAGGGTCGAAAACCCGGCAAAGGAAGAAATCTCGAAACCGGGCTGCCGTATTTCCACGCGACGGGAGCCGCATTCGGACTGTTGATGATGAAAGACAGATGGATTCAGGCCGCGATTGCCCTGGGCGAAAATCCAACCCTGAAAATAGACTGCCCCAATTGTGCACAATCCTGCTTGCGGGTCATGGATGTCTACGTTCCGGGCGCGCTGGTTTTTGAGCGATATTTGAGGTGCGAGTCCTGTGGTCAATACAACGCCATTCGAATGACATATGAGGGGCCGAATGCCTCAGATTGCTAGAGCGCGTGTCTGGATGGAGCGTGGAGTGTTCATGGGGTTGGCGGTAGTCGGCTCTGAACCTGATTGCATCCAACGTCGACTGATTGCGTTCGTGGGCTGACAGGCGATATGGCGCGGGTCTGGTGTGACAATTGACCTCCGTCGGATCGGCGCGTGTTCCGGAAGGCCCTGACGCGCCTGAATGACGGATGGCCGCCCCACGTCCGAAGAGGTTTGCGGCTCCTGTGTTTCCTACAATGGGTCATGACCCTGCCGGTTGACGGACATGATGGATGCGGGCAACGGATCTATCCGGTTAGCGGGAACAGCGTACCGGAAGTTCAATGAAAACAATTGACCCCTTGCCGAACAGGGGAGAACCCAGACAGTATCAGAAATGGGATACGAATTGGGATCCTCCCATAAAGCGGGCATGGTTGGCGCATATTGCACAGAACATGCGGCCGGATGAGATTGTCGCGGTGGGAAGGTTGCTGCTGCCCAAGTTCGTGGAATACGAAACGGGCGTTTCACAACCAGTACGGGGTGGTCGCTTTCCCTCCGAACACACCGGCATTTCAGGCACCCCATTGACGATCGCCTGCGCCTACGTCCTGTAATCCTGAAGCAAAGAGAATCGAGCCGATGGCAAACACAGATGCACCCCAACGCCCGTCGCAGTTCGAACGTCATCTGCAGACCGGCCTCTCCAGCGTCGCCGTGGCCGGTGTGCTCGGCATCGGAGCGATCGTCTGGGGCATTCCGGCGCAAAACGCCACGGTCAATGTCAAACTGGAGCAGATGCAACTGGACATTGCCGACCTGAAAAAAGGCGTCGGAGACCGCTATACCCGCACCGACGCGGACCGGGATCGGGGGCAGTATGAACGCCGGTTCCGCGCTCTGGAGAGACGCATGAATATCCTGGAACAGGCGCTCATGCGGCGGTCCAGGGCGGACTTGCCCGAGAAGAAGTCGGAGCTTTGATCGAGGCACTGACGGCCCGCGCATCTTCTGCCCGTGGAGGAGGCTCGCGTTCTTGAATCGTCACGGGTTTTGCCGACGAGACCGGCGCCGAGGTGCCGGCAGGATGTCGGGAAGCGATCCTGATCTTGGTACAGACATTTTCTGTGGTATTTGTCTATACCGCTTTATAACGGCTGCCGCTTTGCAGGGCGTGTTGGTCCGACAATCGTCCTTGGCAGACAACCGCCGCAGAAGGGAAACACATGGCCTTCGAAACCTGGATCGTCTATCTGATCGCCTCCGCGGCCCTGTGTTTCACGCCCGGACCCAACACGCTGCTGGCACTGGCGCACGGCGCCTCGCATGGCGTGCGCCGCAGTTTTTTCACCAGCCTTGGCGGCGCGGCAGGGTTTGCATTGACGATCGCGGTCTGCATGGCCGGTCTCGGCGCGCTTTTGACCACGTCAACACTGGTGTTCACGATCCTGAAATGGGTTGGCGCCGCCTATCTGGTCTATCTCGGCATCATCACCTGGCGCGCGCCGCCGCTTGCGGTGAAGACGGTTCTGCCCGGCGGCCAGGCCAGGCGCCGCAAACTGTTTTCGCAAGGGTTCATGGCGGCGGCGTCGAACCCGAAGGGCATCATCTTTTTCGCCGCCTTCCTGCCCCAATTCATCGATCCCGAGCGCAGCCAGGTGCTGCAGTTCGGGATCCTAGCATCGACGTTCGTCAGCATCGAATTTGTTCTCGAACTGGGGCTTGCCGGCTCGGCGACGCGGCTCGCGCCCTGGCTCGGGCGCAGCGGGTTCTCGCGCTGGTTCAACCGCATCACCGGCGCCACCTTTGTCGGCATCGGCGGGATGCTGGCCGCCGCGAACAAGTAGGCGGGTTGCCGCGTAAGACTTCTGACACGGAACCAAGCCTGACATTGTCGGTCCTGCCGGCTTGTCGTTGCGGTATCGCTGCTTTCCGGATTGCCCCGCGCCGGCCGTCCTGAAAGCGGTCCGTGCCCTGATTCCCACACACCTCTTTTTGGAGCACGACATGGAATTATCCAGACGTCGGCGCAACCCCTTTGTGCCGACTGCACAGCGCATTGGGACAAGTAATGAATCATTTCGCCCGGTGCCCCTGGCCGGACTGGATGCCGGCTTGACGGAGGACGCCGCAGTTATGTTAAGTGCGTGCATAACGATGAAAAGCAACTATTGAGGGAATTGGTGTGAAGGTGTATTGTTGTGTGGTTCCAGATGGGATTGCGCTGCGCGGCCGGGCGGATTCGGGGCCTGGATGGTGATCCGGTCGCAAGCCGGGGCGGCGGGTCAGCTGTCAATGCACACAAAAGCATCGGCCTGATGGTTCAGATCCATCCGACAAATGTCCCAAATCGGGCATCGTCAATGTGAAGGAGACACCATGCCGGAACCGGAAGACCCGAATACGGCCCGTGACGAAAGTTTCGAAGGGCATCGAAAATTCTATGAATTCATGGACGAAAAGGTAGCGCGTTGTCGTGTTCTGTTGATGCGGGACGCGGAGAACGCCTTGTCGGAGCTGGAATGTGCCGAGTTGGAATCGTTGCAAAGGCTGTGCGTTATCCGCTACGCGGAGTTGGCACCGCAGATTTTCCAAGACAAGTATACCCGTGAGCAAAGCGCCGAATTTGGAAACATATGGAGACAGCACGTCGAAAGGTATCGGAGACTCTACAGTTTGAACAAACACACGACGCTTACGGAGATAGAGCAAGCTGAATACGAACTTGTCGATGCACTAACGCTGCTTAAGCATGGGGCGTCGTACAAGCTCGGCCGATATATGATGATTTCCAAGCGTCCGCGGGAGTGTCTGGTTCAAGATCTTTGACAAGTGTGCGACTACTTCGCCTCAGATTGTACGATTACAGATGTTTCAATCGTGAATGAAAGCGCGTTTGGGTTTGCACTGACGATCGCGGTCTGCATAGCCGGTCTCGGCGCGCTTTTGACCACATCCACACTGGTGTTCACGATCCTAAAAAACACACCGCGAAAATCAGCGGCTTTGTGGTCCGGTAGACCGTGATCCTGATGAAGAATTCCCTGTTGAGGAACCCTTCGCCGAAGCGATGCGGGCGTACATGACGGACGCGAATGCGTTCAAGACCCTGTATCCGGCCATGGCCGAGTTTATTCGAAAAGTCGTCAACCGGAATCCCGACCTCAAGAAGGTAATTCAGTTCAATTCCGCAGCCGGAGCCGCGGCATTGACCGGGTACAGTGCGACCGACGATCCGAGGGGCAAAACCCAGCCCGAAACCCGGAAAACGCCAGGTGAATAGGCAACGTCCCTACATTTGGGGAATACTTCGTGTTGCAAAAGTTGAGCATGCAACTATTGAGGGATCCCTGAGCGTCGGGTAGAATTCGCGCTGCCATAATGCCGTAGGGGCGTTGGACCGAATGCAGGATCATGAGCAATGTGAGGGAAGTACCGACATGTCAAAAAGTTCCAGAAAGAGGGCTCGGCGGCGGGAACGGAACAAGCCTGTCCCCACGGAATATGAATTGGAGCAGAAAAGGCGAAGCGAAGAGGAGTGGGAAGAACACCACCGGAAAGTTGCACGCCCTCTTGTCGAATTTCTGGAAAAAAAAGTAGCGCGTTGCGATGCGTTGGACGCAAAGCGTCGGACTCCGGAAAAGCTGTCGGTAAACGAAAAGGCAGAACTGGATATGCTTCAACGCATGGAGGTGGAGCGGTTTGCAATTCTCTTTCCGAAACGTTTCAAAAACGAGGCGACAGCGGGAGAGCGACGGGAACTGCATAAAATTACGGGTCTGCACTACGCCACGTTGGAACGCCTCGCTGAGAAAAAGCGGGCTGGAACACATATGACGGTCTACGAACATGACGAACTGGACTTCTCTGATAGAATTGCACGATTAACCAGGAGGGCAGACATCAGAATTGGGAATGACTACATAATCGATAGGGTTCACAGACGCTGGCCGACAGAAGGCCTGTAAATGGGCATTGACCCCGCAGCCAATGCCGGAATCGCGCCGCTGCAATGGTTTGTGGGCGCCACGATAGAGCTGGAGTTCAAAAATTCCGGAAAAAGAAACCGGGTTTGCGCCGAACAGGCCGGACGGTATCACTTGTCCATCCGTAGTCGCAAATACCGATGATCTCGGCCGGTTTCATCGCGGCCCTGCAGCGTCGCGGCGCCGACACGATGACCCGACCCGGGAGACAGGGTCTCCACGCGCCGAAACACCGGGGCACCTGTTTTGCACTGCCTAATCAGGGTTCGGAAGCCGGCTTCAATTGTTTGGACCCGCGAACCGTGGGTCTGATTCTGACGGCCACGTAAACCCCTCGAACAGACTATGCCGGAGTTCGTCTTGTCCAGTGCAACTGGAAACCGGATGCCCTGGCAGCGTTTCAAGCCTAATGGGCAGTCGAACTGGCTTGCCTTCGCAAACGTGCGCGGCGACGCCGCAAACGCATAAGCCTTCCCCTCAATCATCGAACCACGACACGTGCCTGCGTCGCCCAAAAGGCGGCGCGGGCAATTCAATTTGGGCAAATTTCGAAAACACCAGGAGCATTTTTGAATGCAAACCCCATTCCATTCCGGAATTCATGCCAGGCTCGCAAACAAAAGGCTTCAGCAGGCGATTGCGCAGGACGCACTTGACCGCCTGACGTCGAACGCCACCCACCGAATTCTGAGCCGGGATGCATCGCGGATCTACACGGCGCCACCTGCGACCCTCACGGCGAGGCGCAGCTTCAAATCGACCGAAGGCCGCCTGCCGATGAAACCCGTCGGGCGCGGTGGCGGCCAACACCCGGCGAAACCGATAAATTCCGATCCGTCGGGCGCGGATGTCGGCAATGCCAAAAGAGGTTTGCCGCAAAGAAGGTTGTATGCGCAGGCATCACGTATTATAGGTGGTGCTCCGGTTCATCGGCCAGGACGCAGGGTGGCGCCGGTAGGACCGTGGCCGCCCGGATCGGTATTCGAGTACGGTTCGCCTGCCAACCGGCGGCTCAGCCGTCAAATTGAAGAAAGACTTGAGGCAGTCGCGGAATGGTTGCGAGGGCCGTTCACCTCAGAAGTCAGGCACAGCAAAGAGAAGGAAGCTCTCGTTGACATGGCAAAGAAGGACAAGAAAACAGGTATCACCAAGGGAGATATGGACGGATACATCGACCTGAACAAGGAGCTTCCGGATCCGTTTGACGACGATAAGGTTAGGGGGCCAGAGGCACACCCGAACCGACCGAGTCCGCAGGCCAAGAGGCCGCATGGCCATGTTGGGCCTGTTCATCATATTCCGGTTAAATAACTTGCATCGGAGATTTTATACAAATGTTCATTGAAGGAGCCGCTACGGAGCTCGGTTTGAAGGTTATCCCCCCGTACGGTCTAAAGGTAGATGAAAAAACGACGATTCATTTTGACGTGTATCTTCCCCAACTCGGTGGCGTGACGGGAATGCTTGTCGCCGTTGAGTACAATGAGGAGTTGTTTGACAAAATTGGCCCCGAATACGGTTACAGCTGTTTTGACGTCCGCAATGAAAGTGATGATCGTGACGTGGAAATCTATAAGGAAGTGTTTTTGGACTGGGGATGGAATTCGACAGAGTCTGAAAAGCCGGAATGGATGCGTTGACGCGGAGGACTGTGAGCGTCAGTGCCTGGTGTTTGAATTCACCAGCCCACAAGCGAATAGGCTTCATGGCCGTGACGAGGCTGTCCAATACATCCCGGTTGAATATCTAGAATCGGAGACAAAATGCCAATGAAAATCGAAAGAGCGTGCGCGGAGCTTGGTTTGGAGATCATTGCGCCATTCGATCTTGAAATTGATGAGAATTTAACGATCCATTTTGCCGCGCTTTTACCTCAACTCGGCGGTGAAAAGGGCATGCTTGTGGCAGCTAAGTACGACGAAGAAAAATTTCAACGAATAGGCCCGGAATATGGATATAGCTGCTTCGACGTGCACAACGAAACGGGCAGGTATAACGTTGAAAGTTTCAAAGAGACCTTTTCGGACTGGGGATGGAATTCGACAGAGACCGAAAAGCCGGATTGGATGCGTTGACATGCTCGGTTTGGAAAAACCATGGGCTGAAAACGGTCCGTCACCACCGTCGTAGCGGCCGTTGGCGTGAGACTTCCCGTCCGCGGACCTGTTCCCGGAGAAAGACGTAAACCCCGGCGCCCATGATCAGAACGATGCCGGCCGTGGCCCAGACACCCGGCAGTTCGTCCCAGACCAGCCAGCCCCA
>JGI12316J14372_10003087_pt1 | contig 16453 bp, 13 predicted proteins | sample MarCyaLeptolynsp_FD_14372 | JGI IMG/M metagenome (IMG submission 14372) | reverse complement strand
GTATTGTTCGGCAGAGAAATTTCCGCCGCACAGATCAAAGAAGCAAGAGCGCACTCAGATACGGAGGAGAAAACCCTTCGGACACTCGGGCTGGTCGACCCTGCGAGATCGGAAGCGACTACGCTCAGCAAAGCGTTTAGCCATGGCACCTTTGTTCTCGACACGCTGGCGGGCTACCCTGGCGATCATACAGTGAAACGGATTGCAGGAACCGGTATCGCGGAGATGTCCAACGGAGATGTCGAAGTACACGCAAAGGATCGAAGGATCGTCGCGGTTCAGTTGAACAGAAGAGTAACTGTCGAAAGTTCAGGTGCACTTTACGCTCTGTTCGCTATTTTGGGCTTGCAATACATTGTCGATCGGGCGAGGCGAGTCGCCAAAGAAATAAGAAAACCCAAGGGAAAAAGAATCCCGCTTGTAGTCAATTTCAGCTACGGGCTCGCGGGTGGTCCCCACAATGGTGATCACATCTTTGAGCGTTTTGTCGAGGAGATGATTTCGAAGCTCGACAAAGACCCGGACCTCGGACCATTGCTCGTTCCAATGCCTGTCGGGAATAGATACCTGCTCAAGGGTCATGCCCACGTCGAGGCAGAGCAAGCAGGAGAGCATGAACTCAAGCTGAACTGGATCACGCAACCACAGGACAAATCTCCAAATTATCTGGAGGTTTGGATTCCAAAGCCGGAAAAACCGAAAAAAAAGGGCGCGCAAGCAGAACAAAAGGTCACGCTTGCACTGAAACCGCCATTCGGTGACGAGGACGCCGTTCTTAAAGAAACCTTTGACGTCGGCACCCTGACCGGACAGGAAGATCGCGAGCTGCGCGATTTGGACGGTAACATTGTTGCCAGGGTAACATTCGATGTTTTGGACGCGTCAAATGCTGATCCCAAGTCACGTTCAAGCGATAGGAAAAAATACTATCCGAAGCTGCGAATACTGATGGCACTTGCCCCAACCCGCCCGATCGCAGATGACACGGCAAGCATACCTCCGGGGACGTGGGAAGTTTCGGTCAAGGCGCGACTCGCAGCTGGAGAATTCATAGAAGGCTGGATACAGCGTGACGATTCTCCGCCGTTTTTCTGGCGCGAAGGTCGGCAGTCCTATCTCGAAGACCAGGGCTGGACCCTGGAACAACAACGCCGGGACGAACTGACCGAGTTCATCGAAGAGCATGATGCGAACGCCGGCATCGCCCGATACGGAACGCTTAACGGCCTGGCAACATCTGAAAGCATGATCCGGGTTTCCGGTCATCGATTAAGCGACGGACTGCGTGCCATTTACTCCGGCGAACCTCATGAGGGGATGGTCGACTCAGACGCTTCCGCGATTTGCGACAGATCACGAGTGGTCTCCGGACTTGTTGGAACTGGAGGCCGTAGCGGCAGCAGCCAGATCATGAACGGAACAAGCGCCTCCGCGCCGATTGTTGGCCGCAGCATAGCGGACTTTCTTTCTGCAAATGGGTTTTCGACTTCCAAGAAGGCAAAGGAAGCCTTTTTGAAGCAGTTTGGCTCACTTCAGTCGAGTGCAGACGTTCCGAGTATTGCCAGACCAGATCCTGAGTCTTGATCAAAAGTCAGCAGAAGAGATGAAGTTACACCGGCCCAAAGAGAAGTTAACGGCTTCACTTTGGGCCGGTCGACGCTTGCGACTGCGGAAGTGGTTTAGGATCTCCTGAGAACCGCATTGTCGGTGGACCCATTTCAATAACCTTCTAACGACCACCTATTTGATGACCTGTCCCGCGACATTCCGCTATATTGGCCGCGACGAAGCTGACTCGCGCGACATACTCTGAGCGGGTCACCAGGAAAATTGTGCAAACAGGTTCAAATCTCCGTTTGATGAAGAATTCGCCAGCCGCATTATTAGTCTCAGTGTTCTGCCTGTTCCTTGCGCCTGCAATCACGTTGGCGCAGGAGACGGATGTGCGTGTGCCGAATTTCTGGGATCCAAAGGCGGTTCATGACCGGCCGAATTCCATCCCGGACAAGATCCAGTTTCTGGCAACCGACAACTACCCACCTTTCGTATTCCGGGATCCGCAAGGGCGGCTGACAGGGTTCAATGTCGACCTTGCACGCGCGCTCTGCCAGGAATTGGGCAGTTCCTGCGCCCTCAGGATCAAGGATTTCAATGTCCTGTTGTCTGCTCTCGATGAAGAAGAAGGCGATGCGATCATCTCCGGCCTGTCACGCAACCTGCCCGTGACCCGCCGGCTGAACTTCACCGATGACTATCTGAAACTGCCTGCACGTTTCATTGTCCTTGCCGAAAATCAGGATACTTTCAACGAGCAGGCGTTGACCGGCAAGACCATCGCGGTGGTCTCAGGATCCCGATATGAGGCGTTTGCAAAACGGTTCTGGGCTGACGCGGAAATCGTCGGATTTGAGACCGTGTCCGGCGCGCGTGAGGCTGTTAAGTCAGGCGCGGCCGATGCGCATTTCGGCGATGGGCTCAGCCTTGCCTTCTGGCTGCCGAGCGAAGCTGCCGCGGGCTGCTGCCGGTTTTCCGGTGGGCCGTGGCTGGAACCGGGCTACTTTGACGAGGGCATGGCGATCGCAACACGGCCCGAGGATACCGAGCGCACCGCCGCGCTCAATTACGCTCTCCGCCAGCTTCAGCAAAAGGGCATCTACCGGGAGCTTTATCTCAGGTATTTCCCGCTGAGTTTTTACTGATTGCTTTTTTGACACCCATGCCTTCGATCCGTTCATCCGGGTCCTTCTGCACCTCGCGCCTTACGTTCAAAAACGGAATGGCCAGACTGAAGGGAAGCTGGTGGGCTTTGGGAGTCAGCGAGGGGCCAAGGCCTATCTCCATGCCGTCATGACCTTTTTCGGGCTCTTCGATATAGGTGCCGAACAGCCTGTCCCAGACCGAAAGATAGAATCCGTAGTTTGAATCCGTTTCCCTGTGGATCACGGAATGATGAATCCGGTGCATGTCGGGGGTGACAATGACGAAGCGCAGCAGCCGGTCCAAAGCCTTTGGAATTCGGACGTTGGCGTGTCCGAAAACTGCCGAGGCATTGAGCACGATTTCAAATATCAGGACGGCTTCGACGGGTCCGCCAAGCGCGACAATCACCAGCCCCTTCCAGACGAAGGACAGGAGGATCTCGATCGGATGAAACCGCAGCGCCGTTGTTGCATCCACTTCACTGTCAGCATGATGGACGCGGTGGATCCGCCAGAACCATGGCACCTTGTGGGAAGCAACGTGCTGGCCCCAGACGGCCAGATCGAGCACAAGGAACGTAACCACGCCCGCCAGCAAGCCGGACCAGCCCAGGATGCCGAACAGGCCCCAACCCTTTTCCTGTGCCAGCAACGCCAACCCGACGCCGCCGATCGGAAAGATGAGCCGGACGAGAATGGAATCGAGGAGGATCAGCCCCCAATTGGTCGGCCAGCGTTTCAGCCGACCGTTTTCCAAACGCCGCCGCGGCAGGCTGGCTTCCAGCAGAGCCATGATCAGAAAGATCCCGCCAAAGCAGGCCATGCGCAGCTGGTTTATGTCGATCTGTTCAAACATGCCTTTTCGAATCCAGCCGCTTGCAATGACGATTGCGGCTCTGTAGTGCAAGCGGTAACTGGATGATACCTATTTCATCTTTCGCGAATATATAGCCCGCATTTCTTCAATTTAAGCTGCGACAGATCACATCACCATGAGCGACTTTCTCTGGACACGCCCTGACACGGACCCGATCGCGACACTTCTGATGGCACATGGTGCCGGAGCTGCGATGGACTCAACCTTCATGGACAAGCTTGCCACGGCCCTTGCGGCGGAGGGTGTCGCTGTTGCGCGGTTCGAATTTGCCTATATGGCCGGACGGCGGACGGGCGGGTCCAAAAGACCGCCACCGCGCGCCGACAAGCTGATCGGCGAATTCCAGACGGCGCTGCAGGTCCTGCTGAAGGAAACAGAAGGTCCCTTGCTAATGGGCGGAAAATCCATGGGAGGCCGGGTCGCTGCCATGCTGGGCGGCGGCGGATCCCTGCCCGGCCGGGTCAAGGGGATCTGCTGTTACGGCTATCCGTTTCATCCGACAGGCCGGCCGGAAGCAGACTGGCGGCTGGCGCCTCTGGAAGAGGCCAAGCGCCCTGTCCTGATCCTGCAGGGCGACCGGGATCCCTTCGGGTCCAAGGCGGAACTTGATGAGATGAGCCTGCCGGAGCATGTAACGCTGACCTACCTTGAAGACGGGAACCACGACTTCGGACCGCGCGGCAAGTCTCCGGCGACGCTGGACGGCAACATTGGTTTGGCGGCTAAAGCAACCGCCAAATTCGCCGCATCGCTAGAGACTTGAACCCAAACTTCATTCAGCGGGTGTGATGCTGCGTCCGTCTCCGGAAGGCGCGTGCGCTTGCTGGCGCCGGCGCAGGAAGATAATGCCGCCGATATCGTCACCGATCATGACAAGAGCCGGCACGAGCACGAGCACCAGCGCGGTGGCCGTTGCCAGCCCGAACACGATGGTGATTGCCATCGGCAACAGGAACTGGGCCTGAAGACTGGTTTCGAACATCAATGGCAGCAGGCCGCCGATCGTGGTCATAGACGTCAGCAAGACGGCCCGCAGACGATCGCAACTTGACCCGATGGCCGCCTGATCGATGGCTTCGCCGGCGGCCAGGCGCTGCTCAAAGCGCGCGACCAGGATGATCGAGTTGTTGACGAGAATGCCCGCGAGCCCCAGAAGACCGATCATGCTCAAGATGGTCAGATTGAAGCCCATCAAATAGTGGCCGACAATCGCACCGACGATCCCGAAGGGGATGATCGACATCACAACGATCGGCCGGGAATAGCTGCCGAAGATCGCAGCCAGGATGATATAGATCCCGGCGACGGCCATCATCACGCCGGTCAAAAGATCCGAGAAGGCGTTGGACTGCTCTTCGGCACGTCCCGCAAAGGAGTACTCCAGGCCATATTGCTGCGTCAGTTCCGGCAAGAACTCTTTGCTCAGCTCGGCGATGATCTCGTTGTTCGACGTTATCGTGCTGTCGACATCGGCAACAACAGAGACCTGAGTTCTGCCGTCGCGACGCAGAATGACCGAGAAGCCTTGCGAGTCGGTCAGGTCAACCACCTCCGTCAACGGCACGAACTCACCTGCCGGCGTTCTCAGCGACAATTGTCTGAGCGCGGCGCTTCCGTCGGCATCGAAGATCTGCTTGACCCGTACAGAGACTTCTTCGTCTCCTTCTGCGAAGCGCCGGGCGATGTTGCCCTCAAAGGCGTTGCGGATCTGCCGGGCTGCACTTTCCACCGTGAAGCCGAGCGCTCGTCCGCGCGGCGTCAGTTCGACCAGCAACTCTGGTTTCCCCCAGGGCAGATCGTCGGAAACGGCACTCGTGCCCGGAAACGCCGAGAGTTCCTGCTGAAGTTTCTGAGCTGCGGCCTTCAGGTCCTTGAGCGGCGCTCCGGTCAGGCGGATATCCAGATCACGACCGGGAGGGCCGCCCCGGCGCTCAGCCACCGCAATGCGTGAAGTTCCCGGGATCGCAGGAAGTGCAGCGCGCCACGCCCGGACAATTTCAGGCGTGCGGGTCGTGCGGTCTTCCGAGCGGGTCAGCTGCACGGTGATGTTGGCGACGTTGTCGCCGCGATTGTTGCCCGCCTGGCCGAGTGTGGCATAGGTGGCTTCAATCAGCGTTTCACCGTTATCACGCGTCAGATTTGCTTCCGCGTCCTTCAAGGCCTGCTCGATCCTGGCAATCCCCGCAATTGCTTCTTCTTCCGGAATACCGGCATGGAAGAAGATCGATGCGGTCAGGTTCTCCGCTTCAGGTGACGGGAAAAAGGTAAAGCCGACCCGGCCGCCCTGAACAAGACCGACGGCAAGGATCATCGCAGAAACAGCGACGGCTAGCGTCGCGTATCGCCAATGAACGGCAACGGACACGAAGGCGCGGAACGGATAGTCGCGTATCCAGCCGAAGCCGGCATCGAAGCCGCGGCGGAACCAGCTCGGCCGGTCGGGGTCTTCCCGGCGCTGTTTTTTCCGCCGCAGCGCCATGAGAAGGGATTCGAAGGCGAGTGCGAGCAGGAAACAGACGCCAATGACAACCATTTCAAACACGAAGACACCGGCTGTGTCCCTTAGGCTGCGAAGCGGATCATCGATCACATCCAGATATGGCGGCACCGAAATATCCGGCTGCGCAACCAGGGCGCTCAGGAAGAACGCCGGCACACCGGCGACAATCACGACGCGCCACCAACTCCAACCCGGACGGCTGCCGAGAGCATGTGACAGATGACCCGGCAAGATCAAAAAGCACTCGATCAGCGACGCGATCACGACCGCGACAACCACAACAGGCAGCGTGCCCATAATCTGCCCAAGGACGTCGCTCACGAGCAGAATTGGCAGGAAAGCGGCAATCGTCGTAAGGCTCGCGGCGAAGATAGGTGCAAGCATGGTGGTCGCACCGTTGATCGCCGCGTCTTCAGGACTGTCGCCCATACTTCGGCGTGTGGCCGTGTGCTCACCCACGACAATGGCATCGTCAACGATCACGCCCAGCATCATGATGAGCGCAAACATGGAGATCATGTTGATGCTTTCACCCAGCAGCCACATGATGCCGAGCGTTGCCATCATGGCGACCGGGATACCGGCAGCGACCCACAGCGCAATCCGCGCATTCAAGAAAAGAAACAGGATCCCGACGACAAGCACCAGACCCGTCAGGCCGTTCTCGACCAGCAGGGAGATCCGGCCCTTCACCGCATCGGCGCGGACATCATATTTCAGGATCTCCAGCGTTTGCGGCAGTTCCTGGGAAATTTCGGCAAGGTAGTCATCGACGATCTGCGCGGCCTTCAGGGTGTCGGTCTTTTCGGTCCGCAGGATCTGAAGTTCAATTGCACGCGTGCCGTCCGAGAAACCCTGGTTCTCGCCTGAATCAAAATCCCTGACGACGGTGCCGATGTCCTCGACAAGCGTTTTCTCACCCGAGGCGAAGGATTTGACCTCGATGCGACCGACGGCCTCCGGTGACCTTTCTTCNGACANGGCCCGGATCTGCCGTTCGACAGCGCCGTCGAGATTGCCNGCCGGNAGGTCGATCGTGTTGCCCGCGATCTGGCCGGCCACGTCGGCGATTGTCAGATCGAGGCGCCTGAGCTCACGTTCCGGNATTTCGACCAGATACTCCGGTGCGCGGTATCCGTAGAGCTCNACCTTGTCGATCCCGCGGGCCAGCAGGTCNTCCCGGATCTGGCGNGCGAACACCTTGAGCGCCTGTTCGGAAAAAGGACCCCGCAAGGCGATTGTCGCAACACCGTCGGTAAAGGTCGACGCGGAAATGACGGGCGTNTCTGAATCGATCGGCAAAGTCGTGACACCGGCAACCGCCTGCTCCACATCGGACAGGGCCTGCTGCATGTTGGTGCCTTCGACGAAGTCCATGCGCACCGACGCAGAACCTTCCCGACCGTAGGAGACGATCTCATCCAGTCCGTCGATAAAGCGCAATTCCGGCTCGATCACTTCCAGGATATTCGAGGCAACGTCCTCGGCACTGGCTCCCGGCCATACGATCGTCACGGAGATGTTGTCGATCTTGACGGTCGGGAAAAACTGCGTGTTCAGCTTTGCGAGTCCGTAGGCGCCGAACAGCACCATGACGGCCATGATCAGATTTGCCGCGTTCGCATGGCGAACAATCAGTTCAAGGAAGCCGCGGGACCGGATCTCTCGCATTGCCAAGCCTCCCGCTACTGGGCCGACGTGTCACGGCTGGTCGCCGTGCTGGCTACATTTCCATCCGTCGCAGCGGCCGCACCGGTTACGTCGTTCACCAATAGGCCGGCGCCGGCTTCCGGTATACGCGTTGTCAGCAGCGTTTCACCCGGTTCCAGATCACCTGTGACCAGTATAAAACCGTTGTCGATTGCCTGCGCGATCACGTCTCGCGGCACCAGCCGGTTGTCCTCGACGACGTAAACCGTGCCTTCACCGTAGTACGCGGTCTCCGGGATGCGGAAACTTTCGCGATAGGTCTGGTCAGGCAGCGAAATCTCGACAAAGGCACCCGGACGCAGCGGAACAGATGCATCAGAGTTGTCAATCGTCGCGATCAGATCGACACCGCCGCGTGTGCTGGCAACGTCCGCACCGATACGACTGACAGTCGCCGGATAGGTCACCGCCTTGTTGCCGAGGTACCACGTCACTTCGACGGGACGATCCACCACGGTCCCGCTATCGGCGAGTAGTCGGCCGTACTGGTTGTCGGATAACGTGAAGCGAACTTCGAACTCGTCGCTGCTGTAAAGCGCAACGACTGCATCGTTGACGCTCACGAGGCGTCCAGGTTCAGCCGCTTCGCTGCGCACGATTGCGTCAAACGGAGCTCTCAAGATGGTGTTTTCCAGCTGACGCTCGGCGTTTTCCAAACGCCATTGAAGCCGCTTTACCGTGGCATTCTGCTGAACGACCTTGGCTTCCTCGAGCGCAAGCGAGTTTTGCCTTTGCTCCACGGTCTGCTGGCGCTGCGACACCAGAAGCCGCCTGTCATCGACGGTGCGCTCGGTAACCGCGCCGCGCCCGATAAGCTCCTCGGCCCGCTCCAGATCCCTCTGCGCGAACTCAAGTTGCTCCTGCGCGCGAACGACGTTTGCCTTTTCAAGTTCGACGCGGCCCTCGCTTTCGACCAGACCTGCCTGAGCCTCGGCAAGGTTCGCTTGAGCTTCGGTGACGGCGCCCTCGTAGTCGAACCGGTCGATCGCAACCAGGATTTCCCCGCCCGAAACATGCCCGCCCGCCTTCAGGTTGGGATGGACGTCCACAACCTCACCTCCGACAAGGGCCCGCAACTCCACTTCGCGGCCAGCCGTTGTCTCGCCGAATACGTTGATATCCGGGGCGAAATCGCCCTGCGCCACCGTCACCGTCTCAACGGCGTAGCTCGTCTCCTGGATCGGACGCTTTGGAACGTCCGGCTTGGTCGCGACCAGGGTTTTCATCCCCATGAAAGCGGCGATCAGTATCGCGAACGCAATCAAGGCCTGCAGCAGCGCTTTCAGAACGAGCATGACCCGGCGCCAACCAGTTCCCGGATTGGGGTCGGCGGGCGGAAGAACTTCGGAAACCGGCTTGTTACCGGCTTCCTCTGGTAGGGACTGCAACATTTCTAAGCGCACCAGAGCTTCAAGTGTTGACACCAAACAGTTTCTTGCAAGCAAATAGATTTACTTCGCACTGCAAAATTCAAGCCCCGAATAGGCCCCCAGGCGGCACTTGGCACGCTCAAAATTGTAACCGAGTGTGTCTGAATGCGCCAAATTGTTCCGAAGATACGCGGATCAGCGATCGAATTCGTACTTCGTATTACAGAACTCGCACGTCACGACGATCTTGCCATCGATGGTCATCTCGTCAATTTCCTCGTCGCTGAAGCCGGAAAGAACACCCTCGATTTTCTCTTGCGAGCACCGGCACTGGTCAAGAAGCGGCTGCGGGTCGAACAGCCGCACACCGCGTTCGTGAAACAGCCGGAATAGCAGGGTTTCGACGCTGACCTCCGGATCGGTCAATTCCACGTCGTTGACCGTTTCAACCAGCGCCTTGGCCTCAACCCAAGCGTCGTCTTCCTCTATCTCATGCGGCAGCGTGCCTTCAGGCGCGTCTCCCGGATCGAGGTCGGCCTGCACGAGGCGTTCGGGCGCCTCAGGCAGAAACTGAATGAGTATGCCGCCCGCAGTCCAGGTCTTTTGAAGAGCCTCACCGTCCGGGCGGGTATAAAGCTCACCGACCCCAAGCCGGACTTCCGTCGGGATCTGCTCCGAGCGATCGAAATACCGGCGCGCGACCTCTTCCAGCGAAATCCCGTCCAACTCGACGAGGCCCTGATATCGCTGCATATGCTGGCCCTGGTCGATGGTCATTGCCAGGTGCCCGTGACCGAGCAAGGCCTCAGGGGTTGCCTTGCCGGCGTCCGTCAGTGCCTGAACGCGCGCGGCATCGAACGTTGCGCAAGCGCGAACGTCGCCCGGTGACGAAAAGTCGACCACCAGCATGGAGACCGGTCCCTGGGTCTGCGTTTGGAGAATAAAGCGCCCGTCGAACTTGAGCGACGTGCCGAGAAGGCTCGTCAGCACGATGGCTTCCGCAAGCAGGCGCGAGACCGGCTCCGGATAGTCGTGCCGGTCCAGAATACTCTCCAGGGCCGGTCCAAGCGCGACCGCCCGTCCGCGCACATCCAGCGCCTCTACAGCAAAGGGCCGGACAGCGTCCAGCCCTGCGGGCGTAATGCCCAGCTCATCAAGATTCAGTGCCACGTCGGCTTTGCCTCAACCTTCGCCGAAACACCAGGCAAGAATGCCCTTCTGGGCATGGAGCCTGTTTTCGGCCTCATCAAACACAACAGAGTTGGGGCCGTCCATGACTTCGGATGTCACTTCTTCGCCGCGATGGGCTGGAAGACAGTGCATGAACAGCGCATCCCTGTTGGCTTCAGCCATCAGGCGCGCGTTCACCTGGTAGGCGCTCAGGAGATTGTGACGCGATTCCGTGTCGTCATCTCCCATCGATACCCAGCAGTCCGTCACCACACAGTCGGTCCCCTTGACCGCTTCATATGGGTCCGAGGTCAGCTGAATGGAACCACCCTTGGCGCGAGCCGTGTCAATCAGCTCCTGGGGAGGCGCAAGTTCGGAGGGCGTTGCAATACGCAATTCAAAGTCCAGGCGGGGAGCCGCATGGACCCAGGACGCCAGGACGTTGTTGCTGTCCCCGGTCCAGGCAACGCTTTTTCCCTGGATCGATCCGCGATGTTCTTCAAACGTCATCAGATCCGCCATGATCTGGCAAGGATGCGAGATCTTGGTCAGGCCGTTGATCACCGGAACCGTTGCGTGCTCGGCAAGTTCATTCAATTCATTATGATCAAGGATCCGGATCATGATCGCGTCGACGAAACGGGACAGGACCTTTGCGGTGTCACCAATTGTCTCGCCGCGTCCGAGCTGCATCTCGGCGCCCGTCAGCATCAGGGTCTCACCACCGAGTTCGCGCATTCCCACATCAAATGAAATGCGCGTGCGGGTGGAGGGCTGTTCGAAGATCATCGCCAGCACCTTGCCGGCAAGCGGCCCCTCACCACGGCGCATGCCGTTGCGCGATGACTTGATGCTGCGCGCCGTGTCCAAAATGGCGCGCAAGTCCTCGCCTTCGAAGTCGGTCAGGTCCAGAAAATTCCGGTAAGCTCCGTTCGCGGTCATTCGGCCGCTCCTTCCACAAGCTTTGCTTCAACTGCCTGTGCAGCCTGTTCCAAGCGCTCCACGGCAATTGCAATTTCGTCTTCGGTCATGGTCAGCGGCGGCATGATGCGCACCACGTTGTCTCCGGCCGGCACAGCCAGCAGCCCCACTTCGCGGGCCGCTGCAACGTAGTCGCCAGCAGGAACGACGCATTTCAGTCCAAGCATCAGGCCGGTGCCGCGCACCAGATCCAGCACCTTCGGGTGACTGTCGACCAGTCCCGCAAGCTTCTGCTTCAAGCTGAGGCCCTTTTTCTGAACGTCTTCCAGAAAACCGTCCGCCAGAATGACATCGAGCACGGCATTGCCCGCAGCCATGGCAAGCGGATTGCCGCCGAAGGTCGTACCGTGCGTTCCCGGAGCAAGCGCTGCAGCCGTCTCTGCTGTTGCCAGGCAGGCCCCCATTGGAAAACCACCGCCGATGCCCTTGGCAACTGCCATCAGGTCGGGATCTACGCCCGCCCACTCATGGGCAAACAACTTGCCGGTACGTCCAACGCCTGTCTGAATCTCATCGAAAATCAACAGGATGCCGTTGTCGTCGCAGAGCTGCCTCAACGCACGCAGGAATTCGGGCTGCATTTCGCGGATGCCACCCTCGCCCTGGATCGGTTCGATGGCGATCGCCGCCGTCTGTGGCCCAATCACGGCCTTCAGTGCGTCGAGATCACCCGCCGGCACCTGATCGAAGCCTGGCGCCTTCGGTCCAAAGCCTTCAAGGTATTTCGCCTGACCGCCGGCTGCGATCGTCGCGAGCGTCCGTCCATGAAAAGCGCCCTCGAAGGTTACAATGTGAAACCTTTCGGGCTGCCCGTTGTCGTAGTGATACCGGCGGGCGCACTTGATCGCCGCTTCCATAGCTTCCGCGCCGGAGTTCACGAACAGAACCTTGTCTGCGAAACTTGCATCAACGAGACGTTGGGCAAGACGCTCGCCTTCCGGCATCTGGTGCAGGTTGGAAACGTGCCAGAGCTTCGCCGCCTGGTCCTGCATGGCCTTCACAAGGTGAGGATGACTGTGTCCGCACGAGTTCACCGCGATGCCGGAACCGCAATCGAGGAATCGTCGGCCGTCCTTGGTAACAAGCCAGACACCTTCCCCGTGATCGAATGTCAGGTTCGATCTTGCATAGTTTCCGAAAAGCGCAGTCGCGGACATAACCTCATCTTACTCCCTGGAGCATCCCGCATTCGGCTCAAAGCCGCACAATGCTCCTAATCGTTGATTTCGATCGCCTCAATGCCAACCCAGCGACGATTGACCATTCAGGGATCCGGAACAGCCTCCGCAACCGGTGAAACCTGCGTCTCAGACGGTCCGTCTTTCGGATGCGGATAAGCCAAAAACGCAACGTGCCGCCCCGATGAGGCGGCACGTTGCGGCTTCCTTATACACTGTGCGCACCATTGCCTGTCAATGGTTATGGTTTCACGCGGGCTCAAAGCTGAAATTCATAAAATCCGCGAAGACCTTACCATAACTGGGGAAAAGTCTGTTCATCCCCAACTGGTTTGAGTCGGGCGGTTGCCTCGCAAATTAACGTTATTGTAACCTCTCCCGTATCAGACACGACATCTCGTGATTCAAACCACCAAGAGGCACTAGATATGCCACATTAGGCATGCATGAGCATGCTTAATACGGGGTTAATGGTCAAAAGGCCAAACAAAAGGGTGTGGGCAATGAGTTGGACGAACGAACGGGTTGAACTGCTCAAAAAACTCTGGAGCGATGGACTCAGTGCCAGTCAGATCGCAGGCGAACTCGGTGGCGTGACCCGCAACGCCGTGATCGGAAAAGTGCATCGGCTCGGACTTTCGGGCCGCGCCAAAACATCCAGCTCAAGCGCCAAACCGCGTCGCCCAAGAGCAAACGCTCCGTCCCCCAGCGGCGCGCCCAAAAAGCCATCGCATAGCCCGCAGACGATCGGCGCGACGGCGCTGAAGGCGGACGTGAGCCCAATTCCGGCGGTGGAAGCCAAACCTGAGATTGAACCTGTTCCGGACATGGTTATTCCAATCTCTCAGCGCGCGACAATCCTCACGCTGACCGAACGCACGTGCAAGTGGCCTATCGGTGATCCGGCGACCGACGATTTCTACTTTTGCGGTCGCGTGTCGGACGCTGGCGTTCCCTATTGTGCGTACCACTGCAAAATCGCCTATCAACCGGTCGCAGACCGGCGCCGCGAACGCAAGACGGTCGCCCAGGCGTCGTAATCAGGCGCACGAATAGACAAAGTACTAAGCCCGCCTCTCCGGCGGGCTTTTTTTGTGAAATGCGCATGACTGTCTGACGCGGGACCTGATCAGCCCGCCATCGAAAACTGATCGTTGAAGGCATAACCCGCGCCACGCACCGTGCGGATGGGATCCTTGGCCTTGCCCTTGTTCAGCGCCTTGCGCAATCGCCCAACGTGCACGTCGACCGTGCGTTCGTCGACATATACATCGTGGCCCCAGACGCCGTCGAGCAACTGTTCTCGCGAAAACACACGGCCGGGCGAGGTCATCAAAAATTCCAGTAAACGGAACTCGGTCGGGCCGAGATGAATTTCCTTGGTGTTACGGCGCACCCGGTGGGTTTCACGATCAAGCTCGATGTCACCGGACCGAAGCATCGTGGAAACGACTTCGGGGCTGGCCCGGCGCAATATGGCCCTGACGCGTGCCATCAGCTCCGGGACGGAAAAGGGCTTGACCACATAATCATCCGCGCCGGTCGACAGTCCACGGATCCTCTCTGCCTCTTCACCGCGCGCCGTCAGCATGATGATCGGCAGGCGTTCGGTATCTTCGCGCGCGCGCAGGCGCCGGCAAAGTTCGATCCCGGAGAGCCCGGGCAGCATCCAGTCGAGCAGCAACAGGTCCGGCAGGCTTTCACGCAGGCGAATTTCGGCCTCGTCGCCCCGGACACAGGACTCCACCTGGTATCCTTCTGCTTCCAAATTGTATCTTAAAAGAAGGCTGAGCGGTTCTTCGTCTTCAACGATGAGCACCTTCGGCATTCGTTCTCGCTCCAAGTTGTCGGCCGGCACGGGAGCGCCGGCCGTAAACATTCCGCGACTATTCAGCGGTTAAACGGCACCTGTCGTTTCATCTAGCTTTTCACGATCTTCCGGCAGGCGTTCTCCCGTGACCATGTAGTAGACGTTTTCCGCAATATTCGTGGCGTGGTCGCCGATCCGCTCGATGTTCTTGGCGCAGAACAGCAGATGCACACACTGCGTGATAACCCGCGGATCTTCCATCATGTAAGTCAGCAGTTCGCGGAACAGCGACGTGTAGATGGCGTCGACTTCCGCATCGGCTTCCTGCACGCGCTGTGCCGCCTCGGCATCTCGGCGCGCGTAAGCATCAAGAACCTGTTTCAACTGCCCCAGCGCCAGCTCGGTCATGTGTTCAACACCGATCGCGAGCTTCTTCGAACTAAGGTCGCTGTCGATTGCAATCGAACGTTTCGCAACATTTTTCGCCAAATCACCGACACGCTCGAGGTCGTTTGCAATTCGGCTGGCGGCCGTGATTTCCCGAAGGTCTTGTCCCATAGGCTGACGAAGCGCGATCATTTCGATGAGCTTCATCTCGACATCCTGATGCAGCGCATCAAGACGTTCGTCATTCGCGATAGTCGATTTTGCCAAATCGTGGTCCTGCGTAACGAGCGCGGAGACTGCGTCCGCGAAAGCCCGTTCTGCCAGACCGCCCATCTCGGCGACCTTTCCGGCCATCGCCGTCAGTTCCTCGTCGTATGCCGAGACTGTATGTTCAGACATCCTGTGTCCCCTTCAGATTTCGGATATACGGTTAGCCGAAACGGCCGGTGATGTAATCCTGCGTGCGCTTGTCTTTCGGATTAGTGAAGATGTCCTCCGTCGGACCTTCTTCAACCAGAATACCGAGGTGAAAGAACGCTGTACGCTGTGAGACACGGGCCGCCTGTTGCATGGAGTGCGTCACGATAACGATCGTGAAGTTCTCGCGCAACTCGTCGATCAGTTCCTCGACCTTTGCCGTTGCAATCGGGTCGAGCGCCGAGCACGGCTCGTCCATCAGGATCACTTCCGGGCTCACAGCGATTGCGCGTGCAATACACAGACGCTGCTGCTGTCCGCCTGACATGCCGGTTCCCGGCTCGTCGAGGCGGTTCTTGACCTCCTCCCAGAGGCCCGCCTTTTGCAGGCTCGAGGACACGATGTCATCAAGCTCCGCCTTGTTGCGGGCCAGCCCATGAATGCGCGGACCGTAGGCAATGTTGTCATAGATCGATTTCGGAAACGGGTTCGGTTTCTGGAACACCATTCCGACCTTGGCGCGAAGCTGTACCGGGTCCACCTTCGGATCATAAATGTCTTCGCCGTCGATCTTGATCGACCCTTCGACGCGGCAGATATCGATGGTGTCGTTCATGCGGTTGATGGTCCGCAGGAACGTCGATTTGCCACAACCGGACGGTCCGATGAAGGACGTTACCGACCGAGGCTGGATCTCGATATCGACGTCCTTGATGGCATGTGTATCGCCATAGAACACTTGGACTTGTTTGGCGGAAATCTTGCTGTCGCTCATTGCGTTCGCCTGCTCAATACTCGGCATCTCGTTCATCGCATCAATCCTTACCAGCGGCGCTCAAACCTGCGGCGCAGGATGATCGCGAGAATGTTCATCGAAAGNAGNAAGANCAGCAGNACGANAATTCCNCCCCAGGCNTTCTCNGTAAAGGCGAGGTCGGACCGCGCCGCCCAGGTGTAGATNTGAGCNGGCATTGCCGAGTTCGGCTCGGTGAAACCCTCGATGAAGCCCTCNGGATAGCCACGCGCTACGAAACCGACCATACCAATCAGCAANAGCGGAGCTGTNTCACCCAAGCGCCTGCGCAAGTCCGATAATCGTGCCCGTCAAGATNCCGGGCATTGCCAATGGCAGAACGTGATGGAATGTCGCCTGCATCTTTGAGGCCCCGACACCAAGCGCAGCATCGCGAATGCTCGGTGGAACCGCCTTTAAGGACGCTCGCGTCGAGATGATGATCGTCGGGAGCGTCATTAGCGTCAGGACCAGACCGCCGACCAGCGGAGCCGATTGCGGCAGGTGCATGAACTGAATGAAGACGGCCAGACCCAGGATCCCGAAGACGATTGACGGAAC
>JGI12316J14372_10003084_pt1 | contig 16465 bp, 13 predicted proteins | sample MarCyaLeptolynsp_FD_14372 | JGI IMG/M metagenome (IMG submission 14372) | reverse complement strand
ATGGCACGTGTAAAACGCGGCGTCACCGCCCATGCCCGCCACGCCAAAGTCATCAAACGCGCCAAAGGCTATTACAGCCGGCGCAAGAACGTCTTCCGGGTTGCCAAGCAGGCGGTCGAAAAGGCGGAACAGTATGCCTATCGCGATCGTCGCACCAAAAAGCGCAATTTCCGGTCGCTCTGGATCCAGCGCATCAACGCCGCCGTTCGCGACGTTTCCAACAACGAAATGACCTATGGACGCTTTATCGACGGCCTGACCAAGGCGGAAATCGATATCGACCGCAAGGTCCTGTCGGATATCGCCATCCATGAACCGGACGCTTTCAAGGCACTGGTGGAAAAGGCACAGGCCGCACTGGCCTGATTTCGGGTTGTAATTTGGCCTGACGGCCGAATTCCGCATGGTATGATCATACGGCTCGGAGCATTCGCTTCGGGCCGTTTGGTTTTGGAGAGGGGGCGCCGATGCCTTATTTCCTGTGCGTCGCCTGTGGCAGCCAGTTCGCCGAATGCGCCGAACCGCCGCGGGCCTGCCCGATCTGCTGTGACGACCGGCAGTTCATCCCCGAGGCCGGCCAGCAATGGATCGATTATGCCGCGGTCCGAAGCGGCTATCGAATCGCATGGAGCGACGAGGCGCCCGGTGTTTCCGCTTTGGTCATGGATCCGAAATTCGGCATCGCCCAGCGGGCCTTTCTGGTGAAGGCATCCGAAGGCAATGTCCTCTGGGATTGCCTGTCGATCGTCGACGATGCGGCGATCGCGAAAATTGCCGCCGGGGGCGGCCTGTCCGCCGTCGCGATTTCCCATCCGCATTATTACGGCGCCATGGTTGAATGGGGGCGGGCCCTTGGGTGTCCGGTCTACCTGCATGAAGGCGATGCCGAATGGGTTCAGCGACCGGATCCGGTCCTGCATTTCTGGTCAGGCGAGCGGTTGGCACTGGATTGCGGCGCGATGCTGATCCGCTGCGGCGGCCATTTCCCCGGCGGCACGGTCATGCATGTCCCGGCCATGCAGACAGGCGACGGCGATCGGCCGGCAATGCTGTTCACCGGAGATGTCATTCAGGTGGCGCAGGACCGTGCCCATGTCAGCTTCATGTATTCCTATCCCAACATGATCCCGCTGGACGCACCGGCCGTGCGGCGGATCGCTGCGGCGGTGGCGGGCCTGGACGTCGACATGCTCTTTGGCGCGTTTCCGGGGCGCACGATCAAAACCGGCGCCCGCGCGGCCGTGGACCGGTCCGTCGTGCGTTATCTCAGGGCGATCGGAGCGCCCGTCAATTGATCTGAAACAAAGAGCGGTCCTCAAGGCTTGCATACATCTCTGCCGATCGGGTATCGCAGACGTGGTGGCTCGCACTCGGGAGCCGCAGAGCACGGGAATGGCCGGAAACAACAGGTCGCCGGGAATGGACAGTACACAATGCAGGGATTGACGGCCGAACTCGTTCGCGGTTGCTGGTATATGGCCATGCCGGGCGCCGATTTGAAACCGGGGCAGCAGACGGCGAGGACGTTGCTGGGAGAGCCGGTGCTGATCGCGCGCCTGACCGACGGCACCCCGTTCGCCATCAAGGATATCTGCCCGCACCGGGGCATCCCCCTGCGCTATGGCAAGTTCGACGGCGAGACCGTGCAATGCTGCTATCACGGCTGGCGCTTCGACAAGACCGGAACCTGCGTCGACATTCCAAGCCTGCGCGAAGGCCAGCATGTCGACAAGTCGAAGATCCAGTGCGGCGCCTATGCCTGTGTCGAACGCTACGGCCTGATCTGGATCTATTTTCCGAAAGACGGCGAAGCACCCTCCGGTGACCATGCCGAGCCGCCTGAGATTCCGGACTTCGCCGATGGCGACGCTCCGCGTTTCGCCATTATGCTGCCGTTTCCCTGTTCCACCGATCATGCCGCCTTCGGATTGATGGATCCGACCCATGCCGCCTTTGTCCACACCTCCTGGTGGTTCAAGAAGGACGCGACCAAATTACGCCCGAAGGAAAAGCACTTCGAACCCGGCGATTACGGCTGGCGCATGATCCGGCACAAACTTCCGCCGCAAAACATTGCCTACAATCTTCTCGGCGGCAATGTCTCCACCGAGATCACCTACCGCCTGCCCGGCCTGCGCGTCGAACATATTCGCGGCGACAGGAATTCCGTTGTCGGCCTGACCGCGATCACGCCGGTCGACGAGGGCCAGACCGAAGTCTATCAGATCTTCTGGGCAACCATGAACTGGGTGTCCGCTTTCGGGCCGCTGGCCCGGTATCTGATGCGGGTCTTCCTCGACCAGGACCGGGTCGTGTGCATCCAGCAGCGCGAGGGCCTCGTGCACGATCCCAAGCTCATGCTCATCAACGACGCCGACACCCAGGCCCGCTGGTGGATGCGGATCAAGCGCGAGTGGCATGAGGCCCAGGCCGAAGGCCGGCCCTTCGAAAACCCTTTGAAGCCGATGACCCTGCGCTGGCGCAGTTAGGGTGAAACGCGGCCAGGTCCGAGGCTGTCGCGCCCGGACTTCCCGTCTTTAACACTTTGCTAACCGTGCGAACAAACCATGAAACTTCCGTTGGGTCGGTACACCGAATCGCGGTAATGTATACTCATGGACACAATCCTTCTGACCGTCGGCACGACGATCGTCACCGTTCAGCAGGCGGTGCTTGCCGGATTTGCGCTGGCCATCCTTGTTCTGTTCTGGTTTGTCGGCCGGGTTCGCCGGGCCGCGGCAATGGCTGCATCCGAACGCCAGTCCGACCAGCGCGCCCGTGCACTGGAAACCGCTTTGTCCGATGTCGCCCGCACCCAGGCGGAAATGAGCGGCCGTATGCAGACCATGGCCGAGATCTTCGGCGAGCGGCAATCCGACATGGGGCGGGCGCTCGGCGAGCGGCTTGACGGATTGGGACACCGGCTCGGCCAGTCCGTCGCCGACACCACCAAACACACGACCGACAATCTGCGGCAATTGCATGAGCGCATCGGGGTGATCGACCGGGCCCAGAAGACGATCTCCGACCTGTCCGGCCAGGTCCATGATCTCAGCCGCATCCTGTCGGACAAACAGGCGCGCGGCGCATTCGGACAGGGGCGCATGGAGGCCATCATCCAGGACGGTCTGCCGCTCGGGGCCTACGAGTTCCAGGCCACCTTGTCCAACAACACGCGTCCGGACTGCGTCATCGCCATGCCAAACGGCGCGCCGGGCCTGGTGATCGACGCCAAGTTTCCGCTCGAGGCCTACAGGAAGGTCGAGGACGCCGCCAGTGAAGAGGAGGCGAAACAGGCCGGCCAGCAATTCAAGCGCGATATCGCCAAACATGTGCTCGCCATTCGCGAGCGCTATCTCTTGCCCGGCGAAACCCAGGACACGGCCTTCATGTTCGTGCCCTCGGAATCGATCTTTGCCGAATTGCATGAATTCCACGACGACCTGGTGCAGAAGGCGCACCGCGCCCGCGTCGTGATCGTGTCGCCGGCCCTGCTGATGTTGTCGATCCAGGTTGTGCAGGCCCTGTTGAAGGACGTGCGCATGCGCGAGGAGGCCCATGTCATCCAGTCCGAGGTCGGCCACCTGATGGAGGATCTCAACCGGCTCAGCGAACGGGTCATCAACCTGCAGAAACACTTTGCCCAGGCCGGGCGCGACGTCGAGCAGATCATGGTTTCCTCGGAAAAACTCGCGCGGCGGGGCGCCCGCATCGAAAATATGGATTTCGACGTTGTGCAGACCGTATCGCAGGGGCCGGATGCCGGCAGCGGCGTCAATGACGCCGCCGGTGCGGAGGCGATAAACGGTTATCGTCCGCGCGCGTCGACAAGCGGGCTTGACCAAAGCCCCGGCTTCGTGTCCTTAGCGTCCGAAACCGAAGGGCGGGAGGACAGGTCTTGAGTTTGTTGTTGTCGATTGGCGGCTGGGATATCGATGCGTGGGATCGCCGGTTCAAGTCGTTCGCGCCGGGTATCAGGATTCAGCATGCCGGCGCGTCCGATCTCGATCTTTCGGCCGTCGATTACGGTGTCGCCTGGCAGTCAGAACCCGGTCTGTTTGCCCGTTGTCCGAATCTGAAGGCGGTTTTTTCCCTCGGCGCCGGTGTCGATCACCTGATGCGCGACCCGGACCTGCCCGATGTGCCGGTGCTGCGCATCGTCGATCCGAACCTGACCATGCGCATGACCGAATGGGTAACCCTGCAGGTGCTCCTGCACCATCGTCAGCAATCCCTGCTGGATCAGGCCCAGCGCGCCGCGGACTGGCGCGACCTGCCGCAATGGTCGGCCGACGAAGTGCGTGTCGGCATTCTCGGGCTCGGCAATCTCGGCCGCGATTCAGCCGACGTGCTCGCCCGGCTCGGATTTCAGGTTGCGGGCTGGAGCCGTTCGAAAAAGCAGATTCCCGGGCTGGACAGTTTCGCCGGTGCCGATGAACTGGACGCGTTTCTCGCCCGCACCGACATACTCGTCTGCCTGCTGCCTCTGACGCCGGAAACGGTCGGCATTTTGAACTATGATCTGTTTTCGAAACTGGCCCGCACCGGTCCGCTGGGCGCGCCGGTCATCATCAATGCCGGGCGTGGAGGCCAGCAGGTCGAGGCCGACATCCTGCGCGCCCTCGACGACGGAACCCTGCACGCCGCGTCGCTGGACGTCTTCAACCAGGAACCCCTGGCGTCCGACAGCCCGTTCTGGGCGCACCCGAAAGTCTATCTGACCCCGCATCTCGCCGCGGAAAGCCATCCCGACCACATGTGCCGAAACATTCTCGATCAGATCGCGGCGTATGAGCGGGGCGAACCGTTCAAGAACCGCGTGGATATGACGACCGGATATTAGGACTCCAGCGGATACAGTGCATAACTCGGCCGAGACAAGCACCGGCAACGCCTTCGGATCTGTCTATGGACCGTGGCCGGGAACGAATTTCAGTTCGCGACCCTCAAGACGGCCCCGGACAAGCTGTCCGCCGCTGCCGATGGAATGGTGGTGAAGCTCTTGAATACGCTGCCGACCAGGGTTCTGGGAGGGGGCGAAGTGGCGGTACTGGCCGAAAGATTGTTGCCTTCCTTGATGCCGCGACCGATCAACTGCACGATTGCCGGGGAATCGGCAAACTTGCTGTGGTTGGCGCTGCTCTTGTCATCGATTTCGCTCAGGTCGAGAACCTTGAGGCCGAGCGCCGCCAGCCGTTCCGGGTCGGACGCGCCGACACGGCTCAAACCGCCGGCCACGCGCTTGGAGATTGCCAGGGCCCGGTCATCCTTCGACACCAGGACATGGATGTAAGGCTTGAGGGCCTTAATGGCTTTGAGGTGTTCGACGAAGAGATCGAAATCGACATCGGGTGCCGCGAGAATGATTCCCCGCAGATTTCCTCGCGGTTTGAAGTCCGGTCGCGCCTCCAGGGCCGCCATGGCCTCCAGGGTTACAAGGTTGCCCATGGAGTGCGCGACAATACCGAAATTCCGTGCCTTGGTCCCGGCAAGAGCTATCGCCAGTTCCTGGAGGTAGAGCCGCGCCTGAAGCGCGCTGTTGAGATCGTAGACATAGTCGATGGTCTTGCCGCGCGAAGCCCATGAAAACAACACGGGAACACCATCGAACCCGGTGTCGTGGACAAATTGCGATATCCGCAGCAGGGCCGAACTGAAATTCGTGTTGTAGCCGTGGACGAAGACCAGAATATTTTGTCCCTGCACACCTTTTTCGGCCAATGCACCGTTGATCGCGCGCTGAAAATCTCCCGTATCTGAAAAAAGCTCCGGTGTCCCGACGGCAAAATGCTTTTCGGGATCGCTGATACCCGACGGCGGCCGTTCGATCTGCCCGACCTTGTGGGTTTTGGGGATCGAAACTTTGACCGTTCCGGCGGACATTTCGCCGACCCGTTCGCCGGAAAAGTATTCAGCGGAATCTTCGGAGCGCAGACGGGTGGTGGCGAAGAAGATTCCATGGGTTGTCGCACCCTTCTGTTCCGCAAATTCAAGGACACCCTCACCGAGTCCAATAATGTTGCCTTGGCCCGCAGCGCAGGCGGAAACAGACAATAAGATGCCGACCGAAACCAAGAATCGAGATATTTTATGCATGGAGAATTCCTGATCAGAACGAGTGTATATCCGCACGGCCATCACGCGGTGGGCAATGGCATCGTCTGACGCCGTTGCTTCAGGAGTAGATAACAAAGGCTGGGCACAAAGATCAGTGTCACCGGGGACGCGACCAGAAGACCGCCGATCATGATGGTTGCCATCGGTTCGAACAGGGCACCGCCCGACCAGGCCATCGGGATGAGACCGCAAATCGTCGTCAGCGAGGTCAGGATGATTGGTCTTGCGCGCTTTTGTGCAGCGCTGACGATAGCGTCTTCAAGCGCCATCGTTTGGCATTCGATATCGATCTGATTGATCAGCACGATAGCATTGTTGATAATGATTCCCATCAGTGACATCAGGCCCAAAACCGCAAAAAACGACATCGGATGACCAGCCAGGGAAAGTGCGTGGGGGGCGCCGATGACAATGATCGGAATGGTCATAAACGTTGCCAGCGACCGCCTCAGCGAATTGAATTGAAAAACAAGGGCGGCAAGCATGATACCGAGCGCAATCGGCAGATTCCCACCGATCTCCTCATAAACATCGGCACTGTCCTCCAACTCGCCGCCGATTTTGACAATATAGGCCGGGCCAAGATCGAGTGCATCGATCGCCGGCTGCACGTGCGCTAGGGTTTTCGCCGCCGACAGTTCCGAACTCTTTGCAGAAACGATGATCTGGCGCACCTGGTTCTCGCGCCGGATTTCGGACAGTTCGAGCTGGGGCCGAAACGATGCGACCTGGTCGACGGAGATCAGTTTGCCACCGGCCGCAATGGTCAGATTTGCCAGATCTTCGACACTGTCACGGTTGCCGGTCGAGGCGCGCAGGACGATCGGAATCTGTTCGTCTCCCTCGCGGAATGTCGAATAGGCGGTGCCCGAGAAATAGGCGTCCATCACCTGCGAGATCTCCTCCGATGTCACGCCGAATTCGCGTGCCTTGTCCTGGGCGATGTCCACGACGACCTTCAGGACCTTGTTGCCCCAATTGCTTTCGTTCTTCACCAGGAAGGGTATTGCGTCGAAGGCTGCCTCGAGCTGTCCCGCCGCCGCCAGAAGGATATCGGCGTCGGGTCCGGAAATCTCGACATCGACAAGGCCCGATTCCGCTCCTCCCTGTGACAGGCGGGTGACTCGGAACCGAGCTTCGGGAAAGCGTTCGACAAAGACTTTTCTGGCCCGTTTGGCGGTCTCAATGGCCGCGGCCAGATCGATCGTGTTCACCGCGAAAAATGCCGAGGCCGGGTCCGGATCCGCGGGGTTGAGGGACAGATAGAATCGCGGCCCGCCCTCGCCGACAAATATGGTCGTGTTGACCACGCCGGGATTGACGGTTTTGTCTGCCAGCCATTCCTGAACCCTGAGCGCCTGGCTCTCGGTCTGGGAGAGTGCCGCGTCTTTCGGCATGTCCATGTAGATCAGGAAATCCGCGCGTTCGCTCAAAGGAAACATTTCCTCCTTCAACGTGGCGAACTGGGTGGCGCTATAACCGACGAAAGCAAAAGTCAGGACCGTGATCGGCAGACCGAATCGCATGAGCCGACGGGTCATTACACCATACAGTTCCAGCACCGGTGATTTGCCAGCCCTCTTTTGCATTTTTGGTTTCAACAGACGTGCCGATAAAAACGGAAGAACGTAGAGCGCGTTGATCCAGGATCCGAAAAGCATTACGGCGACGACTGCGCCCAGCGAATAGGCGAATTCGCCTTCGGTGCCGCCGATCAGCAGCATCGGTATGAAGGCGGAAATCGTCGTTATCGACGCAACGCCAAGGGGGATCAGATATTGTGATCCGGCGTTGCGGGCCGCGGTTTCGGGCTGGATGCCTGCGTTCACCTGGTTTTCTATATCCTCGACCACGACCAGGCCATTGTCGACCAGGAGACCGAGCGAAATGATGACTGCAGCGATCGAGACCTGCTCTATGTCCACCTCGAGCGTGCCCATGCTCGCAAGCGCGAAGCAGATCGTGAACGGTACAATGCAGGCGATTACCACCGCCGCCCTGAACCCCAGAAACAGCAGCATGACCACAAACACGATGACAAATGTCTGTCCGACATTGGAGAGTGCATTGTTGACAGCGGCGGTGACGTTGGTTTCCTGGAATGTGGAGATGTCGAAGGCGATGCCGATCGGCTGGGTCTGTTCGAATGCCGTGATGCGGTCGGCCAGCCGCCTGCCCAGATCCTGAATGTCCGAGGTCTCCGACATCTCGACCGCCAGCACGATTGCCGGGTTTCCGTTGAAATAGGCCGGAGTTTCCTTCGGATCAACGAAGCCGCGCCGCACATCGACCAGATCCGCCAGGCGAACATACCCGGACAATCCCGGCACTTTTGTCAGCACGTTGCGGATCTCATCGACCGTAGCAAGGTCGCCATTGGCCTCCAGCAGGATCTTGGTGCCACCGGCGTCCAGCTCTCCGGCGGGCAGGATCACGTTCTGCGCGCGCAAATCTTCCAGAAGCTGGTTTATCTGGACTCCGACCGACGCGAGTTTTCGAANATCGAGGTCAAGCCAGATCCGCTCGTCCTGCTTGCCGTAAAGGGAAACCTTTGTGATCCCGGAAAGCTGATAGAGGTCCTTTTGCAGGTCCTCCGCCACATCCTCAATGGCGGCAAGATCAAATCCGTCGCCAGTCACGGCGATCGTTGCAATCGAAACATCCCCGTAATCGGTATTGACGGACGGACCCTGGGTGCCCTCGGGCAATTCAGCGACAACGTCGCCCATCTTGTTGCGAAGGTCCTCCCAGGCGTCGGAAATGCCATCTGGACCGATCGCGTCATAGAGATAGGCATAGACCAGCACCTGACCGGACGTGATGATTGTCTCGATATCCTCGACTTCGCCGATTTCCCGGATTTTCCGTTCTATCGGGATCGCGATCAGATCTTCGATCCTTCGCGGCGACATGCCTTCGAATTTGGCCAGCACGGCAGCGGTGCGGATGGTGATGGCCGGATCTTCCCGTTTCGGTATTCCGATATAGGACAGGAGCCCCATCGCGAGCAGGCAAGTCATCATCAGGTATGTGAAACGGGATTTCTCGAGCCCGAAACGCGTCAGGAAATCCACGGATTCACTCTCCCGGCCGGTCGTGCGGCGCAAGCAGCTTTACCTTCATGCCCTCGCGCAAAAACGACACGCCGGCAGTTGCGACATGTTCCCCGGGATTGAGGCCGTCGATGATGAGGAACTGGTTTTCCCGCAGGCCGGCCATCAGCACTTCGCGTCGTTTGACCGTTCCGGTGTCCGGGTCATAGACGAACATGCCCACGGGAACGACCGCAGTCGGTCCGGCATGCGCCGGAATCTGTCCTTCGGCGATCGCCGCGCTTATGGGGATCAGATATCCTCGTTCGGCCGGCAGATTGAACTCAAAGGACACTTCGATGGCCATGCCCGCCTTGATGAGAGGATGGCTGTCCTTCAATTCCACGATGACGGGAAACGAAGACACGGTATCGGCGCGCTCTCCGAGTTCGCTGACCACGCCAGCCAGGGCCACTTCGGGATCGTCGGCCAGCCTGACCTTTGCCGGCGTTCCGACAACCAGTCGGGAAATCGTGTCGAAATTGACGGAAAATGACACTTCGAAGGAAGTGGCATCGTAAATCGAGGTCACCACCGTTCCCGCGGAGAGTGTAGAAAAGGAATCCGCGTCCACAGAGTTTATGATCCCGTCGAAGGGGGCAAGGATCACCGTGTCCTGCAATGCCTCCTTTGCGGTGGCCAGGGCTTTTTCGGCCTGCACGAGTTGTGCCTGTGACGTTCTCACCTTTGTCCGGTCCGTATCCCGTCGCACTTTTGTCACCACACCTTTTTTCAGGAGCTTTTCCGCCCGGCCTAGATCCTCTTTTGCCTGAGTCAGGGTTGCCGCCATTTCGGTGACCGCCGCCGCCTGTTTTTCGATGTCGGTTTCGAACTGTTCGCTGTCCAGCCGGGCAAGGACCTCTCCTTTTGCAACACGCTGACCGACGGTCAGGTCGAGTTTGTCGAGTTTGCCCGCCACCTCGAACGAAAGCGATGTGATGTCCTTGGGTTCGAGAACCCCGGGATAACGCCTCAGTGTCGTCTTTTCCGCAGCTTCGACCATTGTGGCTACGAGGCCCCGGACCGGCGCCGAGCCGTCGCCTTTGGACTGTGTCTGCCGGTCACATCCAGCCGCCACAAGCAGAACGGTGATACAGATGCAAATGCGCTTCATTTGTCGGCTCTCGTGTCTACGTCATGTTTCCGGTACCTGCCTCAATCGCGATTTTTCGGACGGGTCTTGGAAGCGGTTGTTGTGATGTCAACACCATCTTCAATCTTGATAAGCATCGGTCGATCTGCAACTTTCCGAGAAATAACCCTTTGTTTATGCATCAACATTATCGGACGGATAAGGACAATGCGTGCACCAAACCGGACAGAACACGCCAATCTTGAAGATCCAAAGGCGCTTGCCTGCATCGCCTCGACGACCGTTGCATTTGCGTTGTCGCGCGGATTGACACTGGATCAGATTGAAGCAACGGCAGGAGTTTCAGGGATTGACCTGATGGATCCGGATGCCCGCCTGCCAGACGATGTAATACCGAAGCTGTGGTGCGCTCTGATGGAGCGCTCCGAACCGGATGAGGCCTTGGCACTTGAAATGGCCCGCGCGGCGCCCTTGTCTTTCCTGGGAGGTCTGGCACACGGGGCGCAGTTCGCCGCCAATCTGCGTGACGCTCTTAATCTCTTTATTCAGAATCGGTCCATGCTTGCAGATCGTCTCGAGGTAGGGCTCCAGGAAACCGGCAAGGAGGTATCCCTGGTCGCAGCGCATCCTCTGGATGCGTTGGATGATGGTCGCACGGCCGAAGTGGGTGTCGCCGTAATGACCAGGGTGGTCCGGGAGGTGCTTGAAATGGATCAAAGCATGACAAGAGTGGAATTCACCCACCAACCGCGCGGATTGCCCGACGCCTATCAGGCCTTCTTCAACATTCCGGTTCTGTTTGAACAGGGGCGAAACGCGATCGTTTTTGAAGCGTCTTCGTTGTCCCTTCCGATCAGAAACAGCAATGTCGATCTGTTCGCCTTCGTGCAAAAGCACTATGAACAAGTGAGGAACCGTGTCGCGCGCGAGAAAATTCCGCCCGAATTGTCGAAACTTCGCGATGCAATATCAAAAAATGCCGAGCATGGGGAATACAGCGTAACGGCAGCTGCAGCTCGCACGAATCTGAGCCTGCGAGCCGCCCAGCGGTTAGCGTCCTTGCACAAGACGTCCTTGCAGGATCTGGTTGAGGACATCCGGCTTTCCAACGCCAAGGAATTTCTGCGCGATCCCCTGGCCACCGTCGAAACCGTCGCGCGTCTGGTCGGTTATACCGATGATCGTTCTTTCCGCCGGGCTTTCAAGCGCCGATTCGGCGAAACGCCCTCGCAGTTTCGCAAGACAGCAGCGCGGCCCCAATCGACTGGAAAACAGCGCCTTTGAGTGCATCGGACTCCCTTGACGGTGCGGGGAACGGCTCTAGCCCATAGCAGCGGTCGTCAAGTGATTGCCCAATGCGTACCTATTTCGTGAACTTCCTGTCCGCGGTCTGCTGCATCATCTCGGCGATTGCCACCGAACCTTCGTCTCCACGCGCCTTCAGACCGGCGATCGCGCCGTCGTGCTCGGTCTCGCCCTTGTGCTGGATGAGCTTCTTCTGCGCTTCGATGGTTTCGACCTCCAGATCGATCGCGACGATAGCCTTCATCATCATGGCGCGCTTTTTTGCGTCCATCTTGTCGCTCGTCCAGGGTTTTTTCGGTGCGAGCCGGCTTTCGAACACGGCCGACAAACGGTCGACATGGCCCAGATTGTCTTCCTGGGCCCGAACCCGCGCCGTGCCCTTGACGTGCACGGCGGCATAGGTCCAGGTCGGAACCTGGTCGTCGATGCCGTACCAGTCCGGGCTTATATAGGCGTCGGGGCCCTGACAGGCCAGGAGCGCCTTGCAGCCGTCGCCGATCTCGGTATGGATCGGATTGGCCCGTGCAACGTGCAGACTGAGGCGCAACGGGCCATCCTCCGTTTCCTCGACAAGAAACGGAACATGCACGCCGAACGGCGCGTCCGCCGTCGGCACGACGAACAGACCAAAGGCGCGTTCGCGAAGCAACGGCAGCGCTTCTTCAGTGTCGATCCTGAATGCGGGATGCAGATACATGGCACGATCCTGACGAACCGGGTGACGGACGGGAGCCCGGAATCAAAAGAGTTCCGAGGCACAGACCATATAGGATCTGTGGATGACGCCGTCTATGATGACGTTGCGCTCTTCCTCGAAGCTCATTCCGAGATTCTCCGCGACACGCGCTGAAGCGATGTTGCGGCTGTCTATTTCGGCCTGAACACTGGCCACACCCACCCTGGAAAAGGCGTGATCGCGAATGATCAGGGCCGCTTCGGTTGCATAGCCCAGTCCCCACACCGCGCGCCGGAACCGCCAGCCGATCTCCGCGTCCTGCCAGTCGTCTTCCGCGTGCAGCAACAGGATCCAGCCGAGAAAGTCGTCCGGCCGGGCACGGTCGAACACGGACCAATATCCGAAGCCTTCAGTGTAGTCCGCCGTGATCCGCTCAAGCACGAAAGCCCGGTGTTTCTCAGGATGGTTCCACGGTCCCGGAACAAATTTCGTCACGTCCGGATCCCGGTCCATGGCCAGGCAGGCCTCGAGATCGTCGAGGGTGCGCGGACGCAGCAGCAGGCGTTCGGTTTCGAATGTCATGCGCATGGCGCAATAGACATCACGTCACACTCATCCCATCAAGTGCCAATCTGCTGACACGCACCGTTGGTATCAGGCTGCCTTGCGATGCAGGGCCTGGCACAGACAGTGCACACCGCCGCCGCCGAGCGTGAACATGGACATATCGGGCTCATAGACCGCGAATCCGAGCGCCCGCATCTTGGCGTTGAGTTCGTCGGCCCCCTTCATCGACAGGACCTTGCCGTTGCCGAGCGCGACCAGGTTCACGCCGAGATTTTTTGCTTCCCGGTAGGGCACGTCGACGAAGTCGAAACCCCAGTCCTTCAGGTGCTGATGAAGCCAGGGTTCGAGCGCATCAATGCACGTGACAAGAAGTTTTTCCGCCAGCGGCACCACAAGACCGTCCATATGCACGAATTCCCGGCTGATCGGTGCCGTCAGCGCCTCCCATCCTTGCGCCCGCACGAAATCCGCAACCTGTTCACTGCCTTGCTGTTCCGAACGCTCGCCGCAATAGCCGATCAGCACCTTGCCCGGTTCCAGAATGACAAAATCGCCGCCCTCGAAATGGCCGGCGGTCGCGAACTGCCAGATCGGGATGGAATTGTCCTGATAAAACTTGATGGCGGTAACGTAATCGGCCCGTCGGCATTTCAGTTGCATGTGACAGATCAGGGCACCCCAGGGTGTCATCGCCGAGGAATCACGGGCGAAAAAGTTCCGGTGCAGAACCGGATCCGGATCGAGATAGTGGCATGTAACGCCATTGTCCTCGTAGACCGATACCATTTCCGCGTGTTGCGCCATGGCGGTCTGCAGATCGAAAGCCGCACCGGTCTTGTGCGCATTGGCCAGCGTCCGCCCGATCAGCGGGCCCGCCTCGACCCAGCGATAATAGTCCGGCTTGCCGAGCAGCACATCCGTCAGCGGACTGTAATCGTCGGAGATACCCCAGGCCGGGGCAGGATCTGTCGTTTGCATGGCAAACTCCCAAACAGTGTGCCGGACGGCGCGGGCCGGCGGAAAAAGTTTTGGACCTTGTTAGCATTGCTCATACAATCGAAAAATGACAACTAACAACAGTTAGCTTAGAGGTTTATGCATGTAAGGAGGGGCGCGTGACGCCGTTACAGGGTCTGGCCAGGACCGATCTTCACCTGTTGTCGGTTTTCATGACAATTGTCGAACAGGGCGGGTTCTCCGCGGCCCAGATCGCCTTGAATGTGAGCCAGTCGACCATCAGCCGGCAGATGCGCGATCTCGAAATCCGGCTGGGCATGCGGCTGGCGCAACGCGGCCGCACCGGGTTTCGCCTGACCGACGAGGGCAGGGCCGTTTATGAAGCCGCGGTAAAGCTGTTTCGTGCGATCAACGGCTTTCGCGGCGAGGTCGGCGCCGCGAAGGGGGAGGTTTCGGGCGCCCTGTCGCTTGCCGTGATCGACAATTGGATCCGGGACGAAACCGGGCCGCTGATCGATGCGCTTGCCGCCTTGAAACGGTGGGGGCCGGCGGTCCACATCAACATTCATTCACTGCCGCCGGACGAAATCGAACGCGCCGTGCTCGACGGGCGCGCCGATATCGGTATCGGCGTGTTTCACCAGCATCGCCCGGGTTTGCGCTATGACTTGATGTCGGCCGACCCGATGGATCTGTATTGCGGATCCGGCCATCCGCTGTTTGCCGACGCCGGATCCGACGCGGCGCTGTCTCAAATCGCCGGCGCCGATTATGTCAGGCGCTCCTATCTGTCGGAGGACCGGGTCGCGCCGCTGGTCTCCGGTCTCGTCTCGACCGCAACCGCCAATCAGATGGAAGGCGTGGCATTCCTGATCCTGACCGGCCGTTACGTGGGTTATCTCCCGATCTCCTATGCGGCCGGCTGGCTGGGGAACGGGCGGATGCGCAGCGTTCACAATTCGACCTATCAGGTCGAGACACACATCGAATCCGTGACCCGAAAGGGCGTCGCCCCATCTCAGGTCGCCGATTATTTCATGGCCGCGGTCAATCGTTTCGGTATCTCCGAAGCCGACGGTCAGGCGGATCCGTGACACCCGGTCGTCGGCGCGAGGTGTGCTGCGGCGACCGGTTCCACGCCGCATGGCGGATGGGAGTAAATCTGTTCGCACAGAGCCGTCAGAAGCGGTTTGCGCGGACACCCCAGCCGTGAGACGACGCCGATGTTGCGCACATGGTCTGCCTTGCGCAGCCGCAGGAACGACAGCCCCCATCCGTCGCGCTTGAACTGCTCGGCGGCCAGTGCGGGGACGATCGTGCAGGCATTGTTGACACAGACATAGCGACAGGCGGTTTCGAAGGTCGTTGCCGTGAGGTCGAGCGGAACGTCTTTGCCGACATCGGGCGAACATCCGCGCACATCGTCTTCGGCGGCGTAGCCAAGCGGCGCCCTGGTGCAGATCAGCCGGCCCGCCGGGATGTCCTGGAAATCGATTTCCTCCCGTTCGGCCATGCTATGCTCTTTGGGAACCGCCAGATAAAGCGGTTCGTCGAACAGGGGTGTGAAATCGAGGCGGGTCTCACAGGTGCTGCGCGGAACGAGGGCAATATCGATGTCCCGGTTTTCGACAAGCGCCGTCAGCTGATCGGTTGTCGCTTCGGCCATCGTTACCTTGATGTCCGGCAACAGGGCTCTGATCTGCGTGAACAGATAGTGCATGAGATAGGGCGCCAGTGTCGGTGCCATGCCGATCCGCAGGGGTATTGCCGTCGGATCCCGGTATTCGGTTGCCATGTCATGAATCTTGCGGGTTTCGCCCAAGATTGTACGCGCGGATTCAATAACCCGTTTGCCGAGATCGGTCGGTCTGATGTCATGCACCCGGCGATCGAACAGTTTTGCGCCCAGTTCCTGCTCCAGTTTTTTGATCTGGTTGGACAGGGCCGGCTGAGACACGTTGCATGCCGAAGCGGCACGGCTGAAATTCATGAGGCGGCCGACCGCCTCGACATATTCCAAATCCCGTAAATTCATGAAACTCCGCCCAAATTCGGCCGCGTGATTGAGCCCGCGGCCATCGCTTGAAGTCCAGATAGGCGCGCAAACGCCCGAATTCACAGGTTTATTCGGTGAATCGAACACATGGCGATGAAAAGATTGTGAGACCTTGTAACCGCTGAATCGGGAAGAAAATGAGAATCCGCCGGATTCCGCGTTTCCGGACAATGATCCCGGTAACGAGTATTGTCACTATAATCAAAAATTATGCAGCCTATTCAAACATAAAATTTCTAAAACGCCTTCCCCGTTTCCAGCTGAATTGTTGTTCAGGGGGCGTATTCCCGATAGTCGATCCAATATTGATGCGATAATCGTATTCACGATTATAGTTTCAAATAGAATGATTTGCTTCGGGATTGATCTCTGAACGATAAAAATTGTAACCCGGAGACCAAAATGGCTTTACGTTCTTTACTTGGACTAAGATCCAAATTGCTGAACTTCACCAATCTGACCCGCGAGAGTTCCTCCGACGGACAGACATTCATTCAATCCTTCTTCCAGCGCACGGTCGTCGACGGCGCGCCGGCCTTCGTCTTCAACAACGATTTTGTCCGGTTCCTGAATTTCGGCCGTGTCGAAACCCAAAATGCCGA
>JGI12316J14372_10003051_pt1 | contig 16679 bp, 30 predicted proteins | sample MarCyaLeptolynsp_FD_14372 | JGI IMG/M metagenome (IMG submission 14372) | reverse complement strand
AAGATTCTACTCTCGTCGTAACGAGGTGTACACACCCGGTCGACCCCTCACACCTCCCTCGCCACGATGCAGACGACGCGGGCGACGCTGGGCCGCCCGCGCCCGTTTAAGCAGCCAAGACAACGCATGTATGCGGCCGAAGGCTGGAACCGGCAGAATCCTCGCCTCTGCGCGGAAGGTTCACCCCCTCTTCGCTGAACAATTCGCGAGAAAACGCCCACGCTTCCCAGAAGGGCTCGCTGTCAAATTCGTCAGCGTCATGCACCAACGCCCGCCCGCAGGCCGCTACTGTGTCCTGAGTATAACCCGCCATCGCCAAGTGTTCGTGCCAAGCCATGTCGGCTAAGTAGGGCGGGGCAATCATCCGGCCTGGATGCTGCCCAGCGAACGCGACAAACATCTTGTAGAGACGGCCGGCTAGCCGCGCCTCTTCGTCGGAGTGACCGGCCTCAACGAGCCGCGTTTCGATTTCCTTGATTGGTAGAGCCATCCTTTACCCCTTCACGAAATTGCAAAACTAGTTTATACATTAGAAGTGTATTACATTTTCTATCTATGCGCTAGCCCCCAGAGATAGAGCGCAGGTGGCTTTCCTAGGGTGTCATCGTGGCGGGAATCTACTTTGAAAAGATAAGGAGTTGGACAAGCCATGGCTTCGAGGTGATGGCGACCACGAAAGCAGGCAGGATAGTTTACACGAATTCCATACTCGACGAGTACTTCGAAGAGAACTTCACATATCAACCAAAGTGGTATCAGGAGTACATGGAGCAATCCCTTAGCTTATCCCTTGTCAACATAAACATGAATATCAGCCACTCGGATTACATCAACCGAGCCATAATGCTTCGGCGGACAACTCAGCCATCTTCCTATCAGGCACGTTTCTACAACAATGGCCGCGTGTTGTTTGCGGCCCACGAGGTCGTTGATGAAGACCACATCGTTACGGTCAGAGAGTGGAAGGCAGAGAGTTCTGAAGAGGTGGGGAAGCTGGTCGACCTCAAGCACGCGCTGGTGTTTGGCGAGGTGCCGACCGCAATAGTCAAGAGCAACGGATCGATCGTGTGCGCAAACGCGGCTGTCGATGACCTCTTGTCGCAATCACCTGACGTGGTGAGCTACGGCGAGTTCGGGATCACCGGCCCGGGCCAGCCGTCGCGATCATTCCTGTTGGAAACGATCCGGGCCGCAGTCGAGAACGGCAGCGCTCTGAATTCAACCGTGACCTTGGAAATGGGCGACTCGCGGCAGCGCCGTGTTCAGGTCCAGGCTGAGCCGATCCGGCTGCCGAGCGCGCTCACAGACGAAGTTCTCGCTGTTGTGCGTTTCTTCGATCCGACCATGAGGTATTCGCCCGTTGTGGCCTACGGCGCAAAGTTCGGCACCGACACAGACCAATCTGAAGCGTTACTCGGCATCATGAAGGGGTACGCGGAGGGCGACCTTGCACGAGTCATGCCGATCTCGCGCGGAGCGATTAGGGCGGCTGTGATGCGGGTCCAGATGGCTACTGGCGCGCGCTCGTTGACAGAGGTGCAGGCTGAGCTGAAGAAGTTCGCGCCTTTTGCGGGGTTGCAGTGAGGCTCTAACGCAGTTTCGATTCCGGCATAGCCCCGGACTCCGTTACGCCGGCCTCGGTAGTGGAGCGAGCGGCCGGGCGCTCGGCCAAGGCTTCGAGTAACGCCAAAGCAACAGCGAAATCCCGTTCATCAAGGCGGTCGATGAGGCTTCTGGCGAGCGCTCGTTTCGGCGGCGGTCGGGTCAGCAAGTCGGTTGTTGTTGTCTTGTAGATGTCAGCGAAAGCATCCAATAGTTCAGGCGTCAGTTCGCCAACGCCCCGTTCGATATTGGAGATCTGTTGGGTAGACAGGCCCAAGAGCATCGAGATATTGGCCTGACGCAAGCCTCTGAAGTCTCGCCAATCCTTCAGGAAGTTGGGCTTGCTTAGTGGCGTTGCAGCCACGTCGGGGCCGCCATCAGAAGCACCGACGGGCCCCTCAAGAGGATTCTTCGTCAGCAGATCGCCGGCGGCGCATTGAAAGACGCGCGCAAAGCACTCTAGTTTCTGCTGGGTGTAGGCGACTGCGCCGCGCTCAATTCGTGAGATCGTGGCATGAGACGAGTCGCATCGCGCGGCCACGTCTTTGAGCGTGAGGCCGCGGTACTTTCTCCATTGGCGAATGAAATGCTTGGGCTTGGCCATCATGCCCCCAGAGGATTTGTGCATGTTATGCACTTTTGAGGGCTAAACCGAAAGCGAGAAGGTCCGAAAAAACCGGTTGCCTAGAGTGTGCATTTCCCGTACTTTCCGGGCTCATGACGCTTTCAGACTACATGGCCGCCAATAATCTGCGCGATTGGCAGATGGCCGAAATGCTTGGCGTTAGCCGACCGCAGGTAAGTCGCTACCGATCGGGCAAATCATACCCTCCGAAAGAGGTCGCCGAAGTTCTCGTCCGCGTAACCAACGGCGCTGTCACAGCAAATGACTTCTTGGAGATGCCGGCCCCCGACGAGCGAGGCGCGGCGTGAGCGGGGAGGTTTGCTTTGAATGCGGCGCTGACGTTGGCGCGCCTAACGAGACCGATGGCATTGGCGCCCGGCCAGTCACGGAACGACCAACCGCATCCGATTACGCGGCAATAGACCGTGAATTCGTCGAGCTTGGTATGCAGCGCCCCTGCATCAACTGCATCCATTACGATGACCAGCCCCGCTCGGGTCGATCCGTCGACACCTGCATGAACCGCGCTGTGCGCTGGCATATCCCGAAGGGCCAGCCAACCATCGACAATGCATTGTGCGATGAGGCGCGATCTCGCAACGGGCGGTGCGGAGAGGCCGGCGTGTTTTGGGAGCCCAAGCCGTGATGTATCCACCGAATTGCGTGACGTGCGGACAATTTGTGAACCCGACCAAGCCCGGAACATCCGGTCGCATGCACATCCCGCAAGACTACTGGAACGGCCCGGAAGGCGAGCAGTATCGCTGCGCGCGCTGCACAAACAGTGTCGGGCCAATCCCAGCGTCTCATGGCGCCCGTCCTGACACAGCATGGGTTGTCACCCCGTGACCCGCCAGCACACGTCGAACGACAACGCCGATGGGCTGGGGGCCGCGACGTGCTGACCGCGAAGCAAGCGAAACTGCTTCATCTGCTGGACGATCACATTGGCCAGACCGGCGTCGCGCCGTCGTTTGACGAGATGGCCGAAGCCATGGGGCTGGCGGCGAAATCTGGCATCGATCGCCTGATCCTTGGCTTGGAAGATCGCGGCTACATCCGCCGCATTCCGGGCAAGGCCCGCGCGATCGAGGTTCTGCGGACCGGTCAAGGCCAGATCCGCGTTGATGCCGACACATGGTCATCCGTCAAGGCCGCCCTGAACGAAGGGCAGGCGCTCGGCAGTGACCTGTGCCGGCAAGTGAGTTCCCGAATTGGAGGTGATCCGTCGCATGCCGAACACTAAGGATGCCCCCGTCAACATTGACAGCGGGAAGATCACGGCGATCACGTCGGACCTGCTCTCCGAGATCGTGAGTGATGCGTTTCGCCGGCACGTGGGCCTGGGTAAGCCCTGGTCGATCCGCTCGCTTGCGGAAGTCACCGGCCTCGATGTCCGCACGCTCGAAGGCTACCGGAACGGCAAGGTGCCGCTGGGCGAAAAGCTCTGGCGGATCATGGCCGCGCTCGGGCCGGCGTTCACGTCAGAGATCCTCAGCCCCGCTGGGCAGGGCGCGCATGCCGTCGAGGGCGAGGGCATCGACGGCTACAAGTTCAACGCGCAGGTCGGGGCCATGTCGGCCACGCTCGGTGAGGCGCTGGAAGACGGCCAGATCGATGCGACCGAACATCGGGCCATGGTTCCACATGTCAGGGCGCTGAAGATCGCCTGCTGCCGATACCTCACCGAGCACTCCGGGCCGAAGGCGGTGGCGTCATGACCGCGTCCGATCAGGTTTTGCGCTCCTTCGTCGAGCGGATCGAGCGCCTTGAGGAAGAGGCGCGGGCGCTCAATGCCGACAAATCCGAGGTCTACAAAGAGGCCAAATCGGTCGGATTGAGCCTGCCGGCACTGAAGGCGGTGATAGGCATTCGTCGCAATCGCGAGGCCGATCCTACTGGCCACGCGGAACTCAACGAGATCATCGATCTCTACATGCGCGCGTTGGACTGCGACGCCGGTGAGCGGCCCCCTCGCGCACGCGCGCGAGACGAAGACGACGGCCCGGCTCGGAGAATGTGGCGCGCGCGTCAGGTGATTTTTGACGCCCTTGAAGACGAGGGAAAAATCCCCGGCACAGACACGTCAGGCACCGTCTACTTCCTGCTGGCGCCCGATCTCAACCGCGTGAAGATCGGCGTTTCCCGAACCCCGAAACGCAGGATTCTGGCTCTCACCACGCAATCGCCTTGCGAGCTTAGGCTTCTAGCGACCTGCCCGGGCGGCAGGAAAAGAGAGATGGAAATCCACGCTCAGTTTTCTGCGCTCCGCACGCATGGCGAATGGTTCGAGGCCGCGCCCGAGCTGATCGAGTTTGGCGAGAAGCTCGGGCGTGCGCACACGACCCCTGAGCCCAAACCATCACGGCAGGAGGCCTACTCAGCGGGCGATGACGGCAGCCCGAGCGAACCAAGCGAACCTGACCCGGAGCCCTCCGCGTCACCCGCCGTTGCAGCGGCCGACGTTAGAATGGCCGAAGGTTCGCAAGCCGCCTCCGAGATATCGAGTTACCCAGAGGGCCCCTCTAACCGTGATGTAAGCACGGGCGGCGAGGGTTGCGTGAATGGCGTTCCGTCGGGTTGCCGTTCTGATCAGCGCGAATCCGGCGGGCCGCGAGGGGCCAACCGAGACGACGAAGGCATGCCGGATGTTCCGGACTTCCTGCGGCGCTGGCCGGGCGACCGAGCCAGCCAGGAGGCGAGCGCATGACGATGGTGATTGATCCCAAAACCGGTAAGTACAAGCAGGTTCGGCTTAGCGCCGCCGCAGAGAGCCTCAACCTAATGCGTCACGGAACAAACGCCTGCGAACTATCCGCTGCCGCAATCCTTCAAACCGCGAAGGCATCCTTAGAAGCGTACCGTCACAACCAGGCACGCGAGCAGTACGCCGTCCACGAGAGGCCGGCAGTTCGGCCGATGGCCTTCCTGCCAAAGCACTGCAGGGGCGCGAACGCAGTTAGCGAGGTGTTGCGGAACGCCATCAAGGATCGTCCCGCGGGCTTGAAGTCATCGAAGCGCAACACCGCCCTGGTCTACGCCGACAAAGCCAAGCTGGAAGCCGCGCTCGCGATGGCGACCCAATGACCGACTACGACCAAGCCCACGCCGCGCACCAGGACGCGGTGAAGCGCGGCGACACGCGGTCTCAGCACCGGACGGGAGCCGACCTGAGGGCGGCGATGACGGAGCGGCTGAAGGTTGAGGCAGCGCAACGGCAGAACGAACGGGTGCTCGGCAACCTGGGAAGCTTCATGGCCGCGCTTCGGCGCCAATTTGGGGCCGGCCGATGAGGCGCCGCTACAAGCCCGAAGACGCGCTGCACATCGCGGTCGCGGAGTACCTCGCCATCGCGCTGCCGACCGGCTGGGTGTGGTCCACGGTGGATATGGGCGGCAAGCGCACAAAGACCGAAGCCGGCCTACTGAAGGCTAAGGGCGCGCGGCCGGGCTTCCCTGACATCGTGATTTTTGGGCCGCCGGCCGTCGAACCGGTGGTGTTCATCGAACTGAAGGCCAAGGCTGGCCGCTTAGGCAGCGAGCAAGAGCAGTTCGCGCACGATGTCAAGTCGCTAGGCCTGCGCTGGTACTGCTGCCGGTCGGTCGATGACGTGGCGTTCGCGCTGCATCAGGCCGGCGTGCCGTTGCGGGCGAAGGTGGCGGCGTGATGTTTGATGGCCTGAACCCACCGTACAACGTGATCCTGGCCGACCCGCCATGGCGCTATCAGGTGTTTTCGCCAAAGGGCGAGGGCAAGTCGGCCTCTCGGCACTACGAGACCATGCGACTGCCGGACGTCAAGGCGCTCCCGGTGGTCGAATTAGCGGCCCGCGATTGCCACCTTTTCCTGTGGTCTACGACGCCAAACCTGCCGCAGGCTCTAGAGGTCATCGAGGCGTGGGTCTTTCGCTACTCGTCGATGGGGTTCACTTGGGCGAAGTTGAACCCGCGCGCGCCGGCAGACGGCAATTGGTCGCCGGCCTCGTTCCATGTCGGTATGGGCCACACGACGCGCAAGAACGTTGAGTTCTGCCTGCTTGGCAGGCGCGGTAGCCCGAAGCGCAAATCCAAAGCGGTGCGCGAACTAATCGTCGCGCCGCGCCGAGAGCACAGCCGTAAGCCAGACGAAACCTATGACCGCATTGAAGCCTATGCGGGCGGGCCGTACCTCGACCTGTTCTCGCGTCAACGCCGTCCAGGCTGGGATTCGTGGGGCGATGAGGTCGACAAGTTCCCGGAGGCCGCATGACCAACCCCAAACCCCTCCGCGACCTCGGGCCGTTCGACTGCCGATACCCGCTCGGTGGGCCGAAAGACCCGCCGCAGCTGTTCTGCGCCAAGCCTGCGCGGGACGAGAGCGCGTATTGCGATGAGCATCACGAGGTCTGCTACGTGGCGTATGTGCCGAAGAGCGAGGCGGCGTGATGGGCCGCCGCACGATCGGGACCGACATGGTTGGCCAGAAGTATGGCCTGCTGGCCGTCCTGAGTGTCGGTCCGCCCAAGCCTCGGCGAGGGCGCGGCGGAGGCGAAACGCGCGTCTACTGCCGTTGCGAGTGCGGCGCCTTGAAGTTGGTCACGGCGACGTCTCTGCGCAGCGGGGCCAGGACCGCATGCGACGGTGCCAGCTGCCATATGGCACGCGATCGCCGGATCGAAGCGCACAACGAGCCGCCGACGCCATACGACGCCGCCATCCAGACGTTGCGAGACGCCGGCGGCTATGGCGGCAAGAATAACCGGCTGACGGCGCGTGAGGTTCGCTTTCTGCGCGCGGCTGGGTATCTGCGCCGGCGGAGGGCTACGTGATGGGGAGGCCGGAGGATAGCCGATGAACGACAGGATTAAGGATCTCGAGAACGAGGCGCTTGAGGCGGTCCTTGACGAGGCCCAATCACGCTTCACGCACGCGGTCAGCATGTGGCGACGCTTCTGCGAAAGCCCCATAGAAGAAGCCTTCGGTTTAGCCTTGACCGTAGATATGCTTTGCCTCGGCGAGCAGATTTTCGGCGAGGATGTCGACATCCTCTGTGCCGCTCCAGACCGGTTCGCAGAACTCAAGGCCAAGGGGCATATTGGTCGCTACCGTCGATATGCAGCGATGCTCGTGCCTCAAGCTGTTGTCGGGACCTACCGCGTCGATTTTCTCGTTTACATAACCTACAACGAGGAACGAATAGCGGCCTTGGCCATCGAGTGCGACGGCCACGAATGGCATAACGTAGATAAGGCTCGAGCGACTGCGGACCGGCAGAGGGATCGTGAGCTAACGGCCCTGGGTTATCGTCCTCTTCGCTTCAGCGGCAGCGAACTCTGGCGCGACCCATTCAAGGCCAGCCACGAAATCTGCACGCTTGCGGCCGAAATCATGGTCGAGTTCGACCCAGAGAGCCATGGCTGAGTACCCTGCCATGCCCATCTGGACCGACGCCTACCTAGCGGACACCCGTCATCTGACCGCCGCTCAGCATGGCGCCTATCTGCTGCTGCTGATGGAGGCGTGGCGCCGGCCATCCTGCTCGCTACCGAACGATGATCGTCAGTTGGCCCGCTGGGCCAGCATGAGCGACGACGAGTGGGTCGAAAACCGCGACGTCGTGATGGGGTTTTGGCGCCTGAACAAAAGGCGCAACGAGTTTCAGCAACTTCGACAACTAAACGTGCGCGATAAGGTCCGTGAAAAAAGCAAGAAACAGAGCGACCGCGCCACAAGTGGCTGGCGAAAAAGGAAAAAGCAAGACGCCACGGCAAAGCCAAAGCGTATGCCGGACGGGCGCCGCGACGATGCAACCAAAACCTTATCTACTAGTATAACCCCCGACACCCTGTCGGGTGTCTCCCCCCCTTCCGAAGCTTCGCCTGAGCCAAAGGCCAATCCGACACCCAAGCGTGAAACCCGCTTGCCAGACGGCTGGGAGCCGTCGCCGACAGACCGAAAATTTGCCAAATCCGAGGGCTTGACGGATGCAGACATCGACCGAACCGCGGCACGATTCCGAGACTACTGGGCCGGAAAAGGTGGGAAGTCTGGCCGCAAAGCTGATTGGCCAGCCACCTGGCGAAACTGGGTCCGCCGTGACGCTGACGAGCGAAGTCAGGCAGGCGGCCCTCGCCAAAATGGCCACGCAGCCGGCGGCCGACACCGACAGGAACCTCCAAGCTTCGCTGAGGCAGCAATGCGCTATGCCGCACGAGGTTCATCGCCGGACAATGTTCCCGAATGACGCGCCGATGTACCGGGTGATCGAGCGCATCTCGTTCGGCGATCTGGCCGGTGCAGACGTTCGCAAGGCGCTGGCGATGGTTGAATTGGCGATGACGCCCATGCCTCCAGCTGGAATCGCCGCGGCTCTGACGAAGCTCAGGGCGCTGACCAAGGCTAGGGCTGAGTCGGCCGTCGACATGGAAATCACCGTCGCCGCTTATGCCGACGAGCTGGCGCGGTTCCCGGCCGACGTGGTGCGCGAAACGCTTGCCGAATGGCCCAGGCGTAAGGACGGCAAGTGGTGGCCTTCCTGGCATGAGCTGGAGCGCATCTTGTCGTCGAAATCGGAGTACCGGCGCATACTTCGGAGCCGGCTTGAGCGGGAGGTGGTTGGGGCCTCTGTCCGCGAAGCCCAGCAGGCGGCAGACGTGGCGTGATGGGCAACCCGTTCAAGCCGCCGGGATGGCGACGACGCTGCAACCTCAAGGCCGTCGGTCGGCTGTACCGGAAGAAGTTCCGCTGGTGCAAACGCTGCATCTACTGCGGCGATGCGGCGACCGGGATTGATCACGTGCTGCCGGTCAGCCTGGCTGCATCACGGTTCGGCGATGGGTCGACCGAAGATCCCAGCAAGCGGCAGTATCGACGCCTGCTGATCAAGGTCCCGGCATGCGCGGATTGCAACGGCCTCGCCGACAACGCGTTCAACTGGACGCTTCGCAGCCGGATCGAGATGGTCCGGGCGCGCAGGCTGAGGCGGGAAAGGAGGGCGGCGTGATGGAAGCTCAGGAGCGCGAGCTGTGGCAGAGTGCGGCCGTTGGAAACCCGTTCCGGAGGAGATTGGGTGATGGCACGAGGTGGCGGCGCGAGCATCCTGACGGTCTTGCTGATCGTGTTTGTGGTGCTGAAGCTGACGGACAACATCGACTGGTCGTGGTGGTGGGTTCTGTCGCCGCTTTGGATACCGATTGCGCTGGTCATAGCCGGCATTGGTTTGGCCATAGCGGTCGCAGTGGTTGCCACGCTCTGCTTCGGGCTTCTTGCTCTGGTCGGCGTCCGGATCAGCCTTCGCGAGCTTTGGCGGAAGGGTTGGCGTGATGGCCAATAACCCAACCGCCAATGTGTCCTGGTCGGAGCCGGTGGGCTCGACGGAGGCGACCGTCACCATCCCGCGCACCTTCGTCGACCAGCTCACCATGACGCTGGAATGGGCGGCGCACCGGGTCGGGACCGTGAACCCGCAGGTCGGAGGGCGGTTGACGGCCGATGCGGCGGAGTTGCGGGGGTATCTGGAGGTGGGTGATGGTTAAAAAAGTTCGCGGAACACCATTGCCTAAGCCCCCAGAAAGTACAGAATTGGGCGATCAAAAAGGAAAGGGTGCTTTGGTATGATTTGTTTATCCATTTGTTCTGACGGGGATCGGTGGGAAGCCATCGATTATTCCAACGATCAGCCCGGTCATTCGGGGTCTAGTCGCGATTGGATGTTGGCGGGACTAATGATGCCGAAAGGAAAGAAGCCTTGGGCTGATCGCGTCAGCGTTGAGAGCCTGAACCGTTACGGCCTGGGGGTTGATACTGGCGACTCAGGTGGCCGCAGCAGCTAAGCGCCGCCGCAAGCCCGCCCCGACGTTTGAAGCCGACCACGGGCCTGCCCAACGCTATCAGCATGGCGACGTCATCGTCGATAGCCCCACCGAGGTCGCCGGCGTCACCGCCAAGCGGGTCATGACGCAGCGGGTGTTGGATCGGTATGCGCAGCGCGGGGATATCGATAGCCGGGAGTATGCGGCAGGGGAGAAGCTCTACCGGCTATGGTTTGCCGCGGGCCGTTCGCCTGTGGTCGCGGCCAATCTCTTCGCCGTTCGCGGTGGAGACGAAGAGGCGGAAGGCAGAAGGGCCGATGCGTGGGCCGATTTCAGCGCAGCGCTTCAGGCTGCCGGCAAGCAGCTATCGCCGGTCCTGGTTCACGTTTGCTTGGCCGACGGAACAGCGAGCGCCTGGGCGAAACGCACCGGGCAGAATCCGGCTGGCGGTATTGTTGCCCTGCGGTTGGGGTTGTGCGCACTCGCCGACCATTTTGGCTTGCCAGGAATAAGCAGATCGGGTATGTAGCGGTTGAGGTCGCGAAGTGCGGCTAGATGTTGACCCGGCGCCAAACGGCGGCCGGGTTTTTTGATGGATGCGAGGTTAGCTGGCTACCGCCGAATGTCTTGAACGTCGTGCCGTAATCGACGGACCTCGTCACGCAGACTCCGAATTTCGCTCTCCATTGCTTGAGTCAGTTGAAGAAGCCCAGCGCTGAGATTGTACAGAGCGGGATTGTCTTGGGCTCGTGCGTGGCGATCAACGTTGTCTTGAAATTGAGCTTTCGCTGTAGCGAATGACATCCCAGGCTCCTGAGTTAGAAAGATCACGCAGCAAAGTAGCACAACAGTACCGCAAGCTCTACCACACGGCGCCGCTGGCGCAGTTCTCTAGGGAACGATTGCTACGCGTGCTCTTGATCTAGGCGAGCACGAAGTACTCCAGAACGACAGTTACTGGCTCTGGGTCGAAACCAAACTCAACATCGAGCTCGGGAATGATGTCAGGGTCGGGTTCTTTGAATGCAGACCGGATCTTCTGGACGGCAGGCAACAGCAGCCCGGTCGGCACTTCGTCAATGGCGTCGGATACATCGCCAAGGTCAGGCCAAGTGAACGCGTCTCGGTCTCTAGGTATGAACCAACTCATTGCATCCTCCTGATGGTTCTGAGTTAGGACCAACTATTCTAGCATAAAGAGAAACGAAGTGTCGAATGACTTTCAAGGTTGAGGGCCTGCCCTCGTCAGTTCGTGTCGCCGGTCATGACGTGGCGATCAAGGTTCAGTCCGAGCAATGGCGCGTTGCTACCGATCACCACGGCGAATTCAGCCAGGTCGATGTTGAGATTTTGGTGGCGCCAACGTTTCCGACAGCGAGCCGAGCGGCCGAGATCGTTATTCACGAGCTGATCCACGCGGTCTGGTGGGGCTTCAACGCACGAAGCCAAGATGGCGAGGAGCAGGTGGTTACTACCCTTGCCGTTGGGCTTCAGCAGGTGTGGCGAGACAACCCAGATCTGATTGCCTGGATTGAGAAGGTTACGAGACCCTAGGGCCGGTGGCCCGCAACGCTTGTAGTACTGAACTGGGGGTGGGTAGGGCGAAACTTCGCGACCTCCGACAGTTGGTAGAGTTATGGGCCGAGGCAACGTGCACATAAATGATGTGGTAGTCGGCACAATCTTCACTTTTTAGTCTTGTGCTGGCGGGATTTATGGTTGATTGTCTTGTGAGGCAGTGTTGATGGGGCGATAAACCATGGCGATCCGCAAGAAGATCACACCGAAACTGGTTGCGACCGCAAGCGCGGCGGTACTGCTAGGTGGTTGCGCTTACTTTGCAGCTGCGAATTTTCAAAGGGACAGTCGAAGTGGCGTAGAAGGACAGCAAATCACCCGCATTTTTCTTGCGGGCGATGACATTACCAGTCTGAGCGATCCATCAAGCCCTGCATCGTCGGTTTCGCTGCCTGACGTGCTTCCGGACAATTCGCCGATTTACAGTCTATGCCGAGGTGACGAAATCCAAGGGTTCCTGCCGGCGATCATTGCCGCAGTAGCAGGGTTTGCGGTGCAGCAAACCTTGTCGTACGTCGCCGACTATCTGGCGGACGAGATACAGGAAGTCCAAGAAGCTGGGACAAGTCGGTATCACGCAGGTCGCCTTCGCGTCATTCCTAGAGAGTTCTTGAGCGATGCAAAGTGCCTCATTTTGGTCAGAGCGCCAGCGGTTGAGATATCATCCGAGAGTGCAGCTGACGGCAGCCAAACGCCGCAAGGAAGCGAACCGCTATGCCCGGACGTGACAAGTTCTCGACCGGCGCTCGCGGATGGTGCGAGAGGATACTCGCCGGGTTTGGTGGTTGCGCTCAGGATCGAGACGCAGGAGGTATTAGGCAATAGACTTCCACAGTATTTCTCGCTCAGGCCGGTCTATGCGTGCATGAACTCGTCAGTAGCTCAAACCGGTGATGGCGAGCCGGTCAGCCTAAGCGTTGCCTTCGCAGGAAGCGTGGCCAGATCGAGCAGCGGTGCAAGACGGCCGGTAGTCGAGACAATATCAGAAGCCACGTTCGACTTCAGCCGTATGACATATGGCGTGCCCGTTCCTCAAAGTGGTCTTGAAGGTCAGACCACCCCAATTCTGGCTGCTCCAGCACGCTCTGATGCCATATTTGAGATTAGTGTGGGGGTGGTTGAGACGGGGTCAGCCGTCCCGGATGCAATAGCGGCCCGAGCATCGATCGAAGCGCTTGCTGAAGCACTGGGTGGCGCAATCTCGAGCGAGATAACCGACGAACTTGACGGCGACGAATAGCGCCTCGCTCGCTTAGTGCAAGACGCCCTTGGGCCCTTGAGTGATAACCCTGTCGGCGCTCCGCTGTCCGGGTATCGTGTTCGTCGGGCAGCCAGGGGCATTTCGGTCCCTCAGCGACTCGAGCATTTGGTGAAGCTTGGTCGCCCTAAGTATAGCAGATGTCTGGGCCGTTGGCTCACAACCACGGCGGTGCCGTATGCGAACCATTCGAACGCAGAAAAAGAGGGGGCAGGTTCTCAAGGCGCTTGGCCAGGGCCTGAGTGCGGCCGCAGCAGCAAAGGCGGCGGGCATTGGACGAACCGCGCTCTACGCGTGGCGCAAGGATGACGAGGCGTTCTGTGAAGAGTGGGACGACGCGGTTGAGAGCGGCACCGACCTGCTAGAGGATCTGGCACTTGAGCGTGCCAAGACCAGCGACACCATGCTGATTTTCCTACTGAATGGTCGTCGACCAGAGAAGTACCGCAAGCGACTTGACCATAGGGTCGACGCAAACGTCACAGGCGGCGTCCTGGTCGCCCCGACGACAACCGACATGGAGACATGGCAGGCGCAAGCGCAGCAGCAACAGCAAGAGGCCAAGAGCACCAGCCAAACATAGTCTGGGCGCCGCAGCCCGGCTCGCAATCGCTGTTCCTGTCGTGTCCTGTTTTCGAAGCCCTCTATCACGGCACGCGCGGCCCAGGAAAAACCGACACGCTGCTGATGGACTTCGCCCGCGACGTTGGCCGGGGCTTTGGATCGGCTTGGCGTGGCCTGCTGCTGGCGCGCGAGTACAAGGATCTCGACGACGTCGTCACGAAGTCGAAGCGCTGGTTTCCGCAGATCTTCGCCGGCGCTCGGTTCCTCGAAAGCAACGCGGATTACAAGTGGAAGTTCCCGACCGGGGAAGAGCTGCTCTTCCGTGTGGTCAAGCGAGCCGCGGACTACTGGAAGTATCACGGCCACGAGTACCCGTGGATCGGCTGGGAGGAGCTGACCAAGTGGCCTGACAGCGGTCCGTACGAGGACTTCATGACCTTGTGCCGGTCTTCGACCCCGGGCTTGCCGCGTCGCTATCGAGCGACGACCAATCCGTACGGCGTCGGCCACAACTGGGTGAAAGCGCGGCTGATCGATCCGGCGCCGAACGGGACGGTGATCCGAGGCAAAGAGGGCCGGGCGCGCGTCGCCATCTTCGGCTCGATCTACGAGAACCGGATCCTGCTGCAGAGCGACCCTGAGTATCTGGCGACCCTGAAGAGCATCAGTGACCCGAACAAGCGGAAGGCTTGGCTCGAAGGTGATTGGGATGTGGTCGCCGGCGGCATGTTTGACGATGTTTGGGACCGCGAAAGGCATGTCCTGCCGCACTTCGATATCCCGTTGTCGTGGCGCATTGACCGGTCATTTGACTGGGGGTCAGCCAAGCCGTTCTCGGTCGGCTGGTGGGCAGAGAGCAACGGCACGGATGCCGAGATGCCCGACGGCAAGCGGCAATCGTTCCCGCGCGGCACGCTGTTCCGCATCGGCGAATGGTACGGCTGGAACAAGCGGCCCAACGAAGGCTGCCGCATGGTCGACAGCGAGATCGCGCGCGGTATCAAGGAACGCGAAGGCCAGCTAGGGATCGCGACGCGGGTGAAGCCCGGCCCGGCTGACAGTTCGATCTATGACGAAACCAACGCGGACAGCCCGGCGGAAATCCAGGCTCGGCACGGCGTGAGGTGGGTTGCGGCAGATAAGTCGCCCGGCAGCCGCAAGCGGGGCTGGGAAGCCATCCGACGGCGGCTGAAGGCGGCCAAGACGGAGGAAGGCGCCCCGATGGAAGAGCCTGGACTGTTCGTCTTCGACACTTGCCGGCACTTCATCAGGACCGTGCCGGTGTTGGAACGCAGCGATAAAGACCCGGACGATATCGACACGGACGCGGAGGATCATGTGGCGGATGAGTCCCGATATCGCGTGCTGGCCTCGAAGCCGGGCGTCGTGAAGCGCAAGAAGTTGGCGGGCCTCTGATGACAACGACGGTCGCTGAGCCGTCTAGCGCTTACAAGAACGTCGTGGGCCTCTGGCAGAAGTGCCGCGACGTGTCGGCTGGCGAAGAGGCGGTTTTGAGCGTAGGTGAGACCTACTTGCCGAAGCTCGGCGGCCAGGTCGCTACCGAGTACGACGCCTATAAGCGCCGGGCAGGCTTCTACAATGCGACCAGGCGGACAATCGACGGGCTATCGGGGTTGATCTTCAGGAAGCCGCCAATCGTTATGGCGCCGCCTGCTGCGGAGCCCTGGCTGACCGATATCGACTTGGCCGGGACCACCTTCGCTCGCTTCGCTGAAGAGGCTGTTGAAGAGCTGTTGACCGTCACCCGGGTCGGACTGCTGGTCGACATGCCGCGAGCGTCGGGCGAGCTGGTCACCCAGGCGCAGGCGACGGCCTCCAACCTGCGGCCTTTCGTGACGCTGTATCGGGCAGAGGACATCCTCGATATCCGTGTTGGGCAGCGCGACAACGTCACGGTCATTACGCAGGTTCGGTTGCGAGAGACTGCGGCCGAGCCGGCAACCGACGACGAGTTCGCCGAGACCGAAATAGAACAAGTGCGGGTACTTGACCTGGACGATCGCGGCTATCGGCAGCGTGTGTTTCAGAAAGGCGAAGATGCAGAATGGCGGCTGGTCGACGAGGTCGAGCCGCTGATGCGCGGGGCGCCGCTCGATCGCATTCCGTTCTATCCGATCGGCGCGCGGGGCCTGACGAACGGCGTTGAGCGGCCGCTTCTGCTGGACCTGGTCAATCTGAACCTGTCCCATTATCGCACGCTGGCCGATCTGGAGCACGGAGCGCACTTCGTGGCTCTGCCGACACCATACTGCTTCGGCGTTCAAGACGATCATGCTCCATCGGCCGTGGGCCCGACGGAGCTTTGGCATTCAGAGGACAAAGACGTGACCGTCGGCCTCCTCGAGTTCACTGGCCAGGGCCTGGAGGGGCTGGAGAAGCGCCGCGAGGTCAAAGAGGCTCAGATGGCGGCCCTTGGCGCGCGCATGCTGGCTCCGGAGAAGAAGGCTGCCGAGGCGGCGGATACACTGGCGCTGCGCACGGCCGGCGAAGCATCGGTGCTGGCATCGCTCGCAAACGGCGTGGGGCAGGCGCTGACGGCCGTCCTGGCACGGATGGTGGAGTGGGGTGGGTTGTCCGGCGACGCGACAGTCGAGCTCAACCGCGACTTCATGCCGGCGCCGATGACATCGCAGGAACTGACGGCCTGGATGGGCGCGCTGCAGGGCGGCGGCGTGAGCCGGCAAACGTTCTTCGAGGCGCTGAAACAGGGCGAGCTGGTGCGCGACGACCTCACCTTCGAGGGGGAAGAGGAGCGTCTCGCCAGCGACGGCCCCGCGCTCGGCATGATTGGCGCCGATGGCGACGACGAATGAGCGGCTGCGCGACCGCTCGGTGTCTCATGCGATCGGTCTGGAGCGGCTGAAGGCGGGTGTCGTTCGGCGCATCATTGCGCTGCTGAATCGGGTCGATGCCGATCTGAGCGAGCGCCTGCGGCGGAACCTCGAGGAAGCATCCAGTATTTCGCGGACGCGACTGGAGCGCATTCTATCGAATGTGCGAGCGATCAATCGGGAAGGCTACACCACAATCGGTCGCGCGCTCACCGAAGAGCTCGAGGCGATCGCGGGCTACGAGCCCGAGTTTCAGGTGCGGATGCTGGCGGATGAGATCCCGGTCAACGTCAGCTTCGAGCGGCCGTCGCGGGCTCAACTGCAGGCCATCGTCCAGTCACGGCCGTTCCAGGGCCGCTATCTGAGCGAATGGACCGACACGCTGCGTGACAGCCAGTTCGCGCGCATCCA
>JGI12316J14372_10003049_pt1 | contig 16695 bp, 15 predicted proteins | sample MarCyaLeptolynsp_FD_14372 | JGI IMG/M metagenome (IMG submission 14372) | reverse complement strand
ATCAGTTCGGTCGCCGGGGAAAGAGGGCGCGCAGCAAACTATGTCTACGGGTCCGCGAAGGCCGGCTTCACCGCCTACCTTTCCGGTTTGAGAAACCGGCTCGCCGCAAAAGGCGTGCACGTGATCACCGTGCTGCCTGGCTTTGTCGCCACGCAAATGACTGAGGGTCTCGATCTGCCGCAAAAGCTTACGGCTGAGCCGGAGGAAGTGGCAGCGGCAATTGAAAAGGCGGTCGGCAAAGGCAGCAATGTCATTTATGTCCGCCGCATTTGGCAGCTCATCATGATGATCATCAGGAACATCCCGGAAGCGGTGTTCAAGAGGATGAGTATATGATCTGCGCATAGCAGACCGAGCCATCGTGGGAAGTCGTGCCCGAAAGCACGATGTGTGTCATCGCGTTATAAACCCAACTCGTTGCTGTCCGTGTGGCATCCAGAGATCTCACTCTAACGCCGGGTCTTTTCATAGGTAAGCGTCCGGTCTCGACTTGGCGTATGATTTGTCATCGCTGCGCCAAGCCGCTTCTTTTCGTTTTGCGGGGCTTGAGAAAACGGTCCTGGAAAGCGTACCGTTGCTCGAGACCTACGTGCCTGGGCGTTTGGCGGGAAAATGAAGGAGAGCGACTTGAGCCTAAAGTTCATTTTCATGCTCACCCGCGACGACCGCACCGTAAAAGATGCCCAAATCCATCTGGAAACGGCGATTTCGTTGGGTCTCCGGCACATTGGGTTCAAAGATGTCGGCCTGCCGGTGGATGTGCTCAGAACCCTCAACATCCGGATCAGGGAAACCGGCGCGACATCCTATCTGGAAGTTGTCTCGCTTGATCGTGACAGCGAGATCAGGTCGGCAAGAACGGCGGTTGATCTTGGCGTCGACGTCCTTCTTGGCGGCACACGCGTTGATGACGTCCTTCCCGTTTTGGAAGGTAGCGGATTGAAATACTATCCGTTTCCAGGGCGTATCACCAGCCATCCGAGCGTGCTGGAGGGGACGTTTGACGACATCGTGGCAAGCGCAAGAAAACTTGTGACGCATCAAGGTGTAGCGGGTCTCGACCTGCTGGCTTATCGCTCCAGTCTGCCGGACATTCCAGGCCTGATCAAAGCGGTTACCAATGCGGCTGGTAAACCAGTGATCGTTGCAGGATCCATTGCGGATAAGACCCGTATCGAGGCCTTGCACAGAGCCGGTGCGTCGGGCTTTACAATTGGGACCGCCGCCCTGGACGGCACCTATCCAGCTCCGGCCAGAGACCTTAAGGCACAATTGTCGGCAATCGTTCAAGATGTGGCGGAACTGACCGGTGAGGGGTCAGTTGCCGAGAGAGCCCGCTAGGAAAGAAAGCCGACACCTCGGCCTTGCCCGAGAGCGTGGCACCTGCGGATTTGCTGGTGCAGTCAGCCTAAGAAAGAGTGTCAGGCGGCCCTTTTTTGAAAGGCGCTTACGCGATTTCGACCCTCGGACTTGGCCTGGTAGAGGGCTTTGTCGGCTTGGTCCAGAAGGTCGTCCAGATCGAAACTGTCCTCTTCGGTGCTGGTCGCGCCGACACTTATGTTGACGGAAATTGCACCGCAGCTGGTCTGAATAGGCGCAGCTGCAACTGCCAGTCTTGTCATGTCGGCGAGCTTCAATGCGGCATCCAGATGAGTGTTTGGAAGAGCAATAGCAAACTCTTCGCCGCCCATTCGTCCAATTATGTCGCGCTCACCAAAGGCAGTCGACAAACGCTCGCAAATGCCGGTCAGCACTTCATCGCCGACTTTGTGCCCGTGGCCGTCGTTGATGCGTTTGAAATGGTCGACATCAAGCATGAGCAGCGAGAAGGGCAGGGTGTTGCGCCGTGCCAGGGCAAGCTGAATTTCTGCTTCCGAGCGAAAGCCCCGCCGCGAACGGACCGACGTCAGCGGATCGAACAGGGCAAGCTTCCGCAACTCCAGTTGTTCCATCACGATTGACGAAAGGTCTTTTACCAGCCGGACTTCGTCTTCGGTGAAGTTGCGGGGTTCTTTGTCGACACAACACACGGACCCAATGCGATAGCCATCCGGCGTCTCAAGCGGCACCCCGAGATAGGCCCTGATATGTGGTGCATTGACCACCAATAAATTGTCCTGAAACCGCTCATCACAATGCGTGTCTGACACGACTGTGGGTTCGTGCCGCTGTATTGTGTGATTGCAGAACGAATGCTGGCGCGGAAGTTCGCCGCGATTGCCACCGGCAACCGCCTTGAACCAGCGCCGGTCTTCGTCAATCAGAGCAATTGCGGCCATTGGCGCGTTCAACGCGCTCTTGATGATCCGCGGAATTCTGTCGAATGCCTCTTCTTCAACCGTGTCGAGGATCTGGTAGCGATAAAGCGCTGCAAGGCGCGCAACCTCGTCCGGCGCGTCATCAGACTGCAAGCTCGGGTCGGTCTTGCCGCGTTTCGTCATGGTTGCCACCGGTCTCATTTTCCACAGGAGCAGTTGCGTTCAGGGCAGGGCTGCTCTCAAACATGTCGCTGGTATGTCACCAGATCGTTTTCGACCGCTCTCGCGATCGACATCATGCCCCGGCACTGAGCCCCTGAATGACCTGGACCATTGCACAACGGTCCCAAGGCAGCACTAATTTTGACTAAAGAAGCGCTGCCAGGATGCTGCGAGATGCGATCATGGTTAATCGAAGCTTAAGAGAGCTTGGCGATGGAGAATTGAGCGTCGGGCGCGCGGGTACCAGAGCCGGAATTCCCAGCGGCGCGCTGCAGTTTGCTGAACTTTAGTTCTGAGGGTTCAGATCCGTCCCTTCAGGTCGCTCGCAATGCTGTTGACCTGGTTCAGGTCGCCGCCGCCGATAACCAGAAAACCGAAGCCGTCGTCGACCCAATGCGCTGAGGCAAGGCCTGCCAGCATTTCAGCTTCCGGCCCATAGGATGGTTCATCGACAGGCGTTATACAGATGGCGAAGGGTTCATTTCCGTCTGACAGATATGCAATTTGAACCAGCGGCTCCGAGCCAAGGCCAAGCATTTGTGCCCTCCGATAGCTCAGACCTTCAACCGTGATTGCGCTTTCGAGATCCCGGCCCAGTTTTTCAGAGAGCTGCGACAGTTTTTCAGTCGCCTGAGCAGGTGCCGGTTCTTTGCCCGAAAGGGTTTCAGGCACATAGAGAACCTGGTAGTTGGCAACCGCCATCTTCCAGTCCGTGTCGGCTTGCCGGGTGAGCCAGGGAGACCAGACGCCGACCAGGACGCCGATAACGAAGACGGCCGCGACGGCCGCGCGCGTGGACCAGGAGACCCGCGATCGGGGTGCAGACCCGTGAACTGGGGCCGGGGCGGTCTTGAGCAGTGCATCGAAGGCGGTTTTGATATCCGTCACCGGTATATCAAGCGCTTCCAGTCTGGCGGCGAGCGCTGGATCGGCGGCGACCGCAGCCTCGATGTTGCGGCGCTCTTCGTCAGAGAGTTCGCCATCGAGAAAAGCGGTCAGAGTCTCATCGCTTATGGTGGACGTCATCGCAATCCGGTCTTTCGTTGCTCCTGGGCCGTCTGCAGTTTTGTTCGCGCTGCAGCGAGCCGGCTCATGACTGTGCCAATCGGAATGCCGAGAACTTCCGAGGCTTCCCGATATGTGTATCCCTCGACATAGACCAGAACGACAGCGGATCGCTGGGCCTCCGGTAGAGCCATTACCTGCTTTAACACCTGTCGGGCAAAAGTATTCATTTCCGCGTCGGTTTCGGGGGAGGGCAGCTCGAATTCGTCGATCGAAACCAGGCCGCCTGCGCCACGTATGCGTTCGGCACGTTTTTCGTTCAGCCAGATCCGGCGCGCCATCGTGAAAAGCCAGGCAGCGAGCGATGTGCCTGCCTGAAATTTTTCCGCATGCTCCAGAGCGCGGGCCGAAGTCGCCTGCGCGAGGTCATCGGCGCTGTTTCTCTCCCCGGAAAGAGACAGCGAAAAGCGCCACAGTCTTGGATAAAAGCCGGGGAGCTGGGACCTGACTTCCTCCTGCCCGGATCCCTTGGCGAAAAAATTTCGAATAATTGGCTCCGATCGCGTGTTTCCCCTGCTGTGCACTAAGCTGCACGAACCTAGGAGGAAGTCAAACATGAACAAGATTGCCCTTGCCGCCGCCTTCGCGTTTACCGGATTTGCCGGTACAGCCGCCGCAGATGATCACCTTGCCTGGCCTGCCAGCGAAGGAGCCTATGTCTACTTCATCAATCTGGAGGACGGTGCGACCGTGAAATCACCCGTTCTTGTGCAGATGGGTGTGAACGGCATGGGCGTTGCCCCGGCCGGTATCGAGAAAGAGGGAACCGGTCATCACCATATTCTCCTCAACCGGGCACCGATGGGTCAAGGCGATGACGGCGCTGACGAGTGGCTTTACGGAATTCCTGCCGACGAAAACCACATTCACTATGGCGGCGGCCAAACCGAAGCAAGCCTCGATCTGCCGGCCGGAACGCACACCTTGCAAATGGTGTTCGGCGACATGAACCATGTACCGTTTGGCGAGCAAATGGTCACCGACGTTATCACCATAACCGTCGAGTAAAGCCGGCCTTACAGACGTTCTGGAGCACTGCGCAGCCAGCGCAGTGCCCAACTTGTGCCCTTTAAATCTGACGCTATTTCAACGCATTGACCTGATGTTCTCACGCCCGTTCCTTGCTGTCTGGTTCGCGATTGGGGGATTGACCCCATACTGACGCGAAGGTGCCGCTCTTAGCTTTCTGACAACGGAAACGCTGTCAGGAGCTGTAAGATGACCAGCAGGCAACTCGATAAACACATTACTTTTTCAATGCTCGGCGAAGCGACCGCTCTCATGGCGGAAAGCCCGCTTCACGAGGACCGGAGCATTTCTGAAATAGGTGGCCTGATCCTGCCGCCGCTCATGCTCGGCCAGCTTCGGATCTGGCGTCGTGGCGGTCTGCCGGTTGCTCTCGCGACCTGGGCCTGGCTTGACGAGGAGACGGAACAGGCCGTTCTCCACCGCGACCACCTGCCGGCACCAGACCAGTGGAACAACGGCCGGAATCCGGTCGTCATCGATTTCATCGCACCCTTCGGCGACGGCTTTCAGACCGCGCGCGATCTTAAACGGACCGTTTTTCCGGGCCGCGCCCTTCGCTCGGTCCGCCGCGATGAAAAGGGCCATGTCCTGCGCATTGTCCAGCATCCCGGCCGCGACCAGTTCGGCCGTCCCGTCAAGGCACGCGCCTTTGCGGCCTGATCCTTCATTTTTCACTCGATACTAAGGAATTTTCAAAATGGGTTCTTCTTCCAAAAGCATTCATCAGACCTACAAGCTCTACGGCCTTTACGGCAACAAGGACGGCGGGTCGGGCAACGACAAGCTTTACGGCTATTCGGCGATCAAGAACGATCTGCGCGGCGGCTCGGGCAACGATTTCGTCGGTGGCTGGGCGCCGCTCAATTATCTGCGTGGCGGCTCCGGCAACGATACCGTCAAGGCCTATGGCGCAACCAACCACCTTTGGGGCGACAGCGGCCATGACAAGCTCTACGGCTACGGAGCCTACAACGCCATGTATGGCGGTACCGGTCACGACACCCTTTATGGTTACGGCGCGAAAAACGTCATGCGCGGCGACAGCGGCGAAGACAAGCTCTACGGCTACGGCGCCTACAACGACATGGACGGCGGCAGCTGGAACGACAAGCTCTACGGCTATGGCGCGTCCAACAAGATGAAGGGCGGCTCCGGCCACGACAGTCTTTATGGCTACGGCGCTTCAAACAACATGTATGGCGGCACCGGCAACGACACGTTGAAAGGCTATGGCGCCTCCAATGTCATGCGCGGAGAGGACGGCAACGACACCCTTGAGGGCCGGGGTGCGTCCAACGTCATGTATGGCGGTGACGACAATGACACCCTGAAGGGTTATGGCGCATCAAACGTCATGAACGGCGACAGCGGCAATGACCAACTTTACGGCTACGGCGCTTCCAACGTGATGCGCGGGGGAAGCGGCAACGACCATATGGAAGGTCACGGTCTCTCCAACGTGATGTATGGCGACAGTGGCGACGACACGATGGAAGGCCGCGGTGCCTCCAATGTCATGCATGGCGGCACCGGGAATGACGACATGGCCGGCTACGGCGCCTCGAACGTCATGTACGGCAATGACGGTGAGGACTTTATGGAAGGCCGCGGCGCTTCGAACGTCATGCGCGGTGGCAACCATGACGATGAAATGTACGGCTACGGAGCCAACAACGTCATCCACGGCGACAACGGCAATGACTACATCGAGGCCAAGGCCGGCGTGACGACGGCCTTCGGCGGTGATGGCAATGACACCATCAAGGCCGCCGGCGGCGTTAATGTCCTCAACGGCAATGACGGCGACGACACGATCGAAGCCATCGGCGGCGTCAATGTCGTGCATGGCGATGCGGGCAACGATGACATGTTCGCGCTTGGCGGCGTCAACACGATGTTCGGCGGAACCGGAGACGACCGGATGAAGGCGCTCGGCGTTGCCAATGTCCAGTTCGGCGGCGAGGGGGAAGACCTGATGGCCGCCGCCGGCAACGGCAACCTTCAACTCGGCGAAGCAGGCGACGACCAGCTCTACGGCCTCGGCGTGAATGTTGGACAATTCGGCGGCGACGGGGAGGACATCCTGGTCGGCGTGGCGGGCCTCAACCTGCAGCACGGTGGTGCGGGCAAGGACAAGCTGTTCGCCGTCGGCGGTGCCAATATCCAGATCGGCGGATCCGACGATGACTTCCTGATGGCAGGCGGTGCCAACAATATCCAGTTTGGCGATCACCTCTGGAGTGCGATCCCGTCGGATCTCGGCTTTGACGACGGCAAGTTCGCGGAAGTCATTGAGAACTTCGACGAATATTTCGAAACCGAAGGTGGCGGCACCAACGTGATGATCGGTGGCGGAACCAACAATCTGCAGTTCGGCGGCTCCGGAAAGGACTATGCGTTCGGTGCCGGTGGCATGACCACCCAGGTCATGGGCCAGGGCAACGACGTCATGGTTGGCGGCGGCATTGGCGTCGTTCAATATGCAGATGCCGGCAATGACATCGTCATCGGCGGCGGCCAGGGCGTCGCGCAGTTCGGCGGCGACGGGTCGGACGTCATGTTCGCCGCGGCAAAGGTTGTGGCTCCTCAATACAAGGCCGCCGCCTCCTTCCAGTACGGCGGTGCCGGGACGGATGTCATGTTGGGCCTTTCCATCGGGAAGGACGCCACGGCAACCCTGTCACTGAACACCGAGACGGACAGCAACGGCAACCGTAAAGGTGGCATCATAGAGGGAGCCCTGCCTGACGAACTCGTTGTGACTGCTCAGCTTGGCGGTGAAGGGGCCGACCTCATGGTGGCCGAGGGGCCTGGTGCAATTGTTCACGGCGGTGCCGACAACGACGTTGCGCTCAGCCTGGCAGATGCAAATTCGCTCGTGATGGGCGGTGCCGGCGATGATCTCGTCCTGACGGCGAAGGGTCTCGGCGAGATGGCAGAGGTCCTGGCGATGCCGGAGGAGATCGACAGCATCGACGAACTTGCGGACCTGTCCTTCAGCTTCGGCAATTTCTACGCCGGCGGCAGCGGTGCGGACGTGATCATGGACGTCATGGATTTCACCAAGATCATGATCCACGACGCGCTGACCGATATTCCCTGGGTCCAGGATTTCCGTTCAGCACTGACTGCCACGGTAACAGCGATTGAAGGAATTGCCGCACCGATCACCGATCTGATCGATACGGTCTCCGATCTCAGCCCTGAGCTTGGGATTGCCGGCCTCGGGTCCTACGAAGTCAGCGCCAATGTCACCATGGGCGGCATCGGTGACGATGTTCTGGGCGGCGAAGGGTTCCTCTCCGGTGAGGCGGGCGACGACATCTACACGATCTGGGCGAATGGCGAGGCGACAATCGCCGAGCGTGCGACGGATGGCGTGAAATCCTTCCTGGAGGATTTCGGTGTCGAACTGCCGGTTCTGGATGAGGTTTCTCAAACGCCGGACGGCAACGACATCATCGAATTGCGCAGTTTCTCGCTGCAGGCCATGGACCAGGACGCCTTCCACTTCATCAAGTCGGACGATGCGCTCCAGATCCAGCTTGACGACAAGACGGTCGCCACCGTGCACGGCATGGACGATGAGACGACCGCGGTTGAGTGGTTGAAGGTTGTCCAGGGTGCGGACAGTTTCCAGTTCGACTTGAAGGCAATCTACGACGAGCCGGATCCGATGGATGATTTCGCGTTTGCCGTCGAAAGTGTCTCGGTCGGTTCGGACACGCTCGCGTCCGGTGATATCCTGGGCCTTCTGTCTGGCGCCGCCGAAACGCTGTCCGCGTTCGGCTCGTCCGAAAGCGACGCGGCCCAGACCGACCTGGCGGCCGCCCAGGCACACGGTGCCAACGCCCTCACAACGATCATTCCGGAAACGGATTTCATCTGATATCCGCAGAATTGAGGAGGATCGCCAACGGTGTGCTTTGCGCCCCAGTTCTCTGTGAAGCCTTAGCGGGGCGGCCATTGGCCGCTCCGCATTCTTTACCTGTTGTTAAGCCTGCCGCGCTTGACTGAAACCGTTGTTCTTGGCCTTGCCAATGGACAAGATTGGTTGTGTTGGCCTCGATGCACAAAGGGGTCTGGCTGGCGAGGAGATCTACGAAGTGATAAACGGCGACCGTTTTTCAGTCATCCGCTCTGGTTTTCCTGTCAGACTTCTGGCCTGCACCCTCCTGCTTGGAATAGTGTCAGCCTGCAATCTGGCGCAGTCTCCGGACAGTGTAGAGCCTGTCGCGGCTGTCACCCCGCCGGCATTTTCCGGCAAGACAGTCAAAAACTTCGCCATGGCACCTACATCAAGTCGCGATGAGCAATCTTCGGTCGCGGACAAATCTCCCACTGAAAAGCTGAAATTGGCAATGTCCGCCGATCATGGAGATGCGGCCTGGATTTGCTCGCCGAGCGGTTTCGGCCAGAAGTCCAAATGCCGGCGCCGGACTTGAGCAACAAGCAAGACCCCAAACTTTCCCGTTTGTGACATTTGTTGGCGCGCATCTTGAAGATGAACGGTGCGTGACCACTGCATTAACATTTATTCATAGTATTGAGCATCATATTGATACCAGTCGCTTTAGGCGCCAACTGTACCCCTGCAAGGATGTGAAGGAAAACAAGAATTAAGTATTTCGCGGCACGACCGCGAATACGTAAGCTTGTTTGACGAGAAGTTTTCCCACCAGCAGAGGGTGGGTAGTTCCTGCGAAAAATCTGTGGTTCAGAACAAAGCTCCGAAGCGGAAATTTGAACTGGACAGCCTGTCCCGCGTCTAACCGGAAACGGACAAGACAGGGAGACCCTCGCGGCTTGCCTGAAGGCTGTCCGCGCCTGATTTCGGAGACACGGAATGCGGACTGAACAAACCTTTGATGAGTTGATCACCGGGGCGCCGGGCAAGTCGTCACCCATCTACCGGAAGAAGAAAGCGCTCGTGACCGGAGGTGCCGGTTTTCTGGGGTCTCACCTGTGCAAGCGTCTGCTTGACGAGAGCTACCAGGTCATCTGCCTGGACAATTTTTCGACCGGCCAGTTCTCCAATATCGATGACCTGACAACGCACGCGGATTTTCAGCTCGTCGTCCAGGACATCGAGAAGACACTTGACGGTGTCGGCGATGAGCTTGACGAAATCTACAATCTTGCGTGCCCCGCGTCCCCGCCGCACTACCAGCTCGATCCTGTCCGGACGATGAAGACCAACGTCATGGGAGCAGTCAGTGTTCTTGACCTGGCCTGCCGGACCGGTGCGACGGCGTTTCAGGCCTCCACGTCGGAAGTCTACGGTGACCCGCTGGTCCATCCGCAGCCGGAATCTTATTTCGGCAATGTCAATCCGACTGGACCGCGAGCTTGCTACGACGAAGGAAAGAGAGCCGCTGAAACACTTTTCTTCGACTACGCCCGAACACGGGCTGTGCCGATCAAGGTTGTTCGGATTTTCAACACCTACGGTCCGAACATGCGGCCCGATGACGGACGCGTCGTTTCAAATTTCATCATTCAGGCCCTGCGCGGTGAGGACATCACAATATATGGGACCGGCAACCAGACCCGTTCCTTTTGTTATGTCGATGATCTGATTGAGGGTTTCCGGCGTTTCATGATGACGCCTGACAATGCCCTGGGTCCGATGAATCTCGGCAACCCAGGTGAATTCACCATTCTGGAGCTTGCCGAAAAGGTCATAGAGAAGACCGGGTCCCCATCGAAACTCGTCTTTCTTGAAAAGCCGAAGGACGATCCGCAACAAAGGAAGCCTGATATCAGCCAGGCCAGCCAGGAGCTTGGATGGAAACCTGAAATCAGCCTCGACAAAGGGCTCGATTTCACGATTGCGCATTTCGACATCCTGCTCCGCAAGGCAGATGCCGGACCATTTGTGGAGGCGGCTGAATGAACAAGCACAAGATCCTTGTGACAGGCGGTGCGGGTTTCATCGGCAGCCACACCTGCAAGCAACTTGCCTCCGAGGGCATCGAGCCCGTCACATACGACAACTTGAGCACAGGCAATCTTGAAGCCGTTCGCTGGGGCCCGTTCCTGCGAGGTGACATTCGCGATACGGCGCATCTGCGTGAGACCCTTGCCGCATTCGGCGTGGAGACGGTCATTCACTTTGCTGCGTCGGCATATGTCGGGGAATCCGTCAAAGATCCCGCTGCTTACTACGACAACAATGTGCGCGGAACGCTCTCGGTGCTGGAGGCATGCCGCGCGGCCGGGGTCGACCAACTGATATTCTCAAGCAGTTGTGCAACATATGGCATTCCGCCAAAGTTACCGATTTCCGAAGACAGTGTTCAGGCCCCAATCAATCCATACGGCAAAACCAAGCTCATGGCGGAGCACATCATAAAGGATTACGCCAATGCCTACGGATTGAAGTATGTCATTCTGCGCTACTTCAATGCCTCTGGCGCTGATCCCGATGGAGAGCTCGGCGAGTGGCACGATCCAGAAACGCATCTGATCCCGAGGGCCATGATGGCCGCTGCCGGTCGGTTGCCGCATCTGGATGTATTCGGCGCAACATACGACACGTCCGATGGAACATGTCTTCGCGACTATGTTCATGTGCGGGATCTCGCCGACGCACATGTGCTCGCCTGGCGTCATCTGGATAATGGCGGTGCGAGCTCTGCGTACAATATCGGATCGGGTCAATGCCATTCCGTGCGCGAAATCGTCGACAGCGTCGAGCGTGTCACCGCGCAACCTGTCCCGGTGCAGGTTAGGGAAAAACGTGCTGGCGATCCACCGGTCCTTTATGCAAATCCGCAAAAGGCAAGCGACGAGATAGGCTTTAAGGCGCGCTACTCGGATATCGACACAATCGTCAGGACAGCGGCTCCGTTTTTTGGTATGGAGGCCCGCTGAGATGAATGGCCGATCAGCATCGACGCAGGCCGAAGGCCGCGAAAAAGATCGGTATCTGGTGCCGATGCTGTCGCGGAGACAGAAACTGCGCTATGGCATTGGAGTTGCCTTGTGGGTCGTCGCCATCGCTTTTTTTTGGAGCTGGTGGCTCGACCCCAGCCATAATGTCGGCACGATCAGGTTTGTCGGCGTGTCGCTGATCCTGGCCTGGATCACGTTGCTGCCACTCTATTTCCTGGCAATGTTCCTTCCGGCCAAGGTGCCGTCACCATCACTTCGGTTGCCGGCTGGACGGCGGGTGGCAATGGTTGTCACCAAGGCGCCGTCTGAACCGTTTCCAGTCGTCCGGAAAACGCTTGAAGCCATGCTTGCCCAGACGATGGAGCACGACACCTGGTTGGCCGACGAGGATCCATCCGCAGAAACGATCGCGTGGTGCGAAGCAAACGGCGTAAAAATTTCGACGCGAAAAGACCGACCGGATTATCACCGGCAAACGTGGCCGCGCCGGACCAGATGCAAAGAAGGCAACCTGGCGTTCTTTTACGATCACTACGGTTACGAAAACTATGACTTCGTCAGCCAACTGGACGCCGACCATGTGCCGGATTCCGACTATCTGGAAAAGGTCATGGCACCCTTCGCAGATCCGGAGGTCGGCTATGTGTCCGCTCCAAGCATCTGTGACAGCAACGCGGTCAAGAGCTGGGCGGCGCGCGGGCGGCTTTATGCCGAAGGCACGCTGCATGGAGCGCTGCAGGCGGGCTATACCAACGGATGGGCTCCACTTTGCATCGGTTCACACTACGCGGTCCGGACAAAGGCTCTGAAGGAAGCCGGTGGCCTTGGGCCGGAGTTGGCCGAGGACCACTCGACGACGCTGCTGATGAACGCGGCGGGGTGGCGCGGTGTTCATGCGATGGAAGCTATCGCGCACGGAGATGGCCCGAATACGTTCGCTGATCTTGCGACGCAGGAATTCCAGTGGTCGCGGAGCCTGGTCACGATCCTGCTGCAGTATATGCCCAGCTATGTCGGCAAGCTTCCGCTCAGGCTCAAATTCCAGTTCCTGTTTGCACAGATCTGGTATCCGCTGTTTGCGATTTTCATGGCTGCCATGTTCGCAATGCCCATCGTGGCACTTGTGGCCGGTGTGCCATTCGCGAACGTCACTTACCCACAATTCCTGCTGCATTTTGTGCCGATTTCAATCGTGCTGACCGTTATGGCCTATTGGTGGAAGCGCGACGGCTGGTGCAGGCCCTACAACGCGAAAGTGCTTAGTTGGGAGGCGTTGCTTTTTCTTGCAGCGCGTTGGCCCTGGGCGCTGCTTGGATGCCTGGCAGCGCTGCGGGACTGGCTGACCGGATTGTTCGTCGATTTCAGGGTCACGCCCAAGGGCGGCGATAAAGCGGGTCCGCTGCCTCAGAGGGTGCTTGCGCCATACGTGATGCTCGCGCTGCTGTCGGTCGCACCGGTGTTACTGCTCGCGGATGTCGGCGATGCCAGGGGCTTTTATCTCTTTGCCAGCCTGAATGCGGCGATCTACATCACCCTGCTTGCCGTGATCATCTTCATGCATGCGAAGGAAAACGGTCTGCTTTCTGATGCCCCATCCTTCAGAACGATAACGCAGGTTGCCTGCGTAGGGTTGCTGGCCATTTTGCCGGCCCAAGCGTTTGCCCTGCGTGCTCCCATCGGCCTTGAAGCTATCGAAATCGGAGCAGGCCCCGTCAAGCTGACTCGCGCAACCTATTCGGTTGCCGGTGCAGGGATGGGGAGTGCCGGTATTCGGACCGTGCGGATCCGACCCCACCTGGCTCCCGAACCCGCAAAACCCTTCACCCAGTATTCAGAGGCGGCATCAGACGCGACGCAACNGTCATAAGGCCTGNTGCCGCTCAAATGGACTGTTCAGGAGATCAGAATGAACCAGAAATGGAAATTCCCGCGCGTGTCGGCCAGAACCGGCATTGTNGCTTCGCTCTTCGGAGCTGCCTCGATTTTCGCTGTTACGCAAGCTGCNATNGGGAACACGGACGCTGGTGTAGTCGTACCGAAGCCCAGTGCTGATATCGCATTCGGCGCATACGACCCCCCCGGGTTTTTCATCAACGACGATGGCGTTTCAGTTGAACATCTCTTTCTGCCTTGGGAAGACGTTGAGCTAGAGAGCCTTCTGCTTGCCGACCAGTACGCAAAAGAACGCGGTCGCTCTGTCTTGATCACAGTGGAACCCTGGACCTGGGGAGAAAACTGGGATGTCTCACCAGCGGAACTCAGAAGCGGTATCGCTTCCGGGGCGTATGACCCGAATATCTCGGCCATTTGTACTGTCGCAAATGCCATGGAAAGTCCGGTGACTATTCGGTGGGCTCAGGAGATGGAAAGCACCTCGGGTCGCTTTACATGGTCCGGCTGGGAGCCAGACGCATATATCGATGCCTATCAGCACGTTGTGGACGTTTGCCGCGAAAATGCGCCCGATGCGAGCTTCATGTGGTCACCGAAGGGAGAGGAGGGGCTTCAAGCCTACTATCCAGGCGATGACTATGCAGACGTGGTGGGACTGTCCGTCTTCGGCTTGCAGGAATGGGACAAGGATAAATACGGTGGCGATCGCACCTTTGCCGAAACTCTCGCTCCTGCATATGAGCGCGTCGTCGGCTTCGGCAAGCCTGTTTACGTTGCTGAGCTTGGCTATGTCGGTGATCGTGAATATGTCACCAAGTGGGCCGAAGACGTCACAAACGTTGGGCCCGAATTTCCTGAACTGACAACGGTTGTCTACTTCAACGACAAGGAAGTCTGGCCGTGGCCGGACGGATATGGGCTGCCTGACTGGCGGATCACCGAACAGATCCTCCCGGAAAATTCCTGAGGTAACTCAAGGCAAGATACAACTCAAAGGAGATGTCACATGAAAAGCAAATTGACTGCGCTGGCTGCTGCGGTGTCTATCGCGGGTTTTGCTCTAACCGCCGGCGTTTCGACCGGAGTGCAGGCCGCGACGCAGGATGCTGTNAATGCAGCAGCGGAAGCTGCGAGCCCGATGAGCGTGGATGAGGTCTTTGGGCTCTANGCCAACAAATCCTGGATCTGGAGCGATGGTGCAGGTTACTTCGCCAACAGCAAGCGGGCCTTTACCGCGTATTCCGGTAGTGGTCGGAACGCTTCGTATGGAGAGGGTAACTGGTTCATCAAGTCGAACGGTTCCCTGTGCTTCCGAGCGACCTGGTATGCGGCCGATGGATCGGCGCCTGCCGTCACGTGTTTCGATCATCGCAAAGACGGCAACACAATCTATCAGCGCAAGGCGCCGGGCGGAGACTGGTATGCGTTCCAATCGACACCGGCGCGACGCAGCAACGAGATCCGCAAATTACGGAGCGGCGACTATGTCAGCTCGCGATTGAACCGGATTAAATCCCAGCTGTCTCCTTCCGCATAAGCGGCGATGCACGCTTGGCACAGCCTGAGCAGCTGACTTCCGATCAGTCGTCGTCGCTCTTTAGGTCTCTCGGCTTGACGAACCGTTCCAGATGGCCGGTGCCGGTGCCGAGTTCGGACCAGTCGGAAATGTCGAAATCGAGGACGGCGAGTGCTGCGGTCGGGAACTTTTCCTGCATGTCGGGCAGGGCATCGGGTGCGCTGGTGCCCGTCAGTGCGTAGGCGGTTTCCTCCGTCGCGGGATTGTGGCCGAGCACCATCAGGGTCTGCGCTCTGCCGCCGTATTTGCGGATAAGCGGGCTGTAGTTGTTTTCGCTCTGCCAGTAGAGATCGGAAATCAGCTGGATGTAGGCTTCCTGTGGCAGGTAGGGAAGCAGCCGTGCCAGGGTTTCACGCGTTCTCTGCGATGTCGAGCACAGGATCACGCTCGGCATCAGTTTCTCGTCGCGAAGGTAGCGCGCCATCGTGATTGCAGCGGCTTTGCCACGAGCGTTCAGGGGCCGGTCGATATCGTCAAGCTGGGGATCTCCCCAGTCGGATTTCGCGTGTCTTAGCAGGAGCAGCCGCATGTCGAGCTTCTTTGCATATTATTTGTGTCCCGTCTCAATAAATGACGGGAGCCCCACTAAGCAATTGCGAATTTCAGTTTTGCTGCGTGAGCGCCTGCGTGAAGGCGGCAATGGTCGGACCGATTTCGCCTTCCTGCGAGGGCAACGTATAGGAAAGCCAGAGCGTGAAATCCGCGTTGTTGCCGGAAAAATACCAAAGCGTTTCGTATAGGGCCGTGGCGGTCCAGTTGCGGGTTCTGAAGGAAATACCGGTCGCGGATGCACCGCTGAGTTTGACCGGTTCGAACCCTGCGGCCTTGTAGTTTCGGGCAAATTTCAACGCTTCGCGCCGGCCTGTCTCCTGAAGATGCTGCCTCAGCACCGCGGTCATACCGTCCCGGCCCGTATAGATGCAGCCGGCAAGGCTCGTGGCATCGCCCTCGATCACCTTGATCCGGTAGAAGGGACCAATCACGTCCGGACAGCGAAGGCCGGTAAAGTGGCGCAGGCCGCTTACATCACTTTGCCAGCCGGCTTCCTTCTCAGGCGGCACCTGGGCAGCAGAGGGCAGGGCGGTGACGCCGGTCAAGCCGGGCAGGGTCAGGACACCCCAAAGCAACCATTTTGCGACCCCAGAGGACGGTTTCATTTATGCGCCCGTATCCTGGTGCGTTTGGAAAAAATCTCGATACCAGGTTTTGCTGCCAATTCCGTCCTCCGGCTCAGGTCCGCTCGCGGCGGGCCATGAACGCAATGCGCTCGAAAAGATGGACATCCTGCTCGTTTTTCAGAAGGGCGCCATGAAGCGGTGGGATCAGTTTGCCGCCATCTTGTTGACGAAGCGTTTCCGGATCGACGTCCTCGTTCAGCAAGAGCTTGATCCAGTCAATCAGTTCGGATGTCGACGGTTTCTTTTTGACGCCGGGAACATCGCGTACATCGAAGAAGAGCCTGAGGGCCTCAGACAGGAGGCGTTTCTTAATTCCCGGGAAATGGACTTCAACAATCTCTGCCATCGTGTCCACGTCAGGGAACTTGATGAAATGGAAAAAGCACCGGCGCAGGAAAGCGTCGGGGAGATCCTTTTCGTTGTTCGATGTAATGATCACAACGGGCCGCTGTCTCGCCTGCACGGTCTCACCCGTCTCGTAGACGTGAAACTCCATCCGGTCGAGCTCCAGAAGGAGGTCGTTTGGAAACTCGATGTCGGCCTTGTCGATCTCGTCGATCAGGAGGACGGGCTTTTC
>JGI12316J14372_10003048_pt1 | contig 16698 bp, 17 predicted proteins | sample MarCyaLeptolynsp_FD_14372 | JGI IMG/M metagenome (IMG submission 14372) | reverse complement strand
TGGGCCTGTCCGACTACGACCTCTTCTACAGCTATTCGATGCTCGAAGGGCCGATGCCGCTCAGCGACTACATCGCCACGCTCCGCTTGACCCCGGTCACGGAAGGAGACCGCACCTTTATCGAGTGGTCCGCGGAATTCGAATGCGATCCGGAAAACGAGGACGATCTCGTCAGCGGGATCGGGACGAATGTCTTTCAGGGGGGCTTTGATGCCCTGAAGAGGCACTTCGGGGGCTAAGTGCAAGGTTTCGTTGTCAAAAATGGAGGATGGACAATGACATACCGGACTGTTTTAGGCGCAATAGGCTTTGGTTTTCTGGCAACGGCCGCAACGGCTCAGGACTTGCCGCCGCTCGTCGTGCAGCCGAATGCCGAGCTTGTCACCTTTGAGCACATCGAGGCGCTGAACGCCTGTGACTGGAACCGGCTGATGGCGCAATACCCCGAAGAGGTTCTGTTCATCTTGCCGAACGGGGTCTGGATCGAAGGCCGGAAAAACATTGGCGATGTCTTCGCGGGCTTCTGCAAACCGCGCGAAGAAGGCGGCTTCAAGGGCGCCACTTTCATCGCGGAGAAGGTCAAGACGATCGGCGACACGGTCAATGTGTCCTGGCGCGTGGAAGCTGATTTCCTCGCCGAGCCTTACAAGGGCGCCGATGCCTACGTAACGCGGGACGGCCTGATGTACGCACAGGTCACCACGTTCGACCCGAGCGACATGAAGTTCAAGTAATCGAAGGCGAGGCGGTCGTGGTCAAGGTTGTTCGCAGCACGGTTTTAAAGGCTCCGGTAGACGCCGTCTGGGACGTCCTGCGTGACTTCAACGGCCACGACCGATGGCACCCGGCCGTTGCCACCAGCCAGATGGAGCGGGGCGAAAGCTCCGACAGGGTCGGGGCGGTGCGCCGGTTCAGGCTGCAGGACGGATCGGAACTGCGTGAACAACTGCTGACCATGTCCGATTTGGAGCAGAGCTTTTCCTACTGCCTGCTGGATACGCCGATCCCGCTCTTCAACTACGTGGCGCATGTGCGCCTGTTTCCGGTGACGGACAAGGACTGGACAATGTGGGAATGGGAAAGCCGGTTCGATACGCCGAAGGGGCGGGACAGGGAACTGGCAGACCTGGTCGGCAATGACATCTACGTCGCCGGTTTCAAGGCGGTGGCGGAACATATCGGGGTGGAGGCGTAACGCATGGTGACGGTAACGACGGTCGATACGCTCCAGGAAGCAGCGGCGAGCAGCGCCGGCGAAGCTGTCTTTCTGGGTGGCGGAACGCTCGTGATGCGCAGCGTCAACTACGGCGAACTGACAGTTCCGCAAATCGTTCGACTGCGCAGCGCCGCAGCTTTGCGTGACATCAGGGCCGATGGAACGCGCATTAGTATCGGGGCAGCCGCCACCATGGGCGACGTCCTTCGGTCTTCCGAAGTGTCCTTCCTGCATCCGGTTGCGCGCCAGGTCGGCGGTCCGGCGATCCGGAACATGGCGACGGTCGGAGGAAACATCTTCGCGCCGCATCCTTACGGCGACTTCGCGGTCGCGCTCCTTGCGCTCGACGCCAGGCTGCGCATGTCCGATGGCAGCGAAACCGATCTGGAGAGCCTGCTGGCGGCGCGCGACAGCGAGAGACGTCTCGTGGAATCGGTTTCGATCGTCCGACCCGCAGGCGATTATTTCAGGTTTCGAAAGGTCAGCCGGGTGAAGCCCAAGGGCGTTTCGGTGATGAGCCTTGCCGCCTGGCTGCCGCGCTCGGCCGGACGCATATCCGGTGCGCGCATCGCTTTTGGGGCGATGGCCCCGACACCCGTCCGGGCCAGAACTGCGGAGGCGGCGCTGGAGGGCGTGACACTGGATGAAAACGGGATCGCCGGTGCCCTTGCCGCGGCAACGCAAGGGCTAAGTCCGCCGGACGACGGGCTGGCGTCCGGCTGGTACCGCAGTCAGGTCGCCCCGGTCCATCTGAAACGTCTTTTGCTGGGCGGGGGGAGCCGACCATGACAAAGAAACCGGTCCAGTTTCAATTGAACGGTTCACCTGTCGCCGTTTTCTCCGACGAGGGGCAGAACCTTCTCGACCTGCTGCGCCGCGGTGTTGGCGACCTGTCACCCAAATACGGCTGTGGTCAGGGAACCTGCGGCAGCTGCACGGTGATCATTGATGGAGAACCGCGTCTAAGTTGCCTGACCCTTGCCGAAACCGTTGAAGGTCAGCACGTGGAGACCACCAACGGCCTTGCCAACGGCCCGGATCTGCACGCGCTCCAGGAAGCCTTCATGGAGAATTTCGCAGCACAGTGCGGCTACTGCACGCCCGGCATGCTCATGGCCGCGAAGGCGCTGCTTGACCGGACACCTCGCCCGAGCCGCGAGGAAATCGTCGAGGCGATCTCCGGGAACATCTGTCGGTGCACGGGCTATGAGCCGATCATTGATGCCATCCTGGCCGCAAGCGGTCAGCCGACACGGAGGACCGGCTGATGTCATCGGTTGAATTCAGAAAAGATCTCTTCGCGGATGAGCGTGACGACAACCTGCAGGAAATCGGCAAACCGACGCGTCGCCAGGACATCCTGGGGCACGTGACCGGACGCTCGCCTTACTACGACGACCACCTGTTCGACGGTTTGCTTCACATGCGCTGCGTGCGCTCGCCGCATCACCATGCCCGCATCCGGTCCATCGATGCCAGCCAGGCGGAACGCATGCCCGGTGTCGTGCGCGTCGTGCTGGCGCGCGACGTGCCGAACAACCTCAACACGCTGCTCTCGCTTATCAATTTCGGCAAGGATGAGGAGAAACTGATCCAGGATACAAAGGTTGCCTATGTCGGCGAGCCCGTGGCCGCGATCATTGCCGAAACCGAGGGGCAGGCAAGAGACGCCTGCGCTGCCGTCAGAGTGGACTACGAGGTGTTGCCGCACGTTCTCGACCCGGAAGCGTCGTTGAAGCCGGACGCGCCGGTTGTCAACGAGATCTATCCCAACAACACCTTCGACTATCACGACCTTTACGACCACCAGAAGCTGCGCTTCGGGGACGTCGAGAAAGGCTTCGCCGAAGCCGACCACATTGTTGAAGGCGAGTACCAGATGTCCCCGATCGAGCAAGCGCCGATCGAGACCTGCGGCGCGATCGCTGCCCCGGAAACAAACGACCGCTTCGTCTGTTACACCTCGACACAGGCGCTGTTCTTTTCGCTGGGTACGACCGCCAAGCTTCTGAATATGGCGTCCTCTCGCCTGCATTTTGTCGGCGGAACGGTTGGTGGCGGTTTTGGTGGCAAGGTCGACAGTATTGTCGAACCGCTGTCTGTCCTGGGCGCGGTTCTGACAGGGCGGCCGGTCAAGTTCATGTGGGATCGCGCAGAGGAAATGCAGGTCGGCGCCCCACGCGGCGCAGAGCGCTGGCGCATCAAGGACGGTGTTGCCCGTGATGGTCGGATCCTGGCCCGGACATTTACAGGTTTCTTCGACGCGGGTGCCTACACCCGGCTGTCCTCCTACGCCATCATCAAGTGCACAGGTCATATTCCGGGACCCTATTCGATCCCGAACGTGGCCTCGAACGTCTATTGCGTTTTCACCAACCGGACGCCGGCGACCGCCATGCGCGGCTTCGGCATCACCGGCGTCGATTTCGCCATCGAATGTCACATGGACAAGGTCGCCGAGACGGTCGGCCTGAACCCGATTGAACTCAGGATCCTGAACGCCTACCGGGACGGCGATATGAAGCCGCATCGCCGTCTGGCCAAGAACACGGCGCTGATCGAATGTTGCCAGGTGGCCAGCCAGAAATCCGGATGGGCAATCAGTGCGGACGCGGCGCGCCAGTCCAGCCTCACCGGAGGCGGTGGCTCGCGGGCAGACATCCCCGAGAGCGTTACAGACAGCGTTGGCCGGATCGGGGAACGCAGACGCGCCGATATTCCGACGGAACCCGGTTTAGGCGCGACGTCCAAAGGCCGGGTCGCGGCGGGGACGCAAGGCATCCCAATCGTTGCAGCGGCCCCTCAGGATGAGGACATGATCACGGACCCGGCGCGCATGGGGTTCCGGCATGCACCGGCTGCGCCGCCACAACCAGGTGCAACGCCTTCGGCCCCTGTTCCACCAGCGGCGGCTCCGAGTGCTGCTCCGGTACCACCACAGCAAACTGCGGTACCGCAGCAACCGGTTGCGCCGCAGCCATCCGCTCCGCAACCGGTGGCACCCCAGCCTCCGCAGGCGGCTCCCGATCCGGCCCCGGCACCCTACAAGCCGGATCAGCCGTTTTCGCGCGGGGTCAAGCGCCCCGGCGTCTCCCGTTTTCTGTCCGGTTCAAGGAGGCGCTGATCATGGCCATCCACAAGGGGCGCGGCTTTGCCTGCATCAACTACCCGATCGGCATGAATCTCGGCGGTGATCCGAGCCAGGCCCTCGTGCATTCCACTCCGGACGGCAAGTTCATGGTGTCGCTGTCTTCGATCGACCTGGGGCAGGGCATGAAATCGGTCACGCGCCAGATCGCGGCGGAAACGCTCGGTGTTCCTGTTTCGGATGTCTATGTCGACACTGCTGACAGCGACACCGGGCCTCACTGCATGGGGTCCTTTGCCTCGCGCGGAACGCACCGGGTTGGCAATGCCGTGATCCGGGCGGCAACCGAGGCGCGCAAGGCACTGCTGGAGGCCGCCGCCGAAGAGCTGGAAGTCAATGCGACGGATCTTGAAACGGACGGTCAGGGCAATATCCAGGTCAAGGGTGCGCCCGGCCGGACGATTACTGTCGCCGATACTGCCATTGCCGCCCAGTTCAAGCAGGGGCGGACCCTGTCCGGTCGAGGCATCTTTCTCATCCCGCCGTCCGATGTTGATCCGGATACCGGCGAAATGACACCTGTCTCCTGTTTCGCGCACGCGGCCCTGGTCGTGGATCTGGAAGTGGACGATGAAACCGGCGAGGTCTCGGTCACGGAGATCAACTCTGCCTACGAGGTGGGGCGGGCCTTGAACCCGCGTCTTGTCGAGCAGCAGCTGATCGGCGGTGCCTGGATGGGTGTCTCGCACGCTCTTTATGAAACGACCGAACCCTATTACCCGGACCGGAGCCATGGTCCGGTAGACTTCAACACCTACTTGATGCCCGGACCGGGCGAGGTGGTGAACCACAACATCGCGGTGCTGGAAAGACCCGCCGAGGACGCGCCCTTCGGCGGCAAGGGTCCGGGCGAGATGTGCGCTAATCCCGTCCTTCCGGCGATCGCCAATGCCGTCTACAACGCCGTCGGCGTCCGTTGCGACACGCTGCCCATTACGCCCGAAAAGGTCTTGCGGGGCATTCTCGCCAATGGCGGCGCGCGGCCGCAGGGAGCGCGCTGAGCCATGCCGGTCAAGCCGTCCATTGTCGGGATCGATAGCCCGGATCGTCTGCGGGACGCTCTCAATGCCGCGCAGTATATCGCGGGAGACGATCTGTCGACGGCTGCCTATCTCGCTCTGGCGCTGGGCAAACCACTTCTACTGGAAGGCGCGCCGGGCGTCGGCAAGACGGAAGCGGCAAAAGCCATTTCTTCGGTTCTCGGCAGGCGCGTTGTCCGCCTGCAGTGCTTCGAAGGGATCGATGCTGCGTCCGCACTTTATGAGTGGAACTACACCCGGCAGATGCTTGCGATCCGGCAGGCCGGGGACGACTACGTCAACATCTACGAAGACCAGTTTCTGCTTCAGCGGCCGATGCTGGAGGCGTTGCGGTCGCCCGACGACTGTGTGCTCCTGATCGACGAGATCGACCGATCGGATCAGGAATTCGAAGCCTTCCTGCTGGAGTTCCTGTCCGACTTTGCCATTTCCATTCCGGAGACCGGAACGGTGCGCGCCGCGCGCCCGCCGGTTGTCGTCCTGACCTCGAACCGCACGCGCGACCTGCACGAAGCGCTCCGGCGCCGGTGTGTCTATCACTGGATCGACTACCCGGACATTCACCTTGAGGCCCGGATTGTCATGGCGCGGGCAAGCTCTGTCGCCGAAGAAACGGCAAACGCGGTCGCCGGTGCGGTCGCGAAACTCCGGACGGAGCCGCTCGCCAAACCGCCCGGCGTTGCCGAGACGGTGGAATGGGCGGAAGCGGCAACGCTGCTGCACAATCAGGGCGCAGCCTGGCCCGAAGCTTTCCGCCGCGCCATCGGCGTCGCGCTCAAGGATCACGATGACCTGACCTTCCTCGAAGGACGGCTCGACAGCTTCATGCCGCAGGAGGCCGCATGACCCTTCCGCGCGTCAGCCGAGCCTTTGTCGAGTTCCCTGCGATTCTCAGGGCGCACGGGTTTGCTGTTGCACCTGACCAGACGATCGACTTCCTGCAATCGATCAGCCTTTTGGGGCCGCGCGGCATGGCCGATATCCGACGCGCCGCCCTTGCCACACTGGCGATCCCGCGTGAGCGCCATGCGCAGTTCGAGGCGTTGTTCCAAGCCTATTTTCTTGGGCAGTCGCTGGCCGCGCCGATCGAGGATGAAGACGGAGACGAGGGTGTAGAGGCATTCGAACCATCCTCCGAAACGATCGAGATCGATCAGGATGAGGGCGAAGAAGAACCGGGCGAACTTGCGACCTCGGCGGAGCTTCTGGGGCGCCGGCAGTTTGCGGCAATCGCGGACCCTGATGCCCTCAGGGATCTGGCACGGCGCGCGCAGAAGGAACTGCCGCGCAGACAGTCCTACAGGCGGTTCCTCGACAACCGGGGAACGCGGATCGATCTGCGCCGCGCATTGCGGCAGGCTCTCCGGCGCGACGGTGAGGTCTTTGATCTTCCAAGAACAAGGCGCAAGACAAAGCAGCGCCGTATTCTGCTGCTGATCGATGTGTCCGGGTCGATGAAGGATCAGAGCGACGCGGCGCTTCGCTTTGCCCACGCGCTGGTTCAGTCGGCGGACAGTGTCGAAGTCTTCAGCCTTGGAACACGTCTGACGCGTATCACCACGCCTCTCAGGATAAAGGACGCCGACCGGGCGCTGGACGGTGTCGGGGCGGCGGTCGCCGATTTCGATGGCGGCACGCGCATCGGTGAGGCACTCGCAGCCTTTCTGGCCGTGCCGCGCTTTGCGGCTTACGCGCGCGGGGCTGCGGCGCTTGTTTTGTCCGATGGCCTTGAGCGTGGATCGCCCGACGCTTTGATTTCAGCCGTTCGCCGGTTGTCCCGCGTGTCCTGGCGGCTCGACTGGCTGTCGCCGCTTGCCGCCGATCCGCTCTATGAACCTCGCACAGAAGCCCTGTCGGCGTGCCTTCCCTATCTCGACGCGCTTGTGCCCGGCGACCGGATCGACGCCATGTGCACCCACGTTCTGTCCCTTGCGAGGCCCGCATGATCGACGCCCATCATCATATCTGGCTTCAAAAGGACCTGCCCTGGCTGCTCGGCCCTGAACAACCGCGCATCTTTGGTCCTTATGCCGCCATCAAGCGGGACTACCTGATTGACGAATTCCTGGCCGATCTGAAAGGAACCGGAATCCAGAAGTCGGTCTATGTGCAGGCCAACTGGGCGCCGAACTGGTTCGAGGATGAAGTCGCCTGGGTTCAGTCCGTCGCCGATGAGGCCGGGTGGCCGCACGGGATCGTCGGGTTCGCAGACTTTACGGTAGACGATGTCCGTCCGCAGCTGGACCGGCTGAAGAAATACCCGCTGATGCGCGGGATCCGCCAGCAGCTGCACTGGCATGAAAACCCGCTGTACCGGTTTGCCCCGCATCCGGGTCTGCCGGCAGATCCGCTCCTACGGAAAAACATCGCCCGCCTCGCCGACTATGGCTGGTCCTTTGATCTGCAGGTCTTTGCATCGCAGATGGAGGACGCCGCCGGTCTTGCCGAGAGCTGTCCGGATGTCCCGTTCATTCTCATGCATGCGGGCATGCTGGAAGATACGTCGCTCGAAGGTGTCAAGGTCTGGCGCAAGGGCATGCGCAGGCTTGCCACTTGCCCAAATGTCTTCACCAAATTGTCGGCCTTCGGCACGTTCATTCACAAGAACGATCCGGAGTTCATCGCCTTCATGATCAAGCAGAGCCTGGATCTCTTCGGGGCCGAACGCTGCATGTTCGGCTCGAACTTTCCGATCGAAAAACTCTGGACCACCTACGCGGATCTCTTTGCGGCCTTCCGGCAGGGCGCGAAGGGTCTTTCGAAGAGCAAACAGCAAGCGATTTTTCACGACACGGCTGAACGGATCTACCGGCTCTAGCCGCCGGTCAGCCTGCCAGCCTTTCATCTACGGGAGAAACACAAATGGCCCTTACCATCCATGTTCTGGACTACGGAGACATCGAGCTCGAGACATCCTTTCTCGTGCTCGGCCACGAATGCGGACGCATCCGGCGGGTTCCGGTCTATGGCTTCCTGATCCTTGGCGGCACGCATCCGGTTCTGGTCGACACCGGCTATCGCGACAACGCAATCATGGAAAGCCTCGGCATGCGTGGCCTGCAGTTCCATGACAACATGATCGAGAACCAGCTTGCAAAACATGGTCTGAAGCTGGGTGACATCCGGTATATCCTGCATACGCATCTTCACATCGATCATGCCGGCAAGGACGACAAGTTTCCGATGAACACGACGGTGGTGCTGAACCGCAAGGAAATGGAATTCTCTGTCTCCGGCATCATGTATCCGCAATACCCGAAGCCGGACATCCTGCATCTGGTTGAACGGATCTATGAACCTGAGGCCATGCGATTCCTCGATCTGGATATCACCGGCGCGGAGGAGATCATTCCGGGTGTCTGGTGCGAGGCTGCCGGTGCGCATACCGAAGGTTCGATGAACGTTATCGTCGAAACCGCGGAAGGACTGGCCTGCATTTGCGGTGACGTCATCTACGATTTCAACGATCAGATCGTCAATCACGTCCACACCAACAACTGGATGGAACCTCGGGTGACCGGCAATCATGCCGGTTCGAAGCGCGAGGAGAAGGGCGCGATCAAGAAGCTCCTCAACAACTACACCTTCCTGCTGCCGGTGCATGACCGCCCGGCAAAGATCCAGAATCAGCAGGTTGTCGGACGCCTGTCGATGACCGTCCCGGGCCCGATGACCGAAACCGTGCCCGAGCGGCAATGGTTCCCGATGTGACGTGCGCCAGCTCCGGAAGCCTTTGCTTCTCTAGCTAGGAAAGACTGGGAGGGATCTGTGGGACATACCGTTGTCGACCCGAAATTCTTGGACCTGATGGACCAACACGCCGCTGTTGAACGGATCGGCACCGGTTTCGTTTTCACCGAGGGGCCCATCTGGCATCCGGTGGAACGCCATCTCCTGTTCTCCGACATGCCTGGCGATGTCCGGCGCAAGTGGACCCGGCAGGAGGGTGTGAGCGAATATCTGCGCCCGTCGAACAAGGGCAACGGCATGACCTATGACGCGGAGCTGAACCTCCTCGTCTGTGAGCATGCCACGAGCTCTGTCGCGCGGTTCCGCCCTGACGGCAACCGGGAACTGCTTGCGTCTCATTTCGAAGGCAGGGAACTGAATTCTCCGAACGACATCGTCGTAAGGTCGGATGGCGCAATCTTTTTCACCGATCCGACCTATGGCCGCATGGAACATTTTGGTGTTCCCCGTGCGCTTCAGCAGGGCTTTCAGGGTGTCTACATGCTGCCGCCCGGTCACAGGCCGGGTGACGAGGCAGTCCTTGTGTCGGACCGCTACATGTTCACCCAGCCGAACGGGCTTTGCTTTTCGCCCTGTGAACGCTGGATGTGGGTGAACGACACCGAACAGGCAAACATCCGCATGTTCGACGTCGGCGAGGATGGCAGGCTCAGAAACGGACGAGTCTTTGCGTCCGGCATTAAGGACGCAGTCAAGGCGGGTGTCCCGGACGGCATGAAGGCCGATGCCAATGGCAATGTCTGGGTAACGGCACCGGGCGGTGTCTGGGTCTATTCGTTCGAGGGCCTGTTGATCGGCAAGGTCGAAGTGCCGGAAATGGTCGCCAATCTGCATTGGGGCGGCGAGGACTGGCAAACTTTGTTCATGTGTGCCTGCACATCCGTCTACTCTGTAAAGACAAAAGTCCGGCCGCGTCTGGAGCCCTTCATGTCGGCGACACCGGCAAGTCAGTCTGGGATGGCTGAAGCGCCTGCTGCCGCAGGTACCGCAGCTGTGTCTTCCAAAGGGTTGCAGCTATCTGCATGTCCGGTGCTTGATCCGAAGAAAACCGCGCTCCTGATCCAGGATCTACAAAACGACGTCATGATCGACGGCGGTGCGTTCGAGGGAACCGGGTCGCCGCAGCATGCGCGCGAACAGAATGTGGTCGCCAATGCCATTGCCCTTGCGGACGCGGCCCGCCGCCACGGAATTCCTGTCATCCATATCTGGATGGTCTGCGAGCCCGGTCATCCGCTCCTTGCGCAGCACGCACCGCTGTTTCAAGGGCTCAAAGGCGAGAANGCCCTTGTGAGGGGCACATGGGGCGTCGCGCCCGTTCCCGGACTGGAACCGAAACCGGGAGANCTCGTCTGCGAAAAGATGTCCATGAGCGGCTGGGAGACATCGCGCCTTGAAAGCTATCTGCGCCATGCGGGTATCGACACGATCATCAACACCGGGTCCTGGACGAATATGAGCGTGGAACACACGGCGCGCACAGCGGCCGACAAGGGCTTCCGCGTTGTTGTGCCGGAGGACGCCTGCTCTACTATGAACGCCGATTGGCACCGCGCGTCGATCAACTATGCCATGCAGAACGTGGCACACGTTACGTCGGTCGCATCGGTGATGTCGGCGTTGGGCTAGGAGGTGGTGAATGGGCAGGATCGCGATCGTTACCGGAGGTGCGCAGGGCATTGGTTTAGCCTGCGCAAAGAGATTGAAGACCGACGGAGCGCGTCTCGTGCTTTGGGACATGGACGAACAGGCGCTTGAAAGCGCGGCAGCCGAACTCGATGCAACAGCCATCAAGGTCGATCTTGCGGACTGGAGCGCAGTTGCGGAGGCGAATGAACGAACAAAGTCGCTCGTGGGCAGTGCTTCCATTCTGGTCAATTCAGCCGGGATTGCCGGTCCGAACGCACCTGTCGAAGACTATCCGGTAGCCGACTGGGCGCGCATCATGGACGTAAACGCAAACGGGTCGTTCCATGTTCTGAAGGCTGTTCTGCCGGACATGAAGAAGGACAATTATGGCCGTATTGTTCTGATAGCCTCCGTCGCCGCCAAAGAGGGCAACCCGAATGCCGCTGCGTACAGCGCCTCGAAGGCGGCCGTCATGGCGCTGGCCAAAAGTGCCGGCAAGGAGTGCGCGGGCTACGACATTGCCATCAACGCGGTGACACCGGCGGCCGCACGCACTCGCATTTTCGATCAGATGAGCCAGGAGCACATCGACTACATGCTGTCGAAGATCCCGAGAAACCGCTTTCTCGAAGTGTCCGAGGCCGCGCACATGATCGCCTGGCTTTGCAGTCCTGAAAACAGTTTTACAACGGGTGCGGTGTTTGATCTTTCGGGTGGCCGGGCGACCTATTGAACGAACACGCTGCCTCGAGCTGCCTACGCGGCGTCAGCGAAATTCTGTTCCCGCAACCAACACATTCCCGCCAAAACGGCGAGGATTTTGTTGGAAATGGCTCGTGCACGCACTCGCATCGTCAAGGCTTCTAAAGACCGGGCAACCAGAGTGCGATTTCCGGAAACAGCACCAGCAAGGCGACCAGCAGGAGCGAACAGCCGATGAACGGGAAGGCCGAGGTGTAGATTGTGCGCATGGTCGTGCCGGGTGGCGCGACCCCCTTCATGACGAAGAGCAACAGCCCGAACGGTGGCGTGGTGAAACTTATTTCCAGGGCCAGCAGCATGATCAGGCCGAACCAGACCGGGTCATAGCCGAGGCTCAAGGCCAGCGGAAAGAAAATCGGCACCGTTAGCAGCATCATGGAGATTTGCTCCATGAACATGCCAAGCAGCAGCAGCACCGCGAACATGACCAACAGCATCGCAACCGGTGCGAGCTCGAAGGAGATGGCCCAATTGACGAGGCCTCTTGAAGCGCCGGAAAAGGCCAGAAGCTGGCTGAAGGTCGCCGATCCGAAAACGATCAGATAAGCCATCAGCGTGACCTTGAGCGCACCGGTGACGGATTTGCGGATCGCTTCCCAGGTGAGACATCGGAAGACGGCTGCCAGGATCAGGACGCCCAGTGCCCCGAAGGCGGCTGCTTCGGACGGGGTGACAAAGCCGTTGATCATCAGGATGATGATCACGACCATCACGCCGACCATGGGAACGACTTCCCGCAGCAGCAGGGAAATCTTGCCCAGAAAGGAGATGGGTTCCACGTCATAGGCAGGGGCGGCGCTCGGATCGAGCCTGGTCTGCAGCCAGATGGTGCCGATGTAGAAACCGGCGAGGATCAGGCCCGGAATGACGCCGGCAATCAGGAGAGCGCCGACATCGATCTGTGCCAGGGTCGCCAGAAGCACCGCCAGCGCCGACGGCGGAATGATGATGGCAAGCCCGCCGGTTCCCAGGATAGGGCCGATGCTCATGTGAGACTTGTAGCCGCGCTGGTTCATTTCCGGGACCATCAGCGAGCCGAGCAGCGCGGTGGAACCCATGGAAGAGCCCGAGAGGGTTGAAAAGGCGGTTCCACCGAGAACCGTAACGTAGCTCAAGCGGCCTGACAGCCGGCCGAGCAGCTTGTCGATGGCGTTGAACATGCGCCCGCCAAGACCGGTGTGAAAGAAAATCTCACCCATCAGCAGAAACAATGGGATCGGAACAAGGGCGAATTTGGTGAGCGACCCCAGGCCGTTGTTCAAAAGCTGGCCGATGCCGCGCTCGCCGCCCATGAAAACCCAGGCGCCGACAATGTTGGCGGCCAGAAACGCAAGCGCAACCGGCATGCCCATCGCCATGAGGAACACGATCACCCCCAGGAGCAGGGCAAGAGCTTCGTACCACTCCATTATTCGTGTATCCCCGCTTCACCGGTATGCATCAGGTCCGAGCCGACGACAAAGCGCATGAATTCCGCCGCCATCAGGCCGAAGCACAGCGGAAAGGTGATCGTCAGAAGCCAGCGGGGGTAGTAGTAGGCGCGCGTGTCATAGTCGCCGCGCTCGATGTTCTTCAGGAAGAGTTCCAAGCCCTGCCAGGCAAGGATGACGCAGACCAGCACGCACGCAAGCGCCACCAGGCGGCTGACAATGCGTCGCGGACCTTCGGGAAGGGCGGAGGTCACGAGCTCGATATGAACATGCCCCTTTTCTCGGACCAGCCAGGGCGCGCCAAGCATGGTCATGTACAACAGCCCGTATTCGGATGAGGTAAAGAGCCAGGCAAAAGGCTGCAGGCCCAGATTGCGCATCAGGACCGAGGTCACGACAGAGACCATAAGCCATACCAGCGTTGCCCCGGCCACCACCGCCATGGCGTCGATCAGAAACTTGTAGAACCTGGATACAACCGTCATGCACACGCCTCGGATCGGCAAGATCAGGCCCGCCGGAGGGCGGGCCTGACTGTCTTGTTAGTTTGCGGCATTCAGATCGTAAAAGAGTTCGATCAGCTTGTCGTAGTTGTCGGTGCCGCCCGGTTGCTCCGCCATCAGGCCTTTCATCCGCTCCCAGGTTTTTTCGCGTGCTGCGGCGAGGTAGTTCGCCTTGGCTTCGCCTTCCAGAGAGACGACGGTCATGCCCGCGGCGTCCAGCGCAGCGAAATCTTCATCGCGCTTGGCGCGCAGTGCCGCAACACTGTCTTTTTCGTGCTGGATGGCAACGTCCTGAATGATCTTTTTGGATTCGTCGGACAGGGAGTTCCACTTTTCGAGATTGATGATCACACCGAGATCGGTGGAGAAGAAGCACGGCTCGATCCGGTAATTCAGGAACTCGTTCCATTTCAGATCAATCAGCCCGATCTGCGTCCAGCCGGTGGCATCCACAACGCCGCGCTGCAGCGCCGAATAGACCTCCCCGGTTGGCAAGTCGATCACCTGAGCACCGAGATAGTTGGTGAAGAAGGCGTTGTAGACATTGTTGCCGCGCAGCTTCAGTCCTTCGACTTCCAAATTGCCGTTCTCGTCAAAGGTCGGCTCGTTGCGTGTCCAGAGATTGTAGCAGACGCCGCTGTCGAACCAGCCGAGATATTTCAGCCCCATCTTTTCCTGGTGGATCTGGTCGATCAGCTCAATGCCGCCGTTCTCGCGGGTCTCGACCGCCGTCAGGTTGGACGCGACCATGGCGTCCTTTTCCGGCAGGGCGCCACCGTAGAAGGAGCCAGGCGTATAGACCATGTCGACAATGCCGTCACGAACCGCATCCGGCTGCTGGAACATGCCGATCGCTTCAGGACCGCCGCGCACATCGATCTGCACCACGCCTTTGCCGGCTTCATTCACCTTGTCGACGAAGGACAGAAAGCTCTTGGTGTAGATCAGGGTTTCAGGAAAGGCGTGGACAGCGGTCAAAGTATCTTCCGCCTGGGCCGATGTGCCGAACAATGTCGATCCGGCTAGCAGGCCGGCCAGTATTAACCTCTTCATAGTCTCTCTCCACTTTGCGGGCGGCTTTTGCCGCTTCCCTCTGGTTTTCAGGATCCGTCCTGAGGCTTGCTGCTCCTGTTGGATCAAGAGCTCTTCGTGATAAGCGCAGGCCGCACCCACGGCGCGCGTCGTATTAGATCTTCTTTGTGCCGCTCGATGTCTGCCCTGTGCGCCAGGGTCAGGTCGATGTCGTCCCAGCCATTGATCAGCTTGGTGCGCCAGCCCGGATCGAGATCAAAACCGATCCGCAGGTCGCCGATCTGAATGTGGCTGTTCTCCAGGCAGACCTCCGCGGCCAGGGCGGCGTCTGCGAGGGCCTGAAACAGCAGGCTCATATCCTCCTCGCTGATCCGCGCAGGCAAGAGGCCGTTATTGATGGCATTGCCGGCGAAAATATCGCCGAAACTCGGTGCGAAAACGGCCCTGACACCGGCGTCGACCAGGGCATAGACAGCTGCTTCACGCGAGGAGCCGCTGCCGAAATTGCGTCCCGTTACCAGAACGCTGGCATGGGCATGGCGGTTCAGCGGAAAATCGGGATGCGTGTCGCCATCCGCATCCCGGCGCAGATCGTGCAGCAGAAACCGGCCATAGCCTTCGCTTCTCGGCGTCGACATGAACCGCGACGGGATCAACTGATCCGTATCGACATTGTGGATCGGCAGCGCAATGGCGTGACCCTGATGTTGGCTCCAGCCGCTCATGCCGTGCGCCCTTCCAACAGTGGGCGAACATCTGTAATCGTGCCTGTGACCGCCGCCGCAGCGACCATTGCCGGCGACATCAGGTGCGTAAGCGCACCGGGTCCCTGGCGGCCGCGGAAGTTGCGGTTTGTGGAGGATGCGCAGCGTTTGCCGGGTGCAACAAGATCGCCATTCATGCCGACGCACATGGAGCAACCGGCCGCGGCCCATTCCAGACCGGCATCGACAAAAACTCTGTCGAGCCCTTCCTCTTCCGCCTGCGCTTTGACGAGCGCTGAGCCGGGTGACACCAGTCCGGATACTTTGGCTTTCCGGCCTGAGAGAACAGCCGCCGCATGGCGTAGATCTTCGATCCGCCCGTTTGTGCACGATCCGATAAAAACCTGATCGACGGGCGTGCCTTCAATCGGACGACCGGCGGAGAGCCTCATGTAGTCGAGCGCATCACGGGCGCCCTGTGCCTTGCCGTTCGCCAGTTGGTTTGGATCGGGTATTGCGGCGGTAACCGGGATCGCCTGTTCCGGGCTTGTACCCCAGGTCACGGTTGGCGCGATGTCCTCGGCATTCAGGAGAACGTCCTTGTCAAACGTCGCCGTTTCATCGGTGGTCAATTCCGCCCAGTGCTTCAGAGCGGTCTCCCAGTCTGGACCCGCAGGAGCGTAAGGACGCCCTTCTAGATACGCGAAGGTTGTTTCGTCCGGCGCAATCAGGCCGAACCGCGCGCCACCTTCGATCGAAAGGTTACACAAGGTCATGCGCCCTTCCATGGACAGCGCGCGCACGGTGCTTCCGGCATATTCCAGAGCGCTCCCCTGAGCGCCATCGGCGCCAAGCCTTGCAATCCAGTTGAGAGCGATGTCCTTGGCAGTCACGCCCGGACCAAGCTGCCCTTCGATGCGAATGCGCATCGCCGCAGGTTTCTTTTGCCAGATCGTCTGGGTCGCGAGAACGTGCGCGACCTCTGTTGCGCCGATGCCGAAGGCGAGTGCGCCGAACGCACCATGGGTCGAGGTGTGGCTGTCGCCGCAGTTCACCAGGAGGCCGGGCAAAGTGAGCCCCTGCTCGGGACCAATCACGTGGACAATGCCTTGTCCAGGGTCCTTTAGATCGAACAGGCGCAAACTGTGCTTGTGGGCATTCTTGCGCAGCGTCTCGACCATGTATTTGACTTGCGGATCGACAATCCGGTCCCGTCCGCGCGTCGGGGCATAGTGGTCGACGACGGCGAAGGTCAGGTCTGGCTCGGCTACCGGAACGCCCCGGACCGCAAGCTTGCCGAAAGCATGGTGCGAACCTTCATGCACTAGATGCCGGTCAACCCACAAAAGAGAGGCGCCGTCGTCGCGTTTGACGATCTCATGGGCGGACCAGAGCTTGTCGAGGAGCGTCCGTGGCGCCGTCATGCCGGTTCACCGGGGGGTTTGCCGATGGCAGGTTGCCAATGGCGCGCGCTATCGTCACCG
>JGI12316J14372_10003046_pt1 | contig 16703 bp, 11 predicted proteins | sample MarCyaLeptolynsp_FD_14372 | JGI IMG/M metagenome (IMG submission 14372) | reverse complement strand
GGGGCGTCAGGGTTCCTGGTGGGCTCCGCGGTCTTCAAAGCCGTTGAGGCGGCGCATGGCGTCGCCTGGTGGGTTCGATTCCCATCCGCTCCCGTTTATAAGCAATTAATATTCATATACTTATGATTTTAGGACATTTATTCTGACATTAAATGTACAATCATGTAGTCCTTACAAAACCGTAAGACCGGAGCCAAAATGGCCAGCAAAAAACGAAAAGGTCGACCACCAAAGTTCGTTCGCGATCCAAATGATGGTCGAGAAATCTACGGACTTTCCCTGCACGAAACATTTCGTAACGGCAAGTGTATAAAGCACAGGTACTACGCCACCTTCTCTAAGCCGCGATTTTATCTTGGTTCAGACTTCGGCACTGCGTATCAACGGTTCCTAGCTTGGCAGGCCAAACAGTCTCTGGATTTTACAGTCGTTGAGATTAACGAGCAGGATCACATTGAGGAATTTATCGAACCCGTATTCGTTACCGACATCGTGGATAAACGAAAATTCTATCGTTATGACATCCCTCGCCCTGTGTTACTTGAGCAACTTAAGACACTGATCCAAGAATCAGACCCCAAGCAATTGGCCAAGGAACTAGGAATTCCTGAGCTTGAGTGGATTTGGAAGGCCCAGAAACCGACATCCATTACTGTCGAACAACTTGGCGAGCCATTTATTCAAGAGAAGGAGAATCAGCTTACTCCTAAAGAGTGGGCCAACTCAAAGGCGTGGTGGAAGGAATTTAGCAAGATTGTTTCCGCCAAAAAAGTCTGCGACCTCAATCGAGCAGCATTTCTGAAATACCGCGACAGGATCTTAGCAGTTCAGAGGAAGAGAAACCTCTCAAATACATACTCCCGGTCACGCTTCGGAAAGATAAAGGCGATTATTAATTACTGTGTAGATCAGTCACCTTATGAACTTTCGGAAGTGGACCGCCTAGCCCTAGCAAACCGTACTGTTCTAAGAAACCCGCCGAAACCGAAGCCAACGCCGATCATGATATCACCCGCAGAATTCAAGCAACTGCTCCGGGTTTCGGACGCATGGCAGAAAGCCCTATTATTGATCGCACTGAATGGAGCTTTCCAAACAATAGACATATGTCGTCTAACTTGGAAAATGGTCGATTTCGAAGAGTCCACGCTGCGGTTTAATCGCTCTAAATCTTCTAGCTTAGCAGATGGTGATATTTCAAGGATTACAGTATTATGGGAACGAACGCTGAACGCAATTTCTGAGTTACCAAAAGACGGCCCCTTTATCTTCCATCTCAAAGGAAAGCAGATTGCTGGAGATACAGTCAGAAGGCGATTCGAGAAGGCACACGAAAAATCAGGTATCAAGAAGAAGCGTGAAAAGACAAATAAGCCCAAGCTCCTTTTTAAACATATAAGGAAATCAGCTATTTCCGCAGCAAGCAATAATCCAACTGTCCCTGACCGGCATATTGACCTACTAGCGGGCCACTCTACCGGGATCAAAGAACACTACGTTGTTGCGGAACAAGTACGACAAGCAGTCGATGCGATTGAGCAAGCATATTTCGGTTGACTAGGCTGATTGCCTCCCTGCCGTCAGTGCACGAAACAACGAGGAATTTCTAGCTTCATAGGTCTCAACGGATCATGGACATTGAGTACGCCATCTAGTCAGAACGTTATCGTGGCATTGGCTGAAATTCTCGGGCATGAATCACTGATTACGACTGCGATCTACACCAAGCGAACATCAGACGAGTTACAGGTCTGCTCAGCGACGCCAATCTCTGCTTGCACATCTCGGCGACATTTTGCCCCTTGGCCAACATGACTTCGCCGTCACGTAACTTGTGAATGATCTGTTCCGTTGAATAACGATTCCGCTTTGCCATAACCTGTCCTCCATTTCAGGGACTAGATCTCAAGTCTATCACTCAACCACTGGTCCGGATTCTTGGGGGGGCAGGTCACTTTTGTCGTTTTACATTCCATTTGGGTAATGCGGCATCCATCACAAATTTGATCGAAACCCTCAGTCGTCCCTTGAACAATGAAGTTGATTCACAGGTCCGTCTCAAGAGCAAATCAGACATTCTGCCGAAAACGTATGCCTACTCCCCACCACGTGACTACGAGATATGCCATTAGTGCCTCTGATCTTCTGACAAAACGCGCTTAATCACTCTATCTCACTCGAGGCAACGAAGTTGCTGCCTCATAGTTGGCCCACATGTGGTATATCATTTATCTCAAACATGGGCTTGGGGAATACGATAGAACACAACCCGCGCATTTGCCCTATGACTCGTCCAGTATTTAGTACGCTTAAACCACTTCTTAAAATCGCCGGTATGATGTCCACCGTATTTGTCATTGGTGGATCGCTTCAAACCCGAGTATTGAGACTGAGTCAACTCGCCCTTGCTGCCCACAGTGACAAAACCGACATGTCTACCATTCCATTTATTATTAATTTTCTTCTGGACGTCAAAAAGGTACGTCTCCCCCTCTTTTAGCCCAATATTCGATTTACTAATGAGATCCTCAGCCATGACAGTGACTTGAGCACTACCAAGCGAAAACGCGCTGGCAATTCCCTCGCCGTTCTGCTGGTAAAGAGTTGTGTCATACTTGCTGCCCCATTCTTCTCCGTAACGCATCCGCGTTAGCACAACGGCAACGAAGCTTGAGCATCCAATTCCCTTGTGCTTGTAGGACTTCTTTTCGTCCCTGTTTTTTGGCTGAAGCGACTTACCCTTTACTTTCCACTCAAATGAACCCCTCAGGTTATAGTCGTAGCTCGTATAACCTTTGGATGCGGCCGATAGGCTGAGCTTGGCCTGCCAAGGATCATTTACCATGTGCATTGCCGTGACAGAACTGGCAATTGCTAGCCACGCCGCAGATAAAATACTAACGACAATTATTCGTTTTATCAATAACATCGCCTGACCGCCGTTTATGATTATACGCTTATGTTGCGCAGCGTCCTTAACACCAATACACGCCTAATTACTATTCTCAACTTTTAAATCGAATCAACCATTCTACTGCTACGTTGACTGGCCGAGTCTCGCTGTCAAAACCAGAGATATTTACAGTGAAGTTGTGCCCGTGGGCAGGGATTATCATTTGTGCCCCACCGACATTTTGCCCCAAGCCATTCGCTGGATTCGTCCCTGGTTGACCGCCTCCGGTCTTTTCACCCATCGGTCGAACATGGTATCCGTCGTTGTCCGTCCGTCCCTTTGCTGAAAATCCGGGATTGAACGGCTTGGCGGTAGCGTATTTCTGAATCGTGCCCGACCGATCCTTAATATCCTCCGTCACAGAAATCCACTCTGTATCAGTTCGATCGCCGCTATCTCGACCAATCCCATGATCGACGCCACGAAGAAAAAAACCTTGGTAGTCCGGAATCTTAAATTTGCCGCGTTTTCCGAACAAGCGCGCCAGCTCTCCATAGTCCTGCGAATCTACAGATCGGCCGTCACAAAGCATCCAACCTATTCGCTGCTCCAATTCCTCCTGCGCTTCTCCCTTGGGCCAACTGCCAGCGAAGGCAATTACACCACCCACAGGTGGAATCAAATCGGAAAGCCTCCCCAACCTGACCCCCTGTTCCGCTATCTTTTCCTCCAACCGCGTGACTCGCTCAAGAAGACCTATCGCCGCCTCACTGTCGCCAGAAGAATTGTCTGCTGTACCGCTGTTTGCGGCTAACACGCGGAAGATCAGTTGTTCCTTCAGAAACTTGAATCCAGTAGAAGAATGCATGATATTTTTCCTCAACTTGCGACATCGTATCTTGACTGTGACAGCATAGGCTCCCTGCGCGGTCCACGGTAACATTCACGTTATTAGGATAACGCTAGAAATCCCCACACTTCACACTGCCCAAAGGCGCAACCCTCTCTAATTGACATCAATGTGTCGGATTTCTACGAAGTCATAAGCTCTTATTTTCCTCGTACCTATGCATTCCTCTTTCCGACATATATGGCGATTACTTCGATTTTGCGTGCCATACTTGCTTCGTATTTTAGGGTTACCATCCCGGATTTCATACCGCGCATTGTCCTATTCTCATTTCGAGATTCAAGAATTTGCCCCACCCCCACAATTGACATCGAATAATCCAAAGAACGCGGAATCACTTAATTCGCATCAGAAAAATAACTGTTCGATGTTTTGGCACTGTCGGAAGCAACAACTGATCCGCTTTCGGTAGGGCTCCGGGATAGGAGATACTATTGGTACCGAGGTTATATGAATCATGCACGTGATTGCCTTCCTGGTTATTGTTTGACGCCGCCACGAGTCGCCCCCCCCCTCCTGTATTGTCATCCCAAGCGCCGCCGCGTCCTTTCGCTCCAACATCTGCTCGTGCCCCGCCGGTTCTCCCACCCACGCCATGAGTGTGTTTAACAGAAATGGCGTCCTTGCCGTCTTCAATGTCTATAGTACCCTCTGCACCAACACCGCGAATAAATTTGTGTCGCAAATCAGGAGACTCAGTTTTCCAGAACTCGGGCGCAACCTCATCTTCGCGAAATTTCCGTGGGTGGCTTTCATCAATCCGTTTGCCATCACAAACAACCCAACCGCGGGGAATAAGGGTATACACATCAACTCCGTTCTTAATGCTGGGATGGGAGAATGGTGAGATCAACCCAGCAAACGTGCCTCTAGCCTTTGACTCTCGTGCTAGTAGGTCAAATTTACTACTAAGCTCGTCAACCATGTCCTGGAGCCTAGCATGACTACGATTAGCTCTATCGATACGCGATTCCTGCGTTGACTGGGCCGCACCAACGAGCGGAATTACAACAACCAGAACAAGTCCCAGTATAACTAACAATTGCGATTTCTTCATCGATGCGTGTGATCCATCATTCATATGTCTCGGTCCTTTCGTTCTTTTCAGAGAGTCTAAAGTGACTGCTGGCGCTTAAGCCATCCAGTTTCACCCCAGATTTCTCTTCCGTTCTTATCAGACAATTCTATGAGCCATGCCGTTTCGTCTTGCATTGGTGCGGGCAGGCTTTCACCCGACCAAATTTCTTTATGACAATACTCTAACAATTCCCGCAGTGGAGCCTCCTAAATTCTATTTGGTATAGGTGCTTGCCAGAGTTGCAAGATGGGGTCCCGGGCCTCAATACGAATCGCCTCGATTCGTGGAAATGCACCATCGGCGATGCCGCAACAATACGTCACCGCGTTCAGTTCCATTGCTGTCAAACACAGAGAATTGCGTGCCATTGTCATTCCTATCTCACCAAATTTCTCTCATATGCCTCGACTCGCAAATGCCGAATGAATCTCTTACCGTTCTACTTACGTTCGACCGTTGCCAAAAAGTCCGCCTTTCTAAGTACGATATCCTAAATCTTTCGTGATAACACCCCCGTTGCATGCAACAAGCCGAGGAAATTGACATGGCCTCAACGCGCTTTCGCCTGCAAGAGTAATTATTGGAATTAATTGAGATAGAACCAGAACACATAAGTCGATTCGGCATAGGGTCGGCATTTAATCTCCCTGAGCCTTCACACGCTCATTTCGATGTGTATGGACTATGAGTGGATGTTTACTCATTCCAATTGGCCGTTGCGTTCAATAAATCAGCTTGAAAGCTGCGTTTTCTTGATGAAGAATCACTTAACACGCATCATCCAGACAACCCTCACGTTTACAGGCCTCGTTTCAGCGTCGCCCCCAATTATCGAATGGTCATGCTCACCGTTTGATAGAGTAAGAGTTTTATGACCAGCGCCTGTATCGCCAGCGTACTCGGGGTAACCCTGAGGTTTACCCGTTGGACCTCCCATTATTCTGGAGTGACTATGAGAACCCTCGTCCTTCTTGATCTCGAAGGCAGTCCGAGGCATTCCAGTCGCCCAATCCTCCTGCACCATCGTTCCCTCACCATTCGGCCAGCGAGCTTTACCATTGGGAGGTTGAGGCGTGCCCCTGAGGAATCTCCTACTGTTATTCAACTCTGGAATGCGCATCCCATTGTATGGACTCTCAGCATCATTCAATATCTGCCCGTTACACTGTACCCACGCGTCATTTTCTAGCCCTCGCATTGGCGTTCTTTGATTGTCTCGATCCCAAGCGATAATCGACCCTACAGGAGCAACTTTAGTGCTGCGAAGAATCTGTAACTCTTTCTCTAACTTGTCTACCTGAGCAATCAGTCCTACTGATGCGTCTGTCCTGCTTGATGCCTTACCCCTTTCGGCAGCCATCAATGTCAATAGCAACGGGAAAGTCGCGACTAATAATATGATATTTCTCATCATTGTTACTCCTCCTCGAAATGCTAACCGACCGTGGTCTAACTACTGTTACAACACAACTCATCGGACACGAATGATGTAATGTACTTTAAAGAATGGTGGCCTGTTATCGTGACTTTCATGGTCGACTATATGTCCTTTTACTGTGACCGGGTTGTTGTAATTAACCCAATGGTTTGGCCTATCTTTGTCGTGAGCATGCATGATCTTATTGACTACATGCCCACCCGGGACAGTAACATGCCGCACGTCAGCCGGTGGTACTGCGACAGCTTGGCCCGACGCCGACACTGTTAATCGCTGCATGCTACGCTGTCCAAATATTTTCTGAACGTTGAGACTTGACGAGCCAGCAAGAAACACGCCCTCGTCCGTGTTCAGGTTGGGAGTTTTTCCACCCAAATATGAATTGAGTGCCTCATCGGCGCCTGGCGGTAATGGGTCACCGTTTGCGAGCACCCAACCACTCCCATCGAGGATTGCCGTATCGCCGATGTAGGACAGAATGGTGCCGATGGGTAGGGTATCGTATTGCCTTAGCGCCGTATTCAATTGCATTCGAAGCGCCTGTATCTCTTCAGCCAACTCCTTCCTGCTAGTTTCTAATGTTACGACTTGCTTCGCAAGTGCATCAATCCGGGAACTTCCATTACTCTCATTGTTCTGGATTTCAACATACGTGTGTTCTGTTCCGTCTAGCCCCTTTCCTTGAATTGGCTGAGCCTTACCAATGTGCGGAACTCCGGTCATTAGCAATAATATGAGCAATATTGGTAGCAAAACACTCACTATTGCATGCCTATTTCTAAGAACATCGCGTGATTCATCGTTCATATACCATGGTCCCTTCGATAGATTTTGAGGTTCTACAATTCTTGCTGACGCTTAAGCCACCCAGCTTCACCCCAAATTTCATTTCCGATCTTGTCCGAGAGATCAATTAGCCAACTAGTTTCGTCTTGCGTTCGTGTTGGTAACACTTCACCTGACCAAATTTCATTGTGACAAAACTCCAGCTGTTCGCGCAACGAGGCTTCTCCGATCTTGCATGGAATCGCATCTCGCCAGAGTTGCAACAGATGATCCCTTGCTTCAATACGAACAGCCTTGATACGTGGGTCCGAATCTTGGGACATCCCGCAGCAAAAAGCCGACGCGATTAGCCCTACAGCTACCACATGAAGTGAATTACTTGCCATTGTCATCCTCACAATGTTAATTGTTGAAAGACCAAATACGGAATACCAAGACCTCGCGTTCGTCCTTGAGCAAACATCGACGCGTACCCCACTGATCACGGGGGCCCGTTGGGATGAAATCAAAGTCACTTCCGATAAAACCCTTTCTTGGCCTACCGTTAGCTTGAAAACCGCATAGGAAATCAAATACGTCCTCTGAGAAATAGAAGTCGTAGAGTCCCCAAACCGGGGTTAAGTACACTGCAGGCGACACTCCTTGTTCACCCGACTCGAAACTCATGTATTTGATATCAGCAGCCTCATCGTATATTTTTGCGAAAGGCATCGAATCGATGAGGACACCTTTTCTCGTTCTTATGCTTAACGGCCAATGCACCAATGTGCGAAGGGGTTTGCGGGGAGGAATTTGGTTAAAATACAATATACCAGGAGTTGGTCTCCGAAGCATTGCCACAAGTTGATCTGCATTCTCATAACCGGCCTTCACCATCTGCTCCTGTAGGCTTGGCCCATCGCCAGGTAATTCTGCCGTTACTCCGTCAAGCGCGCCCTGAAAGAATGTCGCGTTTCGGAATATAGAAACCACCGGCTGAGTTGGAACTTCTAGGTCCTGAATATACGCATCAGTTGGTGGATTGAAGTCCGGCACGTAGGGGTGATTCGCTCCGGACAAAAAAAGAACAGGATCTGGCACCACATTCGGGTCATAAGTTCGACGGATTTGAATTCGAACACGGTATTGTTGTGGTTGCCCACTAAGGGTCAGCAAATCAACAGGACGCGCAGTACGGAGATGCTTGGTTGTTAGCTTGAACTTTCCGAGTGGGTTACCCTGCATGCGTAAGTTGCGCCCATCAAGGGCTTCTTGGTCAATATTATACGCGTGCTTGATAAATGCACTCAACTCGGCAGGCGTCCACGACGCGTCGTTTGCCGCAAAAACATCACTCTTCGATGTATACAGATGGCAATACATCCATACATCTTTGGCTGCCCGCCACACTTCTCGCTGCAGTGCTCGATAGGCCGCCAATGTGGGACGGTCACCTCGTAACAACCCAATGTCTGCTCGATCCAACGCAACAAGCTCTTTTTGCAGGCCTGCCCGCTTGAACATAAGTTGATCCGCAGCTAGCAATTCCTCCTCAGCATTTATTCGCTGTTTGAGTGCCTCAAGCGCTAGCTCAGCGACTTTCACATCCAACCCAGCAGCAAGACCACGCATATCCGCAGCATGTGTTTTGGCTCGCTTTTCTGACGCAAGCATTGAATAGGCCATCGCTTGGTGGCTCTTGCTCAATACATCTAATTGAAGACTCTGGGATTGGATCGCTGCCTCAACCGAAGATCTTATTGTCTCACGAACCTCTTCGTACAACCCGCCTAATGTCTCGGACGGCGGCCGTTCGCCGTTCGCCCCCCTTGGCGGAACAATTCGATTCCTCATACGTGCAATTTGCAGACTTTCTGATACATCTTCCTTATTGCGGTGCCGGTTCAGTAGAGTCTTGACCTCATCGACCACCTGCTGGCCTCCCGCTTCATTTCTATCATTTCTTGCTTTCAGCCATTTCTCGAGCGCCTGATCTGCTCGCACAGGAGGCACTTTTCTTAGTTGATCGAAGAGCTGTTGCACATCTGCGGTATAACCATCTAGCAGCCCAAATGAGCGACGCATTTCACAATACGCCTGATAACGTCCTGGCCGTAGCTTTTCTATTTCTGCGATGTTGGAAGGTGGATCACTCAATTCATCGATATCTGCCCCCAAAACATCTAAGGCTTCCTCTCTCGATGATGAAGCTAAATCGATTAGGTCGAAAAAATGACCAAGCGTTCGCTCGGGTTTATCATCAAGATCTTCGCGATAAGCACGTTTCACTTCCTTAAGAGTCTCGTGAAGCGTACCATTTCTGCCGTTTTCGTCGGTACCCCATAGTTGATCACCGACCAAACTAAAAGTTAACGCCCTGCCGCGCATTGACGGAGTGACGCCATCACCATTCTCAATTGCCTTAGCCCAACGGCCTAACGTTTTCATATGCTTAGTCCAGGCGTCAGTCGGTCGGCGCGAATCCGGATGCAGTCCGATGCGGGCATGAGCTCGACGAATGAGGAATAGAAGCGAGCGAGTAAGCTCATACTCGGATGTCAGAAGTTCAAATCGGCCATCCGCCCAAGCTTGAACGTGCAGCGAATTATGCTGCGGATTGCTTGGGAACTGTCCCAGCGATTTCTTTGCGGCACTGAGGGTCTCCAAAGCTTTTCCGAGAGTAGTTTTGAGATCAGTTGCTAGTTGATTACGCTCTTGTACGTAAGCGTTCTTGTCATCCATTACCACCATTTTGTGGACCCGCTCGGCGATTCTCAGCTCTACCAATAGCTTTTTCTGAATGAGATGGTTTAGCTGATCAATGGAAGCTTGGAACTCCTGTAGCGTTGAGATTGTGTTGGAAGAAAGTTGCGCTGGTGGCAATTCTCGCAGCAATTCCTTGCTGCGCTTTGTCAAGCGTGCGTGCCCATACTCTCTCTTCAACCCTTCAAAGCGATCCCGCATATCCGCTAGCTTTTCCTGATACTTTTCACTGCCACCTGGTGAGTTCAATCGCTCGTAAAGTTCCTTTTCCCATACTTGGGAGATTGTGACCTGCGGGCCCACCTCTATGACATCAAATTCAGAGGAGGTTTTTGCTGTGAATGCTGCAGTAGGCGCAAGTCGTATGCTCGCAAGCATAGCAATAGCACTCCAAACATGCCTCTCTTGCGCTTTGCTTAAACGATGGGAGCCAAGTGATGAATCGGGACCCGGCACCTTGTGAGGCACATTGGGATCCAGTCGTTGTTGCGCCGTCGCGAGTGAGTCGCGGACGACACCCTCAGCCAGCGGACCGAGCCAATCGAGGCTAACCATAGCAGCCCCGCCTTCCTTCCCTTCTACGAATTCCATCGCTCGCAATACTGAAGCCAATCTCGGATACGAATCCAAGTCCCCGATTGCTGCTTTGACCCTTTCGATCAGATCATCGGGCGTCAACTCTGGCTGGCGAATTGATTCGACCAAAGCCCTTAGATTTTTTGCGTCTGCCAATACTTTTTCAAAGTCACTTACGAGATCACCAAATGGATCGGGCAGATTTCTCATGCGCGCAAGTAGTAACTTATTATCGAAGGCTCCTTCGCGTAGCCTGTCTACAATATCTTCGATTTCGTCAAGATAATTCGCAAGGTGCCATATCGCGATAATTGCGCTCTCAGCCTTTTTTGCCGTTACGCGCGGACAAGTCGGGCAAGGACCACCAACTTGAGAATCTAGCGTTTCATTTAGCCGCCGAGCAAAACCATCTCTTCGATCCCTCACAACATCGGATAACTGATCACCCTTTCTTTCGCGGACAAGCTCAAGCTCTTGCCGAAGCGCCGCTGCAACAGGCACCATAACATCATTCCAATTCACGTAAGAATCGACTAAACTCTCTAACTGAAGCTGTGACTCCCAAGACTGAATGATCTTCGCCAACTCGTCCTCAAATATCCTCACTGACTCAAACGCCCCGGTTTTTAATAGCGAACGCTCAAACTCAATGGCGATATCACTCCTTATTTGAAATTGCAAGCCCTCAAGTTCACCAACCTCATTCATATACGTATTCAAGGCCTTCCGAACTATCTCGGTCGCTCGTCGTCGCAGATCACTGCTAAATCCACTAGTGTCATCCAAATTGAAACTAGAATTGAGTTCTTCCCTCAGTGATTTTCCTACACGCTTCAATCCCTCTCCAAGCAGATCCTCAGCAGTTCCTACACCATGCATTATCAGTCGGCCCGACACCTCTACCGCCGCTGCCCTCGCAAAATCGTCAACTGATATCTGCCGTGATTTACCACTATTATCTCGAACACGCATGCGGCCTTCTGAAGCATCCTGTAGAAGAATGAACTTGTCACGTAGCGAAAGCTCTGGTGACAAACTCGCTTGCGCGAGTAAGTTGAGGGGAAGAAGCTCGCGCATTTGCTCGTGGAGCGTTGAAGGCATTGCGTCTCGGGTATTCTTAACGAATATGCTTGCATCTGATTGGAGTTTTTCGGGAATCGCGTCACGAACTCTGTCGAGCATGCCAGCGCCAGATTGAATCTTCACTGCTTGATCTATCTTCGAAACAGCATCGAGGAAACGTCCGTCATACATTGCATGTCCGGCGTCGAGTGCAGTACCGACTAACTGTCCAAGCTGAGGATAGCCAAAACACGACCCAGCCACTGACCCGACAATCTTTGTAACACTCTTGAATATCTGCCAAGGACTTTTACTTTTCTTCTTGCGATAAACTTCAAATTGATCGTCGAGTGATGCAACAGTCTTTGAAACCCACTTGACAGTCTGGTCAAGTAAATATTCTTGATACATCAAATCAATAGAGTAATAAGGCAGCACAGATAGCAGCAAGTCCACCTGTTTTTCCTTCACAAAGCGCTTATGCTCATGAAGATTGAAGTCGATCAGTGCGCTCTCAGCCTGAAGGCTATGCGATCTCGCAAATTGCTTCATTCCAGCCGCCGAGAAGTGCGCAGCGGTGGCGTCGAAGTCTGTTGCATCCCTATGGTATTCAGCTCTCGCTACACTTTGCTTGGCAGCCTCGAGATCAAAAGTCATCGCTGCGAGAACACTCGTCCTTGAAGCGACTCGATGATCCCAAGCTTGCCATCCGAAATCAGCTTGGCTTAGCCGGTTCTCAATACGGTCGATGTCGAGGGCGTTCAAATTTAATTGATGGAGCTGATCACGAAGTGCTGCGACTCGCGTGACATATCCTCCAAGGTTTGTATCAATGAAGTCGATTTCGGATCCGTCAATCTCGATTTTGCGCGACGGTCCTGGTAGCCCCAAGAATGTGAAACCAACTGCATCCATTCCGTTATCAATTGACGCGATGCGTGTATTGATCTGCTGTAGTCGGCGCGCCATAAACTCACGCAGTGGATTCGCATCGCTTGGTGCGGATTCTGCTGCTAACATGCTCGCTATAGGTGCGCGAAAAACAACATCACTAGGTTCTACACCAAGCTCTAATGTACGGTCGCCAAATACGCTCAAGGCAGGTAGTAATAGTGCTCGGAAGTGATCTCTAGAAATCTCCAACGCGCGTTTAACATTGGCAAGTTCTCGGATCTGCGTTTCACTCGCAGCGCCCGGCTCGCGAATGAATCCGACTTCATAATGGTCATTTATAGCGTGCTGATACTTTTCCTCAGCCTCTAATAAATGATCTAAGACGGACGCTAGCTCATGATAAAGTCCTGAACCCAGTTCAGCAGTTGTCCGAATCAACAGACCACCGTCCGCTGGCTCTTCAGTAAGAGAATCCGAAGGCCATTTCCAAAAAGGAACATCAGCGATTCCCTCTCGATCGTTTTTAGTTACCTCTATTTCGCCGATGGCATCCCATATTTGTCCATTCCCTCCGAATTTCCGTGACATTGCGATGAAAATGGGCTCTTGCAGTAATATTGCTCGAGACCTCAGAATCAGCCTCTCCATCCCAGCCATCGGCTTCTTCAAGCCATCACTTAGTGATTTAATGTCTTTCTCGAGTTTGTTCCAATCAACTGATCTCGCAGCAATACAAACCTCAGTTTCAAACACGAGGTCATTCCATATTTTGTCGGGCGGTGTCCAGTATAGGGGGTGCGTTGCTACCAAGTCTTCTGCAAGTCTTGCAATAGGGATTTTGCGGAGACCTTTAAGCTTTTGAGTATCAAGATCTCCGATTGCTTGTGTCGCATTGCTGACTAGTATCCGTATAAGATTCTCGTGATTGTCGCAGATCCTTACACGTGGAAGAGCATATTCGACTTCCATGAAGTACTGCATGAGTTCCATCAGCTGCTCGGAATGCGGATGCCCAGATGTGTAAGACACCCCGGAGCGACCTTCACTTTCGCCGACATTCCTAGCCCACTGGCGAAGATACAAGAAATCACGTGCTTCGATGGGGTATGCGCCAAGGAAGCCTTCACCGAACTGAACTAGTGCTTCGGCAAATGCATTCTCTGATAATGGCACTCGTTTCAAAGAATTGAATTGCGCCCGCAGTCTAGCTTCTTTCGCGATTGCTATCAGGACCTTAAGCGACGCCGCAACCCTATTTCTGCCCCCCTCCGTTTCATCTGTCAGTTCATATCGGCTCTCCAATGCTCTTACTAGTAACCAAAGTGCTTCCTCAGGTGAGTCGAACGCCCAAAATGCCTCTGCAAAAACTCTTAATGGCGTGGATAAATTCTGTCTTGCCGTGCTTCCAACGCGCACGTCAACCCAATGCGTCAACACAGCCTGCTCACTTACCTCAGGAATATCGCAGTAAGTAACGACTAATAGCAAATCATCCAATTCATCTAGTGTTGCTACCGGCTCGTCAATGTATCCTCTAAGAAGCTGAAGCTCATTGGAAGGCGAAAGCGATGGCGCATCCTTTTCCGATCTAATATGGTGAGCCAATTGGTCAACAACGCCTTTTGCTACATCACAAGGAAACGGAGCACGCCTTACCGCGTTCTCGACCCGCATCCTAGCATCCGTCATGTCCTGAGTTATTTGCCCCCAGTGCATTTTTCCGCGCATGACAAACGTGGCATAGTCAACTCCAGTCAATCCCGCGATTAATGCGTCATCATCTGTATTATTTTGTAGTAGATGATCTGCAACGCGCGACCCTCTACAAAACAGGATGAGCGATCGGTTCTCGGGGTTCAGCGAGGTTTCCACAGTGACTCGAGCGCGCAAACGATCGTCAATTGAGGCTGGCGGCTTACCACCGTTAGCAATATCTGTGACAACTTGCGATGAGGTTTGACCATTTGTATTCGATGCGGCCACACTCAAAGCCAGGAGAACGTAAGCTATATTTGTAGATCGACTCTTGAGCCAGGACACGTTCACGGCACACCTCAATCTGGTAGAGGTTAATGGGTTGATGATTGATAGATATGAAGATAACATACTATCCGGATAATTGCCAATCGCGGTTGGATACAGCCGGAATTAGAATGTTTTACAAACTTTATAAATCTGGCGGCGGATTTTTCCTTTCCAACCCCGACTATGAAAAACGCCACATAACGTTCGGCTGCGGCCCTTAACGGGATCACGCATTGCTCAAGTAAATACAGTTCGCTTAAATATCTCTCGCAGCCCCCCCCACTTGCATCAAGGCGACCCTCCCGAGGAGCACCAAACTTAACTGTATAGCCTTTTTGCACTGATTAACCCTGTAATGCCTAGAAGACAATCGATGCTATTGTCTTAGAATGAACGCTTGCAGCGAAGTGCAAGAAAAGTCGTGCATGAGGTGACAATGCTGGTATAATTCTTAGGTACAATGAATACACCCTAGGGCTGCAGTAGGGTGCTCTAACCTCATTGCGAGATTGCGATAATTGAGCTTGTTGCGATAGTACCTCTTTTGGCCCTCTTTATGTGCAATACCTCATTTTTCGCCCGGTCGAATGAAAAAATGTCTTGGATTACTTGATCCTGATTATGTAATGCAAGGCAACGTATGGCGGCAGAATCTTGATTGGTGTAGGGGCATCGAGTGGCGTTGTTAAAATTCTCGATGACGATTTCTCCGTCACTGATCGAATATTATCCCCTTCATTATGGCGAAACACGCTATTTTTAGGGTCTTGGTCCGGTGTGCCGTGCGCGGCACCTCCATGTAGGAGGACATGAGTATGCCCTGCATCTCTAATATTGTGATCATGTTCCGGGAGCTGATCAGCTTCGAGGATTACCTCGGAAACCCCTCCTATCGTGCCAAACGAAAAGTGTCCCGAATTGCGATTGCTAGTTGCGCCGACGATAAAGCGGCCACTAAGGTTAGGTGTTTCTATGCCGTCATGAATCTTACCGTCACATACAGCCCAGTTTGAGGGAAGTCGATTTATGTCGCCGAAGAACGGAAGAATCCCTCCCACAGGCACGGTTTGATCCACGAGCCCTACCGTCTTTGCATCGGGTTTGTCGTTTCTAGATTAAATAACTGCGCGGGTAGGCCATGAAAAGAAGCCAAGAAGGCCAGTAACAAATATGAAAAGAAAAAACTTATGACTCACGGCCTCACTCCTCGAATCAAAACTAGTCTGGTCTCTGCCTGAGCTGATTGGGGTTCACTACATCGACGATGGGTAGTGTGGAACACGCCTGATCCAATCAGCGGGATCGACTGTTCTTTCGATCGCTAGGACTGAGCCCCCAGCCCCAGCCTCCCCATCGCGAGCGACGACGACCTAACCCCGAAACGCGAGAATCACCAAAATAACACGAAGGGCCACAGGATCAAGATAATTTTGACTGGATCAAAGCGGCTTAATGCAATCCTTGTAAACCTGTAATCAATTGATAACAACCTACAATTCATCTAAGTGAGCCTTCCCCCTTTGCGCTTTTACCCGAATCGGGTCCAATTACTGAGTCACAATCGGTCGTACTTACTCTTGTATCCATTTCGGGACCATCTGCTGAGTTAGAAATCAGCCTTCATCCGGTTAAACCAACCTGGCGTGCGCGCGTACCCAAATCCTGTTCCAAATGTTGAGTGAGAGAATCGGTTAGAATTCGGTCTCTGTTCGGAGGCTGATCAGGATGAAACGGAAACGATTCACAGAAGAGCAGATCGCGTATGCCTTGCGGCAAGCGGAGAGTGGAACGGCGGTGACGGAGGTCTGTCGCAAGATGTAGATCAGCTAGCAAACGTTCTACAGATGGAAAAAGAAGTTTGCCGGTTTGCCGGTTTGGGGGTGGCCGAGGTCCGTCGGCAAAAGCAACTCGAAGATGAAGTTCGTCGGCTCAAGCAACGGTTCGCGGAGCTGAATCTCGATGCAGCCATGCTACAACATGCGCTGGGAAAAAGGCTTTGACGCCTGTTCAAGGAAGGTCGCTATTAGCGCAAACGCAGATAGCATTTAAGGTGGGTGAACGACGCGTGTGCCGAACGATGCGCTTTGCGCGCTCGACGATCCGCTACCGCAGCGTGGCCGATGAACAGGGGTCGCTTCGAATACGATTTCGCGAACTGGCGAACGTCTACATCAGTTGGGGTTACCAACGGATCTGGATCAGGCTGCGACGCGAAGGTTGGCTTGTGAATCGCAAACGGGTGTATCGACTTTATAGGCAGGAAGGCCTGTCCATACGGTCGAAAAGGCCGAGGCGTCTT
>JGI12316J14372_10003013_pt1 | contig 16832 bp, 15 predicted proteins | sample MarCyaLeptolynsp_FD_14372 | JGI IMG/M metagenome (IMG submission 14372) | reverse complement strand
TAGGCATCAAACGACGTGTTCGCTTCCGGTGTCGATGTGTAGATGATGTTCTGGCGCACGACCTTTGAAATCGGGCGGATCGTCCGCCGATACATCTCGCCGAGCCATGGACCGGTGGAGACGACAATGACGCCGGCTTCGAGCGGTTTGCCGTTGAGGAACAATCTTTCGGCCTCGTCGCAAATCACGCTGCCGCGAACGAGTTTTCCCCCTTCGCGCTCGAACAGCTTGACGGTTTCCGTCACCGCCCGATGCGCCATGATCATGCCGGCTTCAGGTTCGTAAAGACCGTAGGCGACATCGTCGTAGGTGAATTGCGGAAACCGGACGCGGAGTTCATCGACACCAAACTTGAAATGCGGAATGCCGAGCTTTTCAAAGGTCGGGACCGTGGCGTCTTCCCAGTCCGTGTGGCCCTCTCCGGCAAGAACGACCGCGCCGCACTCTTCGTAGAGCGTGCAACCCATTTCCCCCTGAAGTTCGAGCCAGCGCAGCCGGGCGTCGCGAACCCAGTTGGTATAGAATTCATCCTTGCCGTGGATCGAGCGGAAAACCCGGTTATGATCGCTTGAGGATGCGCGCGGATGGCCCGGTTCCCAGCGGTCGATAACCGTGACCGACGCGCCTTTGCGCAACAGATGCAGGGCCGTCATGATGCCGGCTATGCCAGCGCCTACGACAACGGCGTCGGACTTTCGCGACATCCCAAACTACCTCTTGCATACAGATCATTTTGAATACAGTATACAAAGAGATGGTCACGACAAGATGACCGCAACCGAATCCTAGGGGGATTGAGATGACTGCAGACTTCGCGACCTTGCCTGAAGGCACCCACACCGTGGCGCTTGGTGTAGGCGATATCAACGGGGTCATGCGTGGCAAACGGGTTCCCGCCAGCCACTGGCCGACCATCTGCAAAAACGGCAACGCCCTGTCGATCGCTCTGTTTGCTCTCGACATGACCAGCGATGTCTGGGACACGCCCTACGTCAATTTCGACAATGGCTATCCGGACATGCACATTTTCCCGGCCAGCGCCCCGGTATCGGTGCCCTGGGAGGAGGGGGTGGCATTTTGCATGGCCCGTGCCGAAGGTATGGACCACAGACCGGTGCCGATTGATCCGCGCAATGCCCTGGTTGCCCAGGTCGAGCGGGCCGCGGCAATGGGTTTCACCGTGAACGTCGGCACGGAACTGGAATTCTACCTGCTCGATCCGGAAACCAAACAGCCACGCGACGAGGGCATACAGGTCTATTCACTGGCGCGTGCTGCCGAACTTGAACATGTGATCGGCCCGATCCGGCAACAGATCAATGAAATCGGCATCCCGATCGAACAGTCCAATCCTGAATATGCGCCGGGACAGGTCGAAGTGAACATCCGCTACGACGAACCGCTGATCGCGGCGGATCGGGTTGTGATGTTCCGCAGTCTGGTCAAGGAACTTGCCGGCCATCACGGCTATCTCGCGACCTTTATGTCGAAACCCTTCATTGAACAGTCCGGCAATGGTTTCCACACTCATTATTCCCTTTGGAAGGATGGGCAGAACATCTTTTCCGACAATGGCAAGCTGAGCGCAACAGGTCGTTCTTTCCTCGCCGGAATGCAGGCGCGTATGGCCGAAACGGCGCTGTCGTCCGCGACCACGCCGAATGCCTATCGGCGTCGCCAGCCCTATACGTTCTGTCCCATCAACACAGCCTGGGGGAATGACAATCGTACCGTCGGTCTCAGGGTGATTGAGGGATCGGACACTTCAACCCGGGTGGAAAAGCGCGACGGTTCGGCGGATTGCAATCCCTATTATCTGCTGGCCTGTGAAATCGCGGCCGGTCTCGACGGGATTGAGCAGTCGATGCAGCCGAGCGCCCGGACCGATGGCAATGCCTACGAACTTGAGGATGCGGAACCGCTGCCCACCGATATCGGCGACGCGATCGAAAGGGCAAAGGCCTCGGATTTCATGAAGTCGGTCTATGGCGAGGATGGGCTGACCATCATGATCCAGCAGGCGGAGCGCGAACTTGAATTCATGGCCAACCAGGTCACGCCCGTCGAAACAGAACGATACCTGAGCAATCTGTGATGAAACTTGCACGCGTAACCGGACTGGTGACGGGAACCGTCAAGACCACCAACCTGACCGGACAAAAGTTGCTGGTCGTCGACCTGATCGACGCCAAGGGCAAAGTCCAGGAAGGGGCGGTAATCGTCACGGACGTGTGCGGTGCCGGCCATGGCGATACGGTGCTCGTGGCGACCGGTTCCGCGGCGCGGCTGCCAGCGGAATTGGCGGGCACCCCGACCGACGCGACGGCCGTAGCGATTATCGACGACATAAAGCTGGGCGGTTGAAATTCCGACCGCCGCGCACCTTGAATTCGGCTGGACTTGAATATTTTTAGAGAGGACAAACACATGGCGAAAGAAATCGCACCGGGGCAGTCGGCCCTTGGCATGATTGAAACCCGGGGCATCGTGGCCTCCGTCGAGGCGGCGGACGCCATGGTCAAGGCGGCAAATGTCTCGATCGTCAGTCACACCAAGGCCGGTGGCGGTCTCATCACCACCATCGTTCGTGGCGAAGTCGGTGCGGTCAAGGCGGCGACCGATGCCGGCGCCGTTGCTGCCAACAAGGTGGGTGAAGTCATCTGCGTTCATGTCATTCCGCGGCCCCATGACGAAGTCAACGACATGCTTGCCAGTCTTGGCGGCGGTGGCGACTGATTGAGCGCCGGCCTGGTCGCCGGGAAGGGTGTGCCTGGCTGAACACGTGATCGCATCCCGTTTTGAGGGGATGCCCGCCGCGTTCAATTGTTGGAGGTGAAACCGGGTGCCGCGCCGAACCGTCGGTGCGATTGCCGGTTGATCTGGAACTGTCAAAGGATCGCCCAGCGATGAGTACCGCTGATTTTCAGAAAATGACCGCGTCGCTTGCCGGATCGAGCCCGCAGACGTCGACGCCCTTGCCGGATGTCGGGCGTGTCACCGTTCTGGGCGCCGGACCGGATGCCCAGGCGCTTGCCTGTCAATGTCTGTCGGAGGGCGCCGAGGTGAAGATGTTTTCTGCCTATGGGCGGGAACTGGCTCCGCTGCGCGAGGCAGGGGCCGTCAATGTCCGCGGTGCCGGACCGGTCGGGAATTATCAGATCGATCAGGAAGCGGTGCCATCGATCCGGCTGACATCCGAACTCGATGGCGCCCTGTCGGACGCGGAGGTGATCTTTGTCACCGGCCCGGTGTTGAAACAGCGAACCTATTCCATGGTGCTGGCCGAACACTTGCGGGACGGCCAGATACTGGTCCTGACACCCGGACGCAGCCTCGGCGCGGTCGAGATGTCCTGGTATCTGCGGGTGGGGGGAAACAAGGCCTCGATTTCGATCGTCGAACCGCAGGCCTTGCCCTGGTGGGTTCACAAAGAGGGCGCGACCCTGAACCTGTCTTCAATCGGTCCCGCCGCCGCCGGCATCCTGCCGGGAGACAGACAAAACGTGCTCAAGGCCCTGAAGGTCTATCTGCCCAATTCGCGCGAAAACGCGACCATCGTCCAATCCGGGTTTGCCGACGGCAGCGGCCTCGTCGAGGTGCCGGCGCTGATGCTTGGCGGACCGGGTATGCCGGCCGGCGGGCCGGAGCTTCCGGTGGGTGGCGTTGCGCTGGCCGAACAGGCCACGTTCCGGAACCTGATGGGTGCGCAGCACCTTGATGTGGTGCGGGCTCTTGCCGCCGAAAGGCGGGCGGTCGCCAGCCGCTGGGGCGTTCGCGATCTCCCGTCCGATGAGGAATGGCTTGATCTGTATGCGGGGGCTTCGAGCGGCGACGGCGCACGGCCCGTGCCCGACGACGAGCAGGCCCATCACCTCGTGCGTTGCGCCGTGATCGGGTCGCTGGTGCCGCTGGTTTCCGCGGCCCGGGTAGCAGATGTTGCCGTGCCGGCGACCGAAGCCATGGTCACGCTGGTCTGCTCCGTGCTTGGCGGTGACCTTCTCAATGCCGGCCGCCGTCTCGACACGATCGGACTGGCCGCACCGGATCTCGATGGCGCGCGCCGCGCCTTGGAAGCCGTTGCAAGGGGAGGCGTATGATGGACGCGGATCTTCGTTCGATCGCTGCAGCGCGCAAGGCAGCCGACACAGGCTGGGCCGCCTACAACAAGTTTCTGGGTACGGATCCCGCGGCAATCGACGAAATTGTCGAGGCAATGGCACGCGCGATCGAGCCGGAAGCCGCCCGCCTCGGGCAGATGGCCGTGGACGAGACCGGTTATGGCAATGTCGCGGACAAACGCATCAAGAACCTGTTTAATGCACTGTCGGTAGCGGACTGGTTGCGGACCATAAAAACCCTTGGCGTCCTGTGGCAGGACGATGTCACAAAAATTGCGGCAATCGGGGAGCCGATGGGTGTCGTTTCCGCGCTGATCCCTGTAACCAATCCCACCTCCACGATCATCTTCAAGGTCCTGTCGGCGGTAAAGGCCGGCAATGCGATCATTTGTGCGCCGCATCCGCGCGGTGTGAAATGTGGACTGGAAACCACCCGGATCATGGCCCGTGCCGCCGAGCAGGCCGGTGCGCCCGCAGGCCTCATTCAATGCCTGGAGGAGGTTACGATCGCCGGAACGGGCGAGTTGATGCGTCATCGCCGTACGTCGATCGTGCTTGCCACGGGAGGCCCGGCCATGGTGCGCGCCGCCTATTCCTCCGGCAAACCGACAATTGCGGTCGGCGCGGGCAATGTGCCCTGTTATGTGCACCGTTCCAAGGCCAATGATATCGGTGAAGTCGCAGAACAGATCCTGATGTCGAAGAGTTTCGACTACGGTACCGCTTGCGTGTCGGAACAGGCGGTGATTGCCGACCGGCCGATAGCCCGCGACCTGCGCCATGAAATGAAGCTGCGCGGCGCCTATTTCTGCACCCGCGGCGAATCCGACCGGCTTGCCGATCTTCTGTTTACCGACACGCTCGGCATCCATCCTGATCATGTCGGCCAGTCGCCACAGAATCTTGCGGCGCGTGCCGGCTTCGATCTTCCGCCGCGCACCCGCGTGCTGGTCTGCGAGGAAACCGAAGTCGGGCGTTCGGTGCCCCTTTCAGCAGAAAAACTCAATCCGGTCCTGGCCTGGTACGAAGCGCCGGATGTTGCAAAGGGAATTGACCTGTCCGGTCAGATCACCCGTTTCGGCGGTTGGGGACATACCGCTGTCGTACACGCGGACGATCCCGATATTGTTGCGGAATTCAGCCGGGTGCCAGCCGGCCGTATCGTCGTCAACACGCCTGCGATTGCCGGCGGGATGGGCTTTTCCACTGATCTGGAGCCGAGCTTCATGCTCGGGACGGGGACTGTGTCGGGATCCATCGTCTCCGATAATGTCAATGCCCTGCATCTCATCAACATCAAGCGCGTCGCCTATGAATCCAGGCCCTGGCGCGATCTCTATGAGCTCTACGGAGAATAGTCTTGGCGAACAATCTGACGATCCGCGCGCTTGTGCAGATAGACCGGCTGCAGCCGAAATTTGCAGCCTATAACGGCGCCACCGTACAGGGGTCTATCCCGCTCGCCGGTGACACGATCCTGATCGGCGAACTGGCGCCCGGAAATGCGGTTTTCAGCCTGGTCGATATCGCACTGAAGGCCAGTCGCTGCGAGGCGACAAGCCAGATAGTGGAGCGCGAGTTCGGCTTTTTCATCCTTCGTTCTCCCATAAACACCGAGGTTGTCGCGGCCCGCGACGCGATCCTTTCCGAACTCGGCCTGAGCCTCAACAGCCGACTGAAGCCGCGCGTGGAATCCACCCAATTGATCAATTCGGTCGAACCCTATCAGGCGCAATTGCTGAACAAGTGGCGCAAGGGCTCGATGATCGTACCGGGGCAGACGCTCGGCATCATCGAATGTTCGCCGGCGGCCTATATTTCCATTGCGGCCAACGAGGCGGAAAAAAGCGCAGATATCGACATTGTCGAAGTTCGCGCCGTCGGGCGGTATGGGCGGTTTTTCATGTCGGGGTCTGAAGCCTCGGTCGAGGCGGCTATGGAAGCCGCCGTGAGCGCAATCAACGATGTCAGCGGAGCGGATCAGGGCTGATGCGGCAGCGGACCCGGAATATGGTTCCCAAAAAAGTCGTCGGGTCCGAACATGTCGCGGACGCGGCCCGGCGCGGCCGCCGCATGATTGAGATAATGCCTGGCGACATCGTGACCGCAAGTGCCCGGGAATCGGCCGAACGGCTCAAAATCAATCTTGTCGACGGACCCATCGAAAGACCTGCTGTCATTGAAACCGACGGTGCCACCGCGGCCCGCCGCTCGCTTTACAGACGCAATCCCAAATGGACCTCTCCACAGCCTTCCGCAAATCGCGCCGTACGCCGTATCTCGCGCCTTGCCATTGTTGGGGCCGGAGGGGTTGGCATGAACGTCGCCCATATGGCGGCCAATGCGGACATGGTCGATGATATCGTTTTGACCGATGTTGTGCCGGGATTGGCCGAGTCGATCGCTCTTGACCTCAATCATGCCGGCGGGATTACACGGTCGCGCTGCCGGGTCACCGGCGGAACGCGGCTTGGCCTCGTGGCTGACGCGGAAATCGTCGTGGTCACGGCGGGGCGACCCCGGACGCCGGGCATGACCCGCGCGGATCTCCTGCAGGTCAACCGTCGCGTCATTCGCACCGTTGCCGAAGCGATCAGGACCCAGGCTCCGAATGCAATCGTCATTGTGGTGACAAATCCGCTTGACGAAATGACGGTGGAAATGCTGCGTGCCACAGATTTTCCGCGCAACCAGGTGCTCGGCATGGCGGGAACCCTCGATTCAAGCCGGTTTCGCCGGTCCATAGCCGACAAGGCCGGCGTGCCGGTTGCCGATGTCGAGGCGATGGCGCTTGGCAGCCATGGTGATGAAATGGCGCCGATCGTTTCGAGAGCGCGGGTAAGGGGCAGGCCGCTTGCCGACTTTCTCAATCCGGAAGCGATCGCATTCTGCGTCCGCGATGCGGTCACTGGCGGAGGGCAGGTGGTTGCGCTGCGCAAGACAGGATCGGCTTCCCTGGCGCCGGCCCATGCGGTTCTCGAACTCATGGATCATATGCGCGGCGCCCGCGCCGGACCGGTCCCGGTTTCCGTCATGATGCAGGGGGAATATGGCATCGACGGCGTTGTTCTCGGCGTACCCTGCTGGCTGGGCATGAACGGATTGGCCGAAGTCGCTGAAATTCCGCTTCAGGACGAGGAAAGGGATCAGTTGAACGCCGCGGCCGAGGCGATCCGCAAGCGATTGGCGTGAAGCCGCTCGTCTCCGCATAGAGCGCCCGGAAGGAAACGGGATTTGCTCTCGTCGGCCATCGGCATTAAGGGAAGGGCCAGAATTGGTTTCTCTCGAGGGTGGTGAATGAGTGAAGCGGTGCCCCAGTGTGAAGTGTGTGGCAATGCCATGCAGAAGAACAAAAGCTGGCTTTTTCACTGCGGCCGGTGCGGGTTTTGGGCCTCTGCGCTTGAACCCGGTGCAGGAACCGGAATTGATGGCCTTGAAGACTTGCGCCGGCGAAACAATGAGGCGATTCTCGACAGGCTTGAGCAGCACGGCAGCCTCAATGGCAAACGACTCCTGGAAGTCGGGTCTGCCTGGGGCTGGTTTCTTGAAGCAGCATCCGACCGGGGCGCGATCACACACGCCATTGAACCCGAAGATGCCAATGTGAAACTGTCACGGGAGCGGTTTGCCGCGACGCATCCGGCCCTTGAAATCGAGCATGGGTTTTTCCCTGATGACCTTGCCGATCGCGGTCCCTACGATGTTGTGGTTTTCAATGATGTGTTTGAACACATCCCGAACCCTTCTCAAGTGATCGCGTCGGTTGCCGGGATCCTCGCGCCCGGCGGCATTGCGGTCATTAACATTCCATCAAGTCAGGGTGTATTTTTCAGACTGTCCCGTTTGCTGGATCGGTTTGGGTTTTCCAGCCCGTTGGAGCGGCTCTGGCTCAAGGGATTTTCGTCGCCCCATATCAGTTTTTTCAACAAGTCCAACCTTACCGCCTGTGTCACCCGAAACACGACACTGCGTAACATAGACTGGTTTCCACTGGTGCCGATCAGCCGGGACGGTCTCTACAGTCGCGTTCGCGCGACGCATGGCGGTCCGGTCGGGGCGAGTATTTTCGTAGCTGTCTGGCTGATGAGTTTTGTGCTGCCCTGGCTTCCGGCCGACAATCAGGTGGCGCTGTATCAGGCGCCATCGTGACACCACACCACAATCCGACAATCCCATGGGAGGCATGACGACATGAGCGGAGATACCGGGATTCGCAGGGGCCTGACCAATTACGGCGATCGCGACTTTGCCCAATATCTGCGCAACTCCTTCGCGCGCTCCATGGGCCTTTCGCGTGAAATGCTGCAAAAGCCAATCGTTGGCATTGCCATGACACCGTCCGGGTTCAACAATTGTCACCGGACAATGCCGGAACTGGTGGAGGCCGTGTCCCGCGGTGTGCTGGCGGCCGGTGCCTTGCCGCGCGCTTTTCCGACCACCTCCCTTGGCGAGGTTTTTCTCAATCCGACCAGCATGGTCTATCGGAACCTCATGGCCATGGATACGGAAGAAATGGTGCGCGCGCAGCCCATGGATGCCGTCGTGTTGATCGGCGGTTGCGACAAGACCGTTCCCGCACAACTGATGGGAGCGGCATCGGCAAACATTCCTGCCGTGCAACTGGTCACCGGTCCCATGTCGACTGGACGCCACCGCGGGGAACGGTTGGGCGCCTGTACGGATTGTCGTCGTTTCTGGGGAAAATATCGGGCGGGCGAGGTCGAAGCCGAAGAAATCGCGTTGATCGAAGGGCGCCTCGCCACCACCGCGGGTACCTGCGCCGTCATGGGAACGGCGAGCACCATGGCCTGTATCGCAGAAACGCTCGGCCTGTCGCTGCCCGGTACGGCGGCGATACCGGCAGTTCATTCGGACCGCCTGGTCGCCGCTGAAGAAAGCGGAAAACGGGCGGTTGAACTGATTGCAAATCCGATCCGGCCGGATCAGTTGATTACGCAAAAGTCCGTCGAAAACGCGTTTCGCGTCCTGATGGCGATTTCCGGGTCCACCAACGCCATTGTGCATCTGACCGCGATTGCCGGACGCCGCAACATACGGATCTCGCAGGAACGCTTGAATACGATTTCCGATGAAACGCCGGTACTCGTCGATCTGAAGCCCGTCGGGGACGGCTATATGGAGGACTTCTTCGCGGCCGGTGGCGTCGGCGCGGTGCTGCGCGAAATCAAACCGCTCCTGCATCTTGATACGATCGATATGCTTGGACAAACCCTCGGCGAGCGCCTGGCTGAACCGATCGAATGGGTCGACCGGCAGGTTATTAGGCCGATCGCGGATCCTGTTTCGGCGCTTGGCGGTTTGATTGCGCTGGAAGGCAATCTCGCGCCGACGGGCGCGATCTTCAAACGGGCCGCCGCAACGCCCGACCTGTTCGAAACCGAAGGCCGCGCCGTCGTTTTTGAGGGACTGGACGATCTTGCCGCTCGCATCGACGACCCGGATCTCGATGTGGAACCCGACGATATCCTGGTTTTGAAAAATGCCGGGCCGGTCGCAGCCGGCATGCCGGAGGCCGGATACCTGCCGATCCCGAAAAAACTGTTGCGACGGGGTGTGAAGGACATGGTCCGGATTTCGGACGCACGCATGTCCGGGACGGCTTTCGGCACAATTGTCCTGCATGTTTCGCCGGAGGCCGGTGTCGGCGGCCCGCTGGGGATTGTGCGCAATGGCGACAGGATCCGGCTGTCCGTCGCCGACAAGCGCATTGATCTGCTTTTGAGCGACGAAGAGATCCGGCAGCGGCTTGCCTCCCACGTACCGGCGAAAATTGCCGTCCGCGGCTACCGCGCCCTCTACGACAGGTCTGTCCTTCAGGCACCGGGCGGCTGCGATTTCGATTTCCTGCAATTTGCTCCTCAGTCCGAGGCGTGAGCGGCGAGCCGGTTGCACCGCGATCCATGAAGGGACGATGCCATGAACCTGTTCCACAAACTCGGTCGNCGGGCTGAAGACGGCGACCCTATTCGCGTCGGCATGATCGGCGCTGGCAAGTTCGGGTCGATGTTTCTGGCACAGGCGCTGCGTCTTCCGGGTATCCATATTCGCGGGATCGCCGATCTTGCTCCGGCCTCAGCCCGGTCGAATCTGCTTCACGTCGGTTGGCCTGCAGAACGGATTGCGGCACGGGATCTTGCAGAGGCTCGCGCGGACGGTTCGACCTGGGTCGGGGACGATTGGCAAAAGCTGGTCGCCGATCCGGCAATCGACATCATTGTTGAATGCACCGGCAATCCGGTGGCGGCGGTCGAGCATTGCCTGGCGGCATTTGCCCGGGGCAAGAATGTCATCAACGTGACCGTCGAGGCGGATGCCTTCTGCGGTCCCGGATTGGCCAGGAAGGCGGAAGCGGCGGGTGTCATCTACAGCATGGCCTACGGCGATCAGCCTGCGCTTGTGTGCGACCTCGTCGATTGGGCCCGAACCTGCGGGTTTCCTGTCGTCGCGGCCGGTCGGGGCCACAAATGGCTGCCGCATTATCGCCAGTCGACGCCGGATACCGTTTGGGATTATTGGGGGCTGACGGCGGAACAGGCCGAGCGCGGCCGCCTGAATTCGAAAATGTTCAACGCGTTCCTGGACGGTTCGAAACCGGCAATAGAATCCGCCGCCATCGCCAACGCCACCGGGTTGCACGTTCCCGGAGCCGGCCTGAACTTTCCGCCGGGATCTATCGACGATATCCCGACGCTCATGCGCCCCAGATCCGAAGGCGGGATCCTGGATCGGAAGGGTCAGGTTGAAGTCGTGTCCTGCCTGACGCCCGAAGGGGAACAGATCCCATACGATATCCGCAAGGGCGTATGGGTCTGCATTGAGGGGGATACGGACTATCTGCGGAATTGCTTTGAGGAATACAAGGTGGTGACGGATCCGTCAGGGCGGTACATGTCGCTTTACAAACGCTGGCACATGATCGGTCTGGAACTGGGGGTTTCCGTTGCGTCGGTGGGCCTGCGCGGCGAGCCGACCGGCGTCGCGACCTGTTTCCACGGCGATGTGACGGCAGTCTCCAAACGGGATCTCTGCGCAGGAGAGGTCCTGGACGGGGAGGGCGGCTATACCGTGTCCGGCGGATTGCGTCCCGCGGCTGCATCGGTGGCCGACAACTGTCTGCCGCTTGGCCTTGCCCACGGCGCGGTATTGAAAAACAACGTTCCGCAAGGCCGGTCCGTGACCTGGGCCGATGTCGATCTTGACGAAAGTACAGCCGCCTGGTCTTTGCGCCGCGAGGTGGAAGCCGGCGTGCGCAAGGAATCCTGACCGGAGCGTCTCCGACGATCGAACCGGCACCCGAATGGGAAGGAAACCGCCTGTTCACATTTCACCGGATCAGGTACGCTTCCTTTCAACGTGCCTGATAGTGAATGAAGCAAGCGAAGGGGGCTGAAATCGTGTTGAAGAAGATCCTGGTGGCGGTCGACGGCTCGTCACACTCGGTGAAGGCAGTGCAATTGGCCTCCGATCTCGCCGGAAAATACGACGCGGAAATTATTCTGCTACACGTTTTGTTGCGCGGGCACATGCCTGACGGCTTGAAAAAAGCCCTTGAAATCGAGGTCGGCGGACGGACTTCGCGGGCCGAAAACCTGGTCAATATGCCCCAGGAGATCATGGCCCGTGTGAAGAGCAAGGGGGAAACCCAGCTCTCGCTTGAAGCGCTCGACTTCATCGCCAATCATGTCCTGTCAAGCGTTGCCGGGATCTGCAAGGAGGCCGGCGTTTCGAAAGTCTCCAAACGTGTGGAGGAAGGCAATCCGGCCGAAATTATTGTCGACACAGCCAAACAGTCGGGTGTTGACATGATCGTTATGGGCAGTCGTGGTCTCAGCGATCTGCGTGGCATGTTGGTCGGAAGCGTATCGCACAAGGTCGCGCACCTGACCCCTTGTACCTGCGTCACGGTGAAGTAGACAGTTTCGTCTCCGCCTGGCTCGACAAATCTGTTTCTCGGCAATGAAAAAGGCGCACGAAACCAAGTTCGTGCGCCCTTAAATCTCGCGTCACGCCTTCAAGACGTGGCATCCGGTGCCTTCACTGGCCCGGATCTTCAGGCCGCTTGGATGTTCGCGACTGCTGTTTTGCCGGTGCGGCGGTCTTCTTCCGTGTCAAAGGAGACTTTCTGGCCTTCCGACAGGCCATGCATGCCAGCGCGCTCAAGAGCGGTTGCGTGGACGAACACGTCCTTGCCGCCACTGTCGGGCGCGATGAAGCCGTAGCCTTTTTGATCATTGTAGAATTTGACGGTACCTAATTCCATGGAATTTCCTTTTTTGATCCATGCTTGCAGTTGGGCTATCACTAACGTGTTGGCGCGCGTGGCAGCCCCGGATTTCGATATTTTTTGGGAGGGTCTAATCGTGCGCCCGGCATCTCTGCGGGGCGTAGCGGCAAGTCGTCCGGCCAAATTCGATGGGCGGAGCGTACACGCAACTGATGATTTCTACAAGGGTCTGTAGGTTGGGGGGAAGCGATGACAAAGCTGGATCAGTTCGAATCGGTCTTCAGATCCGCAGACAGAACGTCTTTGCTTATAGAACATGCACCTTCAGGCGCATCCTCCCGGTGACAGATCTGCCTGCGAGCGATGGTGATCCCTTAGCGAACAGGTCCGCGCATTTCTGTCGACCATAGACGAATCATCGACGGTCTGGCCGTCGCTGGGCAGGGCGATTTTGACAATGTGCAGGCTGTACTCGAGGGTGTTGAGGAGCACAAACCCGCTCAGATCTTCGCCTGCCGTCATCTCCATTCCGAGGCCTGGAAGTGGCCTTGCAGCCTGGCGGAATGTCGCGATCTCATCACATCAAAGCAGATCGAGTTCCTTGCGCTATACACAAAAACGATGTTCAATTGGCAATGCACGGTGCGGCCACGGCGCTGCTCGCGGTGACCATCATTCACAAGACCAATTGCCGATGTCCTTTGCCGGTTTTGCAAGGGCGGCGTTCCCAATTGCAGCCCTGCATCTGGTGCTGGCGGTCGGCCATGCGCTGCTCTTCCCGGCCTGAGAACGTCCGGCCAGACCCCGAACGGGTCTTTTTGAAAACGTCCAACAACGATCATCTCGCTGACTTTGATGGCCCGGTATTTTCGGCAGGCTTTGCGCACACCAATTTGGGGGGGCAATCGGTTTTCACGTTTGCGTTAACTAACCTAGCGGAATATGCCAAATATACATTGTTATAAATGTCAATTTGCCTTAAAAAATTGATAACATGATTGTTACATGAAGCAAAAATTACTTATTGCGCGAGAAAAAATCGGCGATCCATTTGCTATGTATAATGTCGAATCAATTCATTCAGATGGCGAAAGCTATATTTCGACAGACGGAATTTTAAGATCTGAAACAATCGTGTCTCTCGGAAATGTATTCAATCGGAATATGTTCACCCATCGGAGCTATCTTGCCGCACAGGGGCAACAAGGAGATCTGATTTCGGGATACCCGGGAGGCGTGCCGGCGCTGTTTTGTGACAAGGGCGATCACGCACTCTTCGTCGGTCGTCTCGACAGGCTGAAATTGTCTGAAATCGAGGTGGTCTGCAGCGCCCTGTTTCGATCCACGGATGCGGCGTTTGCCATTTTCGAGGACATCCGTTTGACGGAGACGGCTGACGGCCTGACTTATCCGCACCAAAGGTTGCATTATCAGGCCAATTGGCGCCTTCCGATTATGCCTGGCGGTACATATGTTTCCTCCAAAAGAGCTCGAAACCTGAGATGGTGTCGTCGCAAACTAAACGAACGGTTGGGTGCCACGGGACTCACCTATCGCTTCGGAAAATGCCGCCCGGGCGAAGTCGCGGCGATCGCGGCATTCAACAGGGACAAGGTTTCCGCGGCGGGCGGCAATCACGCTCTGACTGATGACAAGCTGAAGATGCATGAACAAATCTGTAAGGAGATTGGCCACATATCGTGCCTCTATGCCGGTGATGAGCTTATCGCAGGCAATATCGTGTGTATCGCTGGCAAACGGGCCTTCGGCACTCTGACCGGCTACGACAGACGGTTCGAGAAATATTCGCCCGGCCTGCAGGTGATCCTGGCGGCGGTCTCCGAACTCGAAGGTATGGGGTGCGAGGAAATCAATTTTCTTTGGGGCGACAGCAACTGGAAATCCAGTTTTCACTCCAATCGCGAAGACCTGACGACGCTGGTCGTCAGGAGAGGGAACGCAGCTCTTTTGTCGGCGCGCTATTGGCGGGCGGTGGCGCCCTATATCGGACACGCGGTGAGGGCGGCGCTGAAGCCGCATTTGAAATCGATTCTCTCCATGAGTCGCAAAGCGGTGTGGCTGGCCAGGTTCCGGCATTGTGAGCCTGGCAGGAAAATCCCATAGGACACCCACACGCTGTCATACTGCAACACATCAACAGACGGACCGATCTGTAAGGTCCAGATTGTCCAGTGCTGTGCGGACGTCCTCGATGTCGCTTCCCGATGGTCTGTCCCGGTCCAGCATTGGCACAGCGGAGCGAACGCAGGCATGAACGTCCGCAGGAACATCGCCGATCTGCTCAGGGCTTCGTAAGTCGATAGCCTGTGCCGCAACCAGAGCTTCAATCGACGTCAGATAAAACAGCGATTCCAACTGCTTCTGGAGTTTCATCCCCGCAAGCAGCGTCTGCGGGGCGACGTCTTCAACACCATCGGACACCGGCATTGCGTCGATACTGGCGGGATGCGCCTGAAGCCGGATATCGGCGAGGAGCGCGGCGACCGTCTTTTGCAACGGCACGAAACCTGCCGACGCACCTCCCTGGCGTGAAAGATATTTCGGCAGACCGGTCAGGTTGGGCATCATCAGTTTTACGGTCCGCTGGGCACTGGAATTCGCGATCTGTGCCTGTGCGATCGCCAGGCTGTCGAGTGCCAGAGACAGCGAAGGTGTGTGGAAATTGGCAGTTGAGACCATGCAACCGGATTTGACGCCATCGTCGCCGCCTTGAATCGATTTCTGAAGATCCTGAATCAGAACGACCGGATTGTCGGCTATGCCATTGAGTTCATGTTCACATTCCTGAACCAGGGACTGCAGTGAAGCCGTCGCGGCACCGAAAACGGACGCCATTGTCCGGAACGAAAGCGCATCCTGAATCGATCGCGCGGTCCCAGGCCTTGCGAGTGCGGAACCTCTGAACGCCTGCCGAAACCAAGCTGCCGCTTGCGACTGTCCTCGCGAATTTCGAAGGGCATTGATACGTTCATCGAAGATCGAAAGATTGATGCCATACCCTTCACCGGAAAGTGCGGCGACAGCCATGGACAAGGTCAGGCCGCGACGCGCCCGCTCCGCGACAAAGGCCGCGACTGTGAGACTGACGCAGGAATGGTTCGCAAGCGCTAGGGCGTCTTTCGGCTTGAGGACGAGGGGAGCAAGGCCTGCCTGTGCCAGAGCCTGAACGGCCGGTACCATCCTGCCATCGACCCAGATGCTGCCGTGCCCGATCAGCGCCCCGCCCATATGGGCGGCCAGAACCAGATCTCCGGCGCCGATGGAGCCGATCGAGGGCAACGCCGGGGCCATCCCCCGTTCCGCCAGGACGATCATCGCCTGAAGCGTTTCTTCCGAGAGACCGGATCCGCCCCTTGAGGCACCGATTATGCGCGCAAGAAAGGCCCCGCGTGACATCGTTTCGCATAGCGGTTCGCCTATCCCGACCATGCGGCCTTCGAGCAATTGTGCCTGGAAACCGGCTATGTCGGCCTCATCGATGCGGTGGCCGAGGTTGGCGCCAAGGCCTGTATTGAGGCCGTAGATCGGGCTGTCTCCAGCGGTGTATCGGTCCACAATTGATCTGGCTTGTGAGAAGTTCCGCTTAACCGATTCCGATAGAGCGATTTTTACCGGCCCTGCCGCCAGTGCAACCAGGTCGGCCAGATGGATTGCCGAACCGTCGAGATGAAGCGTCGGTGTCATCAATAAAAGCGCAGGCGCTGACCTACGCCCAACGATTTGGCTTTCTCGAGCATCTTGTGGCCAAGCGCAATGTCGGAAAGCGAAAGGCCTCGATGCCAGAACAGGATGGTTTCGTCGTCGGTCTCGCGCCCGGGTTTGGAGCCGCTGACAATTTCTCCAAGTTCGGCGTGCAATGTCTCTTCCGACAGCTTCCCCGAATTGACATGCGCCCGCAGCGCTCCGAAGTTTCCGGCGCGGGCCTGGCCCCAATCGTCAACCACCATCTTTGCCATAATGTCCGTCAGATTGAGCTCGACGGCGCTCATCGTCCCGTAAGGCACGACCAGCGCTCCGGGTTTGATCCAACTGGTTTTCAGCATCGGTTCCGGCTTGGAGAGCCGCGACGCTTCAACGACGATATCCGCGCCTTCGATACAGCTTTGCCAGTCCGCGGTCACAATGACCTGTTTGCCGAGATCCCGCGACAATTGTGCGCCAAAAGTCTCGCGGCTCTCGGGACGGCGGGAATGCACACGGATCTCGTCAAATCCGAACAAGCGATCAAGCAGACGTACATTCCAGTAGGCCGTGCCGCGGGCGCCGATATGGCCGAGGATTTTCGGCTTTCCGGGCGCCAGGTATTTGGCACCGATCGCTGTCACCGCCCCGGTCCGCATTTCGGTTATCCCGGTGGCGTCGAGGATGGCCTTGGGAGCACCCATACGGGGATCGAACAGGGTCAGGAGACCGTATTCCGAAGGCCGGCCTGATTTGTAATTGTCGAC
>JGI12316J14372_10003007_pt1 | contig 16856 bp, 14 predicted proteins | sample MarCyaLeptolynsp_FD_14372 | JGI IMG/M metagenome (IMG submission 14372) | reverse complement strand
CTCGATCAAGAGCCCGAAATTGCCAAGAATCTGATCCATAATTTGTCGACTCCGCTCGTGCGCTGCGGCCTGACGGCCACGCGGGGCGTTTCAATCTTGTGTGAATTGGTCTGTCGCGACATTGCCGTCAGGAGATCAGATCGGTTCGACCCATCGTCTCCCGGCGCGCCGCGGTCAAACGGTCAGTGCCCCAAAAATATGCAAGCAAGCCGGACCCCTTTCGGGGGCCCGGCTCTTGGTTGTGTCATCAGGATTATTTGGTCTCGCGCGGCCACGTAAGCGGGTGGGACGCAAATTCGGACGGTGCAACAACGTTGTACTTGCCGTTCTGGATCTGACGCAGAACCATCGGCTTGGCGATGTTGTTGCCGGCCTCGGAGAACTTGATCTTGCCGTAGAAGGTCGACATGTCCGTTTCAGTAAGCGCGTCACGAACTTTGTTCTTGTCCAGCGAACCGGCCCGTTCGAACGCATCCTTGAACACGTAGACGGCGGCGGATGCCTGTGCGGTCTGATAGGGAACCGTCTTTTCCGTATATTCCGGATAGGCAGCCTTGAACTCTTTTTCGTAATTGCTTGCGGTTCCGAAGATCGGGTCTTCGTAGGACAGGGTTTCCGCCCACTGGGTGGAACAAAGCACACCTTCGGCCGAATCCGGGAACTTGCCGGTGACGTCAGCGGCTTCACAATGGGTGATGGCAACCATCGGTACCTTGATCTTCATTTCGCCGATCTGACGGACGGCGGTTGCGGCACCCTTGGAGTGACCGGAAACGATCAGCACGTCAGGCTTGACCAGTTTGACCTTGGTCAGGATGGCGCTCATGTCGGACAGGTCGCGCGGCAGTTTTTCGTCAACGACGATCTTCATGCCGTACTTCTTGGCGTCGTCGAGAACACCGGCACGGATGTCGAGCGAAAACGGATCGTTTTCAACCGCGACGGCGACTTTAACCGAAGACGGTTCCTTGCCGTTCTTTTCCGCCATTTCGGCGGCAAGCGTAATCGCCGAAGCCAGATATTGCTCGGATGTCGACAGGACAGCGAACAGGTACTTGTAGCCCTTGTTGAACAGGGACCGGGACGCGCCCTCGGCTTCGACCATCGGGATTTCGTACTTTTCGGTAACCGGGGCAATTGCCTTGGTCAGGCCGGAAGAGTACGGCCCGAGCATGTACTGGACCTTGTCCTGGCTGATCAGACGTTCCGCAAGTGTTGCGCCGCGGTCGCCCTTGGACTCGTCATCATAATAGATGACGTTGAAATTGTAGCATTTGTCTCCGACCTTGATGCCGCCGTTTTCCTTGATTTTCTTGATGGCGAATTCGTAGCCGTTCTTGGCGTGCACGCCATTGGTGGCGTATTTGCCGGTCAGCGAAATCGCCGATCCAAGCGTGAGCGTCTCGCACTCGGCCGCCTGTGCAGCGCCGCTGACCGCGCACAGCGCGAGGGCTGCGCCCGCTATTCCTAGTGGTTTCATCATCTTCGTTTTCACTCCCTTGCGTGTGGCGACATGTGTCTGTCGACCCACTCACTCTTTGGTTTTGGCAGTTACGATTGCGTGTTTTTCTGTTTTGAATCGTAAGACCCGGCGCAACCATAGAAGAGGTCGGCGGTGTGCGCAATGGTCGCGCAGCACGGCGTTGCCCGAACTTCGGTCTTGAGTAAACAGGCCGGCTGACCGACGCCAGCGGTCTTGCGCCTTCGGACCGGACGCCGTGCTGGAATTCTCAGCGTTGTTCGTCCTGCCAGCGCGGATGGATCCAGGGTTCGACATTGGCGGCCGGCAGCGGGGATTTCCCCAGAATGTGATCGCTGGCCTTTTCTCCGGTCATGATCGACGGGCCATTCAGATTGCCGTTGGGAATGCGTGGAAAAATCGAACTGTCGGCGACACGCAGGCCGTCGACGCCGATCACGCGGCACTGCGGATCGACAACGGCCATCGGGTCGCCGACCGCGCCCATCTTGCAGGTTCCGCAGGGATGGTAGGCACTTTCTACAGCCTGGGCGATGAAGGCGTCGAGGGCTTCATCGGTCTCGACCTCCGGGCCGGGTGCGATTTCACGTCCGCGAAACGGCGCGAAGGCCTCCTGTCCGAACACTTCCCTGGTCATCCGGATGCAGCGGCGGAAATCCTCCCAATCGTCGGGATGACTCATGTAATTGAACTGGATCCGGGGCTTGTCGCCCGGATCGGCGGAATTGAGCCGGACCCAGCCCCGGGATTTGGAACGCATGGGCCCGACATGGGCCTGGAAGCCATGGCTCTTGGCCGGCGCCTTGCCGTCGTAGCGAATGGCGACAGGCAGGAAATGATATTGGATGTCGGGATAGTCCACGCCCGGCTTTGAGCGGACGAAAGCGGCGCTTTCAAAATGATTGGTGGCGCCAAGGCCGGTCTTCAGGAAAGTCCACTGGGCGCCGATCAGGATCTTGGAGACCCAGTTCAGATGTTTGTAGAGCGTGATCGGCTGGGTGCATTCCTGCTGTACGTAGAGTTCCAGGTGGTCCTGCAGGTTTTCCCCGACCCCGGGCCGATCGGCGACAACCTCGATATTGTGGGATTTCAGTTCCGCGGCCGGGCCGATACCGGACAGTTTCAAAAGCATGGGTGAATTGATTGACGAGGCTGCGATGATGACTTCGCGATTGGCGCGAATGGTCTCGATCGTGCCGCCGCGTTCGATCTCGACGCCGACCGCGCGGTTGCCTTCGAACACGATCCTGCGCGCCTTGCAGCGGATTATGGTGCAATTGTCCCGCTTGAGCGCCGGCTTGAGATAGGCGTTGGCGGCGGACCAACGCCTGCCTTTCCAGATCGTCATCTCCATGGCGCCGAAGCCTTCCTGCTTCTCGCCGTTATAGTCGGACGTCACTTCGTACCCGGCCTGGGCGCCGGCGTCGACAAAGGCCTTGAAGAGCGGGTTGGTGCGGCGGCCGCGGGTGATGTGCATGGGGCCGTCGGTGCCGCGCCAGGAGGGGTCGCCGCCATGGCCGCCGTCGTGCCAGGTCTCCATGCGCTTGTAGTAGGGAAGGACGTTTTTGTAGCCCCAACCGGTGCTGCCGGTTTCCTCCCAATGGTCGAAATCGTGGGCGTGGCCGCGCACATAGACCATGCCGTTGATTGACGATGAGCCGCCAACCACCTTGCCGCGCGGACACGCCAGTTGCCTGCCGCCGAGATGGGGTTCGGGCTGGGAAACATATCCCCAGTCGTAATGACTCATATTCATGGGATAGGAGAGNGCGGCCGGCATCTGGATCAGCGGCCCGATATCGGTCCCGCCGAACTCCAGAACCACGACATTGTTCTGGCCGTCCTCACTCAATCGGTAGGCCATGGCGCACCCAGCGGATCCGGCGCCGACAATCACAAAATCCGCCGTCATTTCATCCTCGCAAGTCTGTTTGAGCTCTGTCCCCTTCACCCCTTATCGCACTATCCGGGGTCGTGTACACGTCATGCATAGCGGGAGCATGGAGCCTTCGACAACAGTTATCGTATCGACGGTCTTTACATGCTTGTCTGATTCCGACATTCGCGGTCTGGATGGGCGTGTCAAGGCAAGATTTGTCGGATCTGCAGTGCTGCTTTTGTGTGAAAGAGGGGGATTGTGCGACACTGCGGCTGCGCGAAGACAAACACTTCAAACGCAACCTGCATCAGCAAAAAAAACGGCCCGCTCATCGCGGGCCGTTCAACGTCCAGTCCGGTTGGCGTCGCTCAATCCTGGTCGGCCTCAAGGAAGGCGCGCAAGGCCTTGACCTGCGCCGGCGAGGCCTGTGCCAGCAGCGGAATGATGTTGAGGATGTCCTTGCGTTCCGCCAGAACGGGGAACAATTTCAGGGAATCATCGGAATTTGAATCTTCGCCGAGGAAAAACGCGGCCGTACATCCGAGCAACTGGGCGATCTTCACCAGGCGAGCGATCGGGAAGCGATTGGCTCCCGTTTCGTATTTCTGAACCTGCTGAAAGGTCAGACCGAGGTTGTCAGCGAGTTTTTCCTGACTGATACCGCGAACCTGCCTGAGAAATTTGACCCGTGCACCCAAGGCCTTGTCGAAGTTCTTGGTGCTCTTGGGGTCGTCAGGGTTGGTTGCCGCGTCCGGAAGTGGTGGCATGATTTCGGATACGGGCGTACCTGTTACTAGCATTTTGACCTCTGGATTTCTGATTTTCCGGGCTCGGTCCGGAAAGTGCCGACTATTAAACTTTTCCGGTCACAAAAATAAACCAAAACCGTATAATCTCAACCCCGAAACGGTATAACCAAGCATTGCGGCCAGAAAGTGTCTGGCGTATTTTGCCGCTCGAAATAGTTTCCGACGCGTGCCGTGAAAAATATAACTATGGGTTGTGTTGTGATTTGTGTGCAGTGTAACGTAAATTGGATAATTGGAAATTTTAACAATATGTAATGTTACTCATGTATATTTTGCGTACAAATACTTATTGATTATTTTTCTGCCGATTAAGTTATTTTGTAATTCAAAGAACATCGTGAAATAACAGCATTTATTCGCAATTTTCTCTGGCGCTGCAGATTTTGATTGCATGTTGGTTCATTTGCGTGAGCTGTTTCAGGTTCGGCACCAAAGGATTTTCCGATGAATTCGTGACCAATGGGGGTGCGGCGCGGGCGACGATCTGTGGTGTCGAATGGCCGTGGGCATCGGAAATTCGAGAGGCACCGCTTCTGAACAACGACCGGCAATGTCAGGGCCCGCTGCCGCATGCAGCTTTTACGTGTGCTGAGGCGAGTGGATTTTTTTTTGATTTATCCTGCCAAATGGCCGTTTCGCTCCGGCGGGCAGACCTATTTGGGCCAAATTGTGACGCGGATCAGCTGTCCGGAGCGAATCGCGACGTCGAACTATGCGGGTTGAGGCGCGAGCGCGGATCGGACTTTGGGACCCATGTGGCGCAGGGTCAAACCCGTAACGTGTCCGGCGCACGTGCCGGTTGCGCCCGACGAGAAGGTCGGCGATCAGGCGATTGACTTGCTTTGCCTACTGCGGTGCCGGGTTGGCGTTGTAGATTATTGACGATGCTACCGCGGCGATATGCAGACTGTCCAATTCCCGCGGCAATTGACCCGTTTCCTGGTAGATTTTGCAGAATTTCATGATATAGGCGGCGCGTTCGTCGCAGCTCAGTTTTCTGTCAGACTGGCTCTCCAGACCGTCCGTGAAGGCGAGGCTCTCGGCAATGACGGATTGCGCGTCTTCGGGAAATTCGTTCGAAGACGGCATCGCACGCGGCGACGTGTCACCGAAAAGAAGAAATCTGGCAGACGTGGAAAGAGCTTCCGCCAGCCGTTCCGCCCATTCAACCGTGAGTTTTCGTTCCGAATTCTCCAACCGATAAATCTGCGCCTGCGATGTGCCGACCCGTTTTGCAAGTTCTGTCTGGGTCAGCCCCTGTTCCAGCCGATATTTCTTGAGAACCGACGGCATTTCACACCATTTGCTGCATAAGAAACCAAAGCACTGTACCGGCCGGCAACGAAAGAAATGCCTGTCCGATATATTTATGTAATATCAAAATTTCTGCAGCAGCAAGTAAAACCAAGCCCGCCGAAACCATGCTGGGTTGCCTGTCGATGCAATTGCGCTTCATAGGTGCGGTTGGTTGTGGAGATCTGTCCTGATCTGTCTGCGTCCGGCATTGATTCCCGGCCCGTGAACCCATGATCCGGATCAAATCCGGGGACAGCGTGGGTTGGTTTCAGGTCCGTGTATCGGAGGGCAGTTCGCGGATGTCATCGACAATCCGTCGACAGGTCTCTCGCGCCAGGTGGTCGCTCAATAGGAGAGACAAATCCGGACGCCATGTGACCCTCCCGCTCCTCGAAACCTTCACCGGCAATCCGATCGACAAACGATGAGAAACGCAAACCGGCCTCTCGAGAAACCGATCATGCGACGATCGGACTGCTGACCAGGTCGGCGCAGGGATACATGGCACCTNGGCGGAGGCGAGCCAATCAGCCGCGGGCACAAGTCGACCAGCCGTGATGACACCTCCGCCGGATCCGGCCGTCCGGCGGCAATCAAATCTGTCACCTGTCCCAAACGCCTTGCGTTACGTGTGAATCGATGCATTAATATGCATAAATTACGATTCTTCAGGCAATTCCGGAAATTATGCAGGATTTTGGCGAAGCCTTTCAGTTGGCGTTCAAACTGGTGTTTTCCATGGACGCCGACCTGCTGGAAATCATCGGTTTGTCGCTGTCGGTCAGCATTATGGCGCTCATGACATCTTGTCTTATCGGAATCCCTGTTGGTGCGGTTCTGGCCATTGCCCGGTTTCCGGGGCGTTCGATTGTCGTTGTCTTTGTCAACGCCCTGATGGGACTGCCGCCGGTCGTTATCGGGCTCATCGTCTATCTCGGCCTTTCCCATGCCGGCCCGTTTGGCTGGCTTGAGCTTTTGTACACGCCGGTCGCGATGGTTATTGCGCAGTCAATCCTGATCACACCCATTGTCGCCGCGCTGGCGCGCCAGGCGCTGGAGGATTTGCACGCGGAATATGCCGAGCAATTCCGATCCCTTTCGATTTCCCGTCGGGACGCGATAGCAGCTGTCATCTGGGATGGCCGTATCGCGCTCGTAACCGTGGCGCTCGCGGGCTTCGGCCGTTCGATTTCCGAGGTCGGGGCAGTGATTATCGTCGGCGGCAATATCGAGCATCTGACCCGCGTGATGACGACGGCGATCGCCCTTGAAACCTCGAAAGGCGACCTGCCGCTTGCCCTGGCTCTCGGCATTGTCTTGCTGACGATCGCGCTTGCGGTCAATGCGGCCGTCTCCGCTGTCCGTGCAGCGGATAAATCCTACGCCAATGCGTGAGACAAAACCATCTCGCCGAAAAGGCTGAACACTGAACATGATAGAGGAGCTGACATGATTTCGAGAGCCTTCAAGTCCGGCACTATAGCGCTGGTGACAGTCCTTGGATCAATCGGAGTCGGCGCGTTCGCCGACGATGGGTCCATCATCGTCCAGTCGACCACATCGACGGCGAATTCAGGCCTCTACGACCATGTGTTGCCGAAATTCGAAGCGCAGACAGGCATCAAGGCGCATGTGGTCGCGGTCGGAACCGGGCAGGCGATCCGCAACGCCAGAAATTGCGACGGCGATGTGCTTTTGGTCCATGCCAAATCGGCCGAAGAGAAATTTGTCGCCGAAGGCTATGGCGTCGAACGGTTCGATCTGATGTTCAACGATTTTGTGCTTGTTGGTCCTGCTTCGGATCCCGCGGGACTTGCCGGCGGGACCGACATTTCGGGCGCGCTGAAGAAGATTGCGATGGCCGAGGCCCGATTTGCGTCGCGCGGCGATGATTCCGGCACCCATAAAAAAGAGCTGGCGCTCTGGAAGGCGGCCTCCGTGGATGTGGCCGCGGCGTCCGGGGCCTGGTACCGGTCCACCGGCTCCGGAATGGGCGCGACGCTGAATGCGGGCGTCGGAATGCGAGCCTACGTCTTAACCGACCGGGCTACCTGGATCAGTTTCAAGAACAAGGGGGATTTCCGGATCGTGGTCGAGGGGGACGAGGCCCTGTTCAATCAGTACGGCGTGATCCTGGTCAATTCAGCCAGGTGTCCGAACGTCGAGGCCGGAAGCGGGCAGGCGTTTGTCGATTGGTTGCTGTCAGATGCCGGGCAGGCCGCCATTGCCGAATACCGGGTCGACGGTCAGCAATTGTTTTTCCCCAATGCGGATGTTTCGCAATAAACGATTTCATGGCGCGTTTGATATGCCTCGGATTGACCGATAACGCCTTGCATCAGGGGAGAATCAGAGCGTGTTCGTTGAATCCCTTTCAGCCTGAACGGCTCTACCCCCCATTGAAGTGGACGGTTTCGGCGCCGCCGATGTCATATCCATGCAGGAGGGCGGCGCGTTCGTGAAAAGGCTGTGAGCGGCAAAATCGGATGAACGTCTGCATGGGCTGTTCAAACCAGGCCCGCCGGTCGACCAGAATGTCAAATCGCTCGGTGCGGACGGGCACGAACGGCAGTCTGTATTGCGCGGCAAGCGCGCACAGTCCGAACGCCGCATCGGCGTGACCGTCGACGATGGCCAGTGCGGCGTCCTGTTCGGTGCGCGCCGGAGCGGTAAGCTCCAGATCGTCCTCGGACAGACCGGCCTCGGCAAGTTCCTGAAGGAAAAGCGTTTGTGCACCGGCTTCCGGCTGCCTTGGAATGACGCGCTTGCCTTTCAAATCGGCCATCGAGCGGATGGCGGGCTGCAGAGCCTCGGGGACAATGAGGCCGCGCGTCCGTTTTGCCCATTCAATCAGCACGGAGGGGGTGCCTGAAAAGGCCTTGCGCACCGGCTCAATGTTCCAGGATCCGCTCGATCCGTCGTAAAGATGCAGGCCGGTCGCGATCCCTTCGCCGGCGGCAAACCGGTCGAGCCCGTCCGTGCTGCCGTCAAAAAAGGTCGCGATGCCGCACCGGGACTCTCGAAGCGCCCACTCGAGCAGGGGATCGTGACTGCCAAGAAACACATTCGGCAACCGCCGGTCGGGCGCGCGGCCGCTGCCGGTATTGCCGCGGGCCAGCCAGGCATCTATTTCGTCACGGCGAAACAAAAGTTTGCCCATGGCTTTCGTGCAGGGAACATCGCCGGATGCCGCCAAATCATAGACCTTGCGTTCCTTGATCCGAAGCAGGGCGGCAAGCTCCTTGGTCGTCAGGTATTCCGGCATCGTGCGTGAGGGCGTTTTTGTCAGAAGGGTGAAACTTCGGCGACCGTCGCATGCAGCAGTGAACAATGCAATGCAGGCCTTTGCCTGTATTCCGGATTTCCGCGTTCCCACCACCCTGTTCAGCCAGAGTGAAAGAATGTTCCGTCTGCAATCCGTTACAAAAGTCTTGCCAAAATTATTAATTGTACGTATGTATAAAAAATTATACAGGTTCGCTGCCGGACAGGCGGCAAAGAAGACGGGGCCGAAAAGGCATGGCACTGACTTTTTCGATCGAATGTGTTCTCGATTGCCAAAACCACCTTGGAGAAGGACCCTTGTGGGATTGCGCGACCGGCACTCTGCATTGGGTCGACAGCACCGGCCCACGGGTTGGAAAAGATGCGATCTGGAGGCTTGATCCAAGGACAGGGTCGGTAAAGAGCTGGGCGCTTCCCAAAGATGTCGGCGCAATGGCGCTGCGCGACAATGGCGGCGCCATACTGGCGCTGACGGACGGATTTTACAGCTTTGATTTCGAGTCCGGCGCGGTTGAACTGATCGCAAGGGTCGATGACGATCCGGTCCGCGCACGGCTGAATGATGGCAAATGCGACCGCATGGGGCGATTTTTCGCCGGCGGGATGGACGATCGCGAAGAGCTGGGACTTTGCGGGCTGTGGCGGCTCGATCCGGACCTGAGCCTCCACAAGATAGAAGATGGAATCATCTGTTCGAATGGTCCGTGCTGGAGTCCGGACGATGCCATATTTTATTTTGCCGATACGTTTCAGAATGAAATCTGGGCATACGACTACGATCTTTCGACCGGCCTGCCCAGCAACAAGCGGGTCTTTGCATCCACGGCAGACGATGCGGGGTTTGCCGACGGATCGACAGTCGATGCCGAGGGCTACCTCTGGAATGCACAAGTGATTTCCGGAGACCTGATCCGGTATGCGCCGGACGGAACGGTTGATCGCAAGATTTCCATGCCTGTTCGCAACATCACGTCGGTGATGTTCGGCGGAGCCGACCTGAAAGACATCTATGTGACGTCGATGGCGCGGGTCAGTCATCCGGCCGCGCATGACGGTTTTGAGAAACAGACGAGACCGCAATTTGCGGCCGGAAGCCTGTTTCGCATTCGCGGCCTCGGTATTCAGGGTGTGCCTGAACCGAGGTTTGCCGGGTAATCTGGGAGGAAACCATGAAACCAGCCGCATTCGAATATGAATGTCCGACCGATTTGGGGGCTGTCCTGGCCTTGTTGGCCGACGGCGCCGATACACGCCTCCTGGCCGGAGGGCAAAGCCTTGTGCCGATGATGAATTACCGGCTCGCAACGCCTGGGCGGCTGATCGATATCAACCGTTTGCCGAACCTTGACTATGTCCGTGAGGAAGGGGGCGACATCATCATTGGAGCCCTGGCGCGCCACAACGACGTCAAGACCTCGACACTGATCGCAAGGCAACTGCCCGTCATCGCGGAAGCCTACAAATGGATTGCCCACACCGCGGTGCGTAATCGCGGGACGTTGTGCGGCAATCTGTGCCATGCGGACCCGGCGTCCGAGATGCCGGCCCTGATGCAAGTCCTCGGGGCCAAGATGGTTGCATCGAGAATCTCCGGCAGCAGGGTGATCGATGCCAGAGACTTCTTTTTGGGAACGTTCGAGACCGCCCTCGAATCGGACGAAATGCTCACCGAAATCCGGATTCCGAAGCCTGTGCCGGGAACAGGTTGGGGGTTTGAGGAAGTTGCCATGCGCAAGGGGGATTATGCCTGGTGCACCCTGACGGCAACGCTTTGTCTCGCCGATGGCAAAATCAGACATCCACGCGTTGCCGCGGCCGGCGTGCGCAGCCACGCTTACCGACTGACGGCGCAGGAAACCGATCTGGATGGCCGCGCGCCTGATGCCGATCTGTTTGAAATGCTCGCGCGTTCCGCGGCAATGCAGGCGGATCCGTTGGGATCGGATGCTGCCAGCGCCGAGTACCGCCGCGACCTGGTGCGTGTTCTCTTGCCCCGGGTCCTCCAGGCGGCCGTCGATAGGGCGAGCGAATAGATGGAGGAAAAAATGAAAAAAATACCGGTGAAACTGACCGTGAACGGACGGCATCGGGAAGCGCTGGTTCAACCGCGCCTGCTATTGTCGGACTTTCTGCGCCAGGTGCTTGAATTGCCCGGGACGCACGTGGGGTGTGAACATGGTGTGTGCGGGGCCTGCAATGTCATCGTCGACGGCAAGGCGGTGCGATCCTGCCTGATGTTCGCTGTGCAGGCCGAGGGCGCGCAGATCCTCACGGTGGAAGGGTATGGGACGGACGGTGAACTGCATCCGATTCAAAACGCGTTCTGGGAGGAACATGGTCTGCAATGCGGATTCTGCACGCCAGGCATGCTGGCCGCAGCCAGGGAACTCCTGGATATCAATCCCGATCCAAGCGACGACGAGATACGTGAGGCGATCTCCGGAAATCTGTGCCGCTGTACGGGATATGAGTTCATCATCAAAGCGATCCGGTCGGCGGCAAAAGCGCTGCGCGAAGGGGACAGGGAAAACACGCTTCAGCCGGTTTGAAGCCGCAAAGGGAGGCCGTCATGGCATCGCATCTGGACACCAACGTCATTCCACCCAGCCGGCAGCGTGAAGCGCCCCGGGCGGGGATGACCTGGATCGGACAAAGCCTGAAGCGCGTGGAGGATCCTCGGATTCTTGCCGGCCGAGGAGGGTATATTGACGATCTGGTCGTCCCCGGCATGGCCCACGCGGCGATGGTGGCCAGCCCGCATGCGCATGCGCGGATCGTCAGCATTGATGTTTCAAAGGCACGTGCGCTCCCGGGCGTCATTGGTGTCTATACCGGCGCCGATCTTGCGACCGTGGTTGATCCGTGTCCGAGTTTTGCTTCTCCGCCAGTGCCGCAGCACGCCATCGCCATCGACAAGGTTCGCCATGTGGGCGAGGTCGTAGCCGCAGTCGTTGCCGAAGACCGCTACATTGCCGAAGATGCCGCGGAACTGGTCGCGGTGGAATGGGAGATTCTGCCGGCGAACGTCGATATTGAGGCGTCTCTTGCGGCGACCGGCGACGCTGTCCTGCATCCCGGTGACCGCGAGAGCAACAGGGCGCTTGACGAAAGCTTTTCCTTTGGGCCTGTTGACGAGGATTTCGCCGCTGCGGATCACGTCATAAAGCGAAGATTGCGCTGGAACCGGTCTTCTGCACAGGCGATCGAGACCTGCGGTGTCGTGGCACAATTTGATCCGTTCAAGCGGGGCTACACCATTCATGCCAATTCGAATTTCTATAATTTCATCCCGTTCGTGATCGGCGGTTCGCTTCGGGTTTCCCCGGGAGAATTGCGCATTGTGCCCGTGCTGACAGGGGGCAGTTTCGGTTCAAAGGTTTTCACCCACAAGATCATCATCCTGACTGCCGGGTTGTCGCGACTTGCCGGCGTCCCGGTTAAATACATTGAAGACCGGCTGGAACATTTTACCAATTCCGACAGCCACGGGTCTGACCGGCTCTACGATGCCGAACTGGCCGTCGACGCGGACGGCGCGTTCAAGTCTCTGCGGTTTACGGTCCTGGACGATTATGGCGCCTATCTGCAGTTTGGTGTCGGGACCCACGGCAATGCGATGGCACAGGTCACCGGGCCCTACCAGATCGGCAGTTTCGGGATGCGCGTGATCGCCGTTCTGACCAACAAGACCCAACAGGGTCCTTACCGCGGCTTCGGATCCGAAGTGACAAACTGGGTCATGGAGCGGATGGTCGATGCCGCCGCGGCCGAGCTTGGCCGCGATCCGCTGGAACTGCGCGAACAGAACATGATACAGCCGAACCAGTTTCCCTACATGATTCCGACCGGAAACATTTATGACAGCGGCAATTTCCAGGCGGTCCTGGCCCAGGCCAGGGAGATGTTCGATCTTGATGCCTGGCGCGACAAGGCAGCGAACCTTCGCGCCAACGGGCGGTGCGTTGGTGTCGGGGTTGCGACCTGTATGGAACGCTCGGTCTATGGGCCGACAGAATGGTGGTCGCTCAACAATCGGGAGACGCCGGGCTTTACGCTGACCTCGACACCGGAGGGGATTAGCGCGCGTTTCGACCCGTCGGGCAAATTGTTCGTTACCCTGAATTCTCCAATGGTCGGAAACTCGCCGGAAACCGTTGTGACGCAGATTCTGGCGGAACGCCTGACTGTTGCGCCGGAAGACATCGTGATCAACTATTCCGACAGTCAAACCGGCTTCAACGGTGTCGGGCCGCAGGGAAGCCGGTTTACGGCCATGATCGCAGGCGCCTGCGTGAGCGCTTCCATCAAGCTGGAGGAACGGCTCAAGCGATTTGCGGGCCATATGCTGCAACGGCGTCCGGAAGATCTTGAATTGCGTGGCGGCATGGTTGCGGTAAAGGGTTTGAAGGACCAGGAAAAGAGTTTTGCCGAAATCGCGCTGACGTCGAGTTTCTTCCGGCTCAGCTTTCCCGATGACGAGGACTTCGACAGTGGACTGGAAACCACGGCCGTTTATGATCATCCTCTTTCGACCGATCCGGATGAAGACCGCAAGCACCTGGGCATCTTCTATCCCATCGTCGGGCACATATGTCACATCGTGGCGGTCGAGGTGGATCCCGGGACCGGCAAGGTCGAGATGCTTGATTATGCCGCCGTCCATGACAATGGCACGATCGTAAATCCCCGCACGTTGGCCGGCCAGGTCTGGGGCGGCACGGCCAATGGTATCGGCACCGCGTTGAGCGAGCAGTTCTGCTATGATGCCGAGGGTCAGTTCACCAATCCAAATTTCGCGGAGTTCGCAATGCCGACGGCCAATGAGATGCCGCGCAACTTCAAACTTGGCCACGTGGAAACGCCGTCGCCCTACACGGAATATGGCATAAAGGGCGGCGGAGAAGGGGGGCGCCTGGGCGCACCGTCCGCTCTTACCAGCGCGATCGAGGATGCTTTGTGCGACTACGGTGTCAAGATTTCCGAATTGCCGGTGACGCCCCCGGTCTTGCGCGGTTTGATCCGCGCGGCCGAACAGGCGGCGGCGGAATAGGATGAATTGATGTCCAACCCGCGGCCCGTCATCGTTACCTGCGCGATTACCGGGGCGATCCATACCCCTTCAATGTCGCCGTACCTTCCGGTGACATCGGATGCGATCGTCGCTTCGGCAATCGAGGCCGCGCAGGCGGGGGCCGCGATTCTGCACCTGCATGCCCGCGATAACGAAACCGGCAAACCGGACCAGAGCGTCGAAGGGTTTGGCCGCATTGTTCCGCAGATCGCCGGCCAGACGTCGGCCGTGCTCAACCTGACAACCGGCGGCAGCCCATACATGACCGTTCAGGAACGGGTCCGCCCGGCGGCGCACTTCGCCCCCGAGCTTGCCTCGCTCAACATGGGGTCGATGAATTTGGGGCTGTTTCCCATGCTGCGGCGTCATGCCGGCATTGCCGGCTGGGAGAGAGACCACCTCGAAGGGTCCCGGGATCTGGTTTTTCGTAACAGTTACAAGGATATCGGCTACGTCCTGGAAACCTGTCGCGGCAATGGGACGCGTTTCGAGTTCGAATGTTATGACACGGCGCACCTTTACAATCTGGCGCATTTTGCGGACGCCGGTGCGGTCGAACCGCCGTTTTTTGTGCAGACGGTTTTCGGTCTGCTGGGAGGCATCGGCGTTCACGCCGACGATATAGCGCATATGCGGCGCACGGCCGTGCGGCTATTTGGCGACGATCTTGTCTGGTCCGCGCTTGGTGCCGGAGCGCATCAGATGCGGGTCGCCGCGACAGTGGCTGCGTCCGGTGGGCATGTTCGGGTAGGATTGGAGGATTCGCTTTGGGCCGGACCCGGAAAACTTGCGGTTTCGAACGCCGATCAGGTGCGAACGGCCATTGCGCTGATTGAGAGTTTCGGGTGCCGCGCCGCAGGTCCGGATGAGGTGCGTGACATTTTGAAACTGCGGCCTCGAAGAGGTGATGCATGACGGAACCCTTGTCCCATGCCAGCTTGATACTGGAGACGCCGCCGGAAACGGAAGCAGGTGCCGTGCGTCGCAAGCCCGGCCGCCCAAAGGGCGGACGGTCCGAGCGAACGCGCGAACGCATTCTCGATGCCGCGGAGCATCTGTTTGCCGATCGTGGATATGACGGTGCATCCATTCGCGATGTTGCCGCAGAGGCCGGATTGCAGGTTCATTCCGTCGGATATCATTTCGGACCCAAGGAATCGCTTTTTGATGCCGTGGTCGGGCGGCGCGCCGAGATCATGACACGGTTGCGGCGCGACGCCCTGAAAGATGCCCGCACCCGCGCCGGCCGGGCCGCTATCCCGGTTCGGGAACTGGTTCGGGACTATGTCGGCCCGTTTATCAAATCGGCAAGTCACGGAGATCCCGGATGGCGGAACTACGCGGCGCTGATGGGCCGGCTGGCCAATTCGCCGCTTGGAACCGAAATTATCGCAAAGCATTACGACGAAACCGCGCGCGCCTATATCAAGGAACTGGAACGCTCGCTGCCGGGTGCGCACCGGGACGATGTGGTCGAAGGATTCTCGGCTATGGTCGCTGCGATGCTGGGCGTATGCGCTGCGACCGGTCGTCCGCAACGACTTGCCGAACGGTCGGTTCCGCGAACGCCCGAAGACAGTTTCGACACTTTGGTGCGATTTCATGCTGCCGGTTTCCAGGCAATCACAAACCTCTGAACCCGACGCCCTGTAAATGGAACAAGATCCTGAAAACCGCGTGACCCATCGTCTGCATTCCACCGTGGATCCGTCCCGGCATGGGGCGGGTCGCGCATGATTTCCATCCGGACAATTCCATCGTCCGGACTTTGATATCATGGTGACAGGATCTGCGCGCCGCACGGTTTGATGAGAACCATGGGCCAAGGAGAATGGAGCGCTGGCCTGGAATTGAACCAGGTTAACGGTTCATGCACGAACCGCAGGTCTCCGTCCCCTTCCCAGCGCATGCGGCAACCTTGGCAAAAAGCCCTATGCTGGGCAAGTGTATTCGGTTGGCAGGGTTAACCCTTTTTCCTGAAAATCTCGGCTGACGATCAATTCTCACATAACGTTATTGTGAATGGAAATCCGAAATGCCCGGCATTCCGGTCTTTCCGACCGTCCAGCGTGGTGATTCGCAATCATACTCCCTGTGTTTCGCTGATTAAAAGTTAACAAATCATTGAAATTTAAAAACAAAAAACCAGCATGAATTATCGTTTTCAGGTGTTTTGAATTGACTGATATTCACATTGCATTTACTTCCTTAACAACCGGTTTTGCGCAGATTCGAACTCCCAGAGCGGGCTGTCATGCGATATTTTCACTCCAGTTTTTTGTCGGGTACAGTAATTGCCGTCGGGTTGAGTGCAGCGCTTTTGTCGGCTCAGCCGTCGATTGCTACGGAAATTCGTCCGTCGGCGCCCGTTGATGCATTCCACAATTTTGACGTTTCTGTGCAGTCACTGCAGCGTTACCTGGATCGTGTGGATGCGACCCAGGGTAACAGCCTTCTGCTGGCACAGGCGGAGAAAAGCGTCGACGATCTTTTGGCCGAGGAAGAGGCCGCAGAGGAGCCCGCACTTGCCGCGCCTGAAAAAGAGGGCCCCAGCGCGGACGACCTTCTCGCCGAAGAGGACAAGGATGCGGACAGTCTCCTGGCCGGGGAAGAAGAGCCTCAAGACAATCTTGTGGCGGAGGAGGGGCAGGACGACCTGCTCGGCGACGATTCCAGTTCCGATGATCTGCTGGCGACAGATGATGGCGATGGACTGCTGAGCGACGACAGCAGCGATGGGTTGCTGGCCAACGAGGAGGATGCGGACGATCTCCTGTCGAACGACGATGATGATCTGCTTCTGTCATCCGGTGACGACGACGACAACGAAACCGCGGAAGCCAAGAAAAAAGAAGAGCTGCTGGCGAAAGCGAAGGCCAAATCGGCAGACGCCGAGCATGAAAAACTCTTTCTTGAAGCCCGTTACCCCTCTGCCAACACATGCGCGACCTGCCATCCCAAACAATATGAAGAATGGTCCGTGTCGCAACACGCCTACGCGCAGCTCAGCCCGATCTATATGGCGATGCAGACGAC
>JGI12316J14372_10003000_pt1 | contig 16882 bp, 15 predicted proteins | sample MarCyaLeptolynsp_FD_14372 | JGI IMG/M metagenome (IMG submission 14372) | reverse complement strand
AATGAACGGAAAGCTGACAGGCTGTGATTGGCTGGATCCCGGCTCCCCAGGCCTTTCCGGAAAACTCCTGTGCACCGAACAAATTGTTAGTGTCGGCAATCGCTAGTGCGGGCTGACCGTCTTCCTTCGCCAGATCAAGAAGTTTTTTGATCGGCAAGGCTCCTTCCAGCAGCGACAGTGCTGAATGAACCCTGAGATGGACAAATCCGGGTCCGCCTTCAGAGATGCTCCCGGGAACGGGATCGCCCTTGGAAAATTGAGATAAGGTGTCGGCACCGGACATGAGGGGACTCACTGCAACTTTCAGAATCAGCGCTCAAGTGAAGCGCCTCTCAAAAGTCCTGTCGACCCTCGCTGCCAGTTGTGCCCGCTGTTCTTTCACATTTCGGCCGCCCGCTACGTATAACAGACGCTTTTCGCGCGCTACGCCACGTACAACCCCTCAAGATCAACGCAGTCCGAACGGGATTTCGGAGCTAGCTTGCAGCGAACAGCACATCGCCCCAAACGGCAATTGTCGTACAAAAGCAAACCAGAGAAGCCAGTGCGGCGAAATCACGAGCGATATGGAACATGTCACCCTCCAACATTTGAAACTTGCTAGAAACGGAGAATGTTCCATTTTTGTTCTTTATGCAAGCACTTTTTGTTCCTCTTGCTTTAAGACAGATCAACTTCGTTTAAAATGCTGCGTTTTCTGTTTGTTCCGCTCCCCGCGCCTCGGGTCGGATCCAGCGACGAAATCCGGTTTTCGGTCTATGCGGAAATTTGCAAGTCTTGAACTTTGCCGTCTTCAAGCGTGATTGCCCGATCCATGCGGCCGGCAAGTTCCATGTTGTGAGTTGCAAACAAGGTCGCCACTCCAGATGCCCGCACAAGTGCAGACAGAGCTTCGAAGACGTAATTTGCCGTGCTTGGATCAAGGTTCCCGGTAGGTTCGTCGAGAAGCAGAATGCGCGGTGCATTTGCAACCGCGCGGGCAACCGCGACCCGCTGCTGCTCACCGCCGGAGAGCTCTGAAGGCCGATGGCTGCCGCGTTCGCCAAGGCGCATGTATTTCAACAGCTCATCTGCACGGTCAGCCGCGACCTTGCGAGGCAGCCCGCGGATCATCTGCGGCATCATGACGTTTTCCTGGGCTGTGAATTCAGGCAACAGGTGGTGAAACTGATAGACGAAGCCGATATCGTTCCGGCGAATGGCGGTCCTCTCGTCATCGGACAAATCTGCGCAATTGACGGGCCCGAGAAAAACGTCGCCATCGTCGGGGCGTTCCAAAAGGCCGGCAATGTGCAGGAGCGTCGACTTCCCCGTCCCGGACGGAGCCACAAGCGCAACCATTTCACCTGCTTCGATCTTCAGGTCCGCCCCTTTCAGGATATGGAGTTTGCGCTCACCTTCGTCGAAACTTCTGGTGATACCGGAAAGCTCCAGCGCTGCAGGAGAAACACCGGGCGCGCGCTGCGGATCAACGGCCATATCCATCTTCGCCTCCCTACTCGTACCTGAGAGCTTCGACGGGGTCGAGCCGCGCCGCACGCCACGCCGGATAAACCGTCGCCAACAGCGACAGCACCAATGCCATGATCAAAACGGTCATTGTTTCGCCGCTGTCGATATCCGCCGGGAGCTTCGAAAGGAAGTACAGTTCCTTTGAAAAGACGTCTGTACTCGTCAGCCAGGAGACAAACTGGCGGATGCTCTCAATATTGAGGCAGATAATCAGGCCAAGTATGAACCCGGCAATGGTTCCGACGCAGCCGATGCTCGCGCCCGTGATGAGAAACACGCGCATGATCGCACCGCGGGTTGCCCCCATGGTGCGCAGGATGGCAATGTCCCTGCCCTTGTCCTTCACCAACATGATCATGCCGGAAATAATGTTGAGCGCCGCCACCAGAACGATCAGCGTGAGGATGATGAACATGACATTTCGTTCAACCTCGAGTGCTGAAAAGAAGGTCACGTTTCGCTGTCGCCAGTCCGTCACGAAAGCTGGGCGTTCAGCCGCGTCCTCGATCGCGGTGAGCATCACGCCGACGTCGTCCGGATCAACCACGTAGATCTCAATTCCGGTCGCCCGGTCGCCCATGTTGAAGTAGGCCTGCGCTTCTTCCAAAGGCATGAACAGGAATGTTGCGTCATACTCGCTCATGCCGATTTCAAAGATTGCCGACACCGGATAGGCCTTGAGACGCGGCGTCACGCCCATCGGTGTTACTGAACCGCGCGGAGATATGATGGTGATGTTGTCGCCGACGGTCAGCCCGAGCTGCTGCGCCATGCGCGAGCCGATCGCGACACCTTCGCCCGCATCGAACCCGTCAAGTGATCCCGCTCTGATGTTTTCGGCAACAAGAGGAACCCGGCGTAAATCGCTTTCGTAAAGTCCTCGAACGAGCGCTCCCAGATTGCCGGCAGGTCCCGAGACAAGCGCCTGCCCTTCGGTGAACGGAAAAGCGGCTACGACATCCGGCACACCTTCAAGACGCGCCGACACCGCGTCGTAGTCATTCAGCGGCAGGTCGATCGGCTGAACGAGCATATGTCCGTTGATCCCGAGGATCTTGCCGAGAAGCTCGGACCGAAACCCGTTCATGACCGCCATGACGATGATGAGCGTTGCGACACCCAGCATGATCCCGGCAAAGGAAAACCCGGCAATGACCGAAATGAAGGTCTCGCGGCGTCTCGACCGCAGATACCGTCCGGCGATCATCCATTCGAAGGCGGAAAAGGGGCGTGTGGGTGCCGCGCTTTTCTGGCTGTCTCCGACATCCAACGTGTCTGTTGCCGTCATCGTAAATCCACTTCAGCAATGCCCAAGCGACCGCATGATCCAGCGGCCGAATCCCCGTTTAGAGCATCACCGGACCGGATCAGTCCGTCAATGCTGCCGTCAGTTTGTTCAAGGTCGCATCCGGGGTGAGCATTTCCTTTTCCCCAGTTGAGCGGTTCTTGACCTCAAGCTGACCGTCTTTCAGTCCCCTTGGACCCGCAACGACCTGGTAAGGCAGGCCAATCAGATCCATCGTGGCGAATTTCGCGCCGGCGCGTGTGTCCGTATCATCGTAGAGAACCTCGATGCCGGCTGCTTCCAGTTTGGCATAAAGATCCTCTGAGGTGCTGTCTGTCAGCGCGTCACCCGGCTTCAGATTGACCAGCCCCACGTGGAACGGCGCAACCGACTTTGGCCAGATGATTCCATTTTCGTCATGATTTGCTTCGATCAAGGCGCCAAGAAGGCGAGAGACACCGACGCCGTAAGAGCCCATGTGCACCGGAACTTCCTTGCCTTCGCTCGTCGCAACCTTTGCACCCATTGCGTCGGAGTATTTGGTCCCGAAATAGAAGATATGACCGACCTCGATGCCACGCGCCGAAACGCGGTCCGCTTCAGGCAAGGCTTCGAACGCGCTTGCGTCATGCATCTCGTCCGTTGCCGCATAAGGCGTTGTCCATTGCGTGACGAGCGGAGTGAGATCCGAGAAGAAATCCGTGTCTTCGGCCGGAATTGACATTTCGAGCAGAGACTTGTCGCAAAAGACCTCGCTCTCCCCGGTTTCGGCCAGAATGATGAACTCGTGGCTCATGTCTCCGCCGATGGGGCCGGTATCCGCCTTCATCGGAATCGCCTTGAGGCCCATGCGATCGAAGGTTCTCAGGTAAGCAACAAACATCCGGTTATAGGCATGACGGGCCGCTTCCTTGTCGATGTCGAAGGAATAGGCGTCCTTCATCAGGAACTCACGCCCGCGCATCACGCCGAAGCGCGGACGGACTTCGTCCCGGAATTTCCACTGGATGTGATAAAGGTTCAGCGGCAGATCCTTGTAGGAGCGGACATAGCCCCGGAAGATGTCGGTGATCATCTCCTCGTTGGTCGGACCGTAAAGCATGTCTCGCTCATGCCTGTCGGTGATGCGCAGCATTTCCTTGCCATAGGCATCATAGCGCCCGCTTTCACGCCACAGATCTGCGGATTGAATTGTTGGCATCAGCAGTTGCACGGCCCCTGCACGCGCTTGCTCTTCTTCCACGATTCGCTCGATCTTGCGCAGCACCTTGTGACCCAGCGGCAGCCAGGAGTAGATACCGGCCGATTGCTGGCGAACCATGCCGGCACGCAGCATCAACCGGTGAGAGACAATTTCAGCCTCCTTGGGGGTCTCTTTCAAGATGGGCAGGAAGTATCGGGAAAGACGCATAAAAGTTCTCTCAATTTGGGCAGAGCCTGATTTGTGCGCAGTCAAACCGCATGCTGCGCTTAAAAACAAGTCCTTTGAGGTCGGCGTGTCTGGTTTTGCCGAATTAGCCGCGCAAACGGTCGAAACTCAGGCACTTACGGCACCTTTTCCACCTCATTTGTCACCCCCGAAGTATCGCATCCTGCGACCAATTTGTTTGCAGAATTATTAGGCAAGCATAAAAAATAGGCTCACTACGACAAACAGGTGACAAGCCTAGATCAATCCGCTAGGTTCCCTTTCCATAACAAAAAGATGCCTCGGCAGAAATGCCTAGATGCTCAAGGACATCGCGGTCTGAGTCTTGGGAGGAAGACCCTCTGGCGCGTCTTTCGATTCGCAGCCGCCCGACCAGGTTGTTTCACAGCCGGTAAGGGGTGAGGGTAAATTTAGACGCGGAACTTAAAGAAGGCAGAGCCCAGCTCTGCCTTTTTCTTTTGCCGGCAAACATCTTTCAGTGGTCGATTCTCAACCGAAGCGACTGTCCAGCACCTGACCCGAACTGCTGACGGGTGGCTGCAGGAACGGAATATCATCAAGTCCGAAGCCAGATTGCCTCAGTGCGAGATAGCTGCCGAACACAATGGTTGTCACAACCGTCGTCAGAATGACCACTTTCAGAAATCTCGGTTTTTGCGGGGCGCTTGGTTCGGAGCCAGGCACAACGTCACCGGCTTCTTCCTGCGTGCGATCAAGGCCAAAGGGCAAGATCGCAAACAGGATGATCCACCAGAGCATGAAAAAGATGGCAAGACCGAACGCCACTGACATCAATCAGGCCTCTTCCAGTTCGGTAAGCGTGCCCAGGAAGTCCTTGGGGTGCAGAAACAGGACCGGTTTTCCGTGGGCACCGATCTTGGGTTCTCCGTCACCCAGGACGCGGGCACCATCGGCAACAAGCTTGTCCCGCGCAACAAGAATGTCATCAACTTCATAACAGACATGATGAATGCCGCCCGACGGGTTCTTTTCCAAGAACTTGGCAATCGGGGAATTGTCTCCCAGCGGCTCAAGCAATTCGATTTTCGTGTTGGGCAGATTGATGAAAACGGTGCTTACGCCGTGGTCGGGTTGCTCTTCCTTGGCGGAGACCTCCGCACCGAGCGTGTCCCGGTAAACAGCCGTTGCCGCCTCAATGTCCGAGACTGCAATAGCAACGTGATTAAGCCTTCCAATCATTTCCCTACCTCCGCGTGGGCAACCGCTGCCGGTCACCGGATGGACTATAGTTGGGTCACCATCACCTTGCAGAGCGTCTTTTTGCCCCACACATCCAGGATTTCCGAGCGCGCCGCCTTGCGGGCTGCTTCACCGACCAGATCCTTGTCCTTGCGCCGGGATTTGGGAATGCTCGTCACGGCGCCAATCACCGCTTTCACAACGATATCTTCCATAGGTTCACCGTCATCGTCTGTGTCCGGCAATCCGAGCAGCGTGACATCCGGATCGGTCAATAGCTCCCCTGCCCGGTTCACCACAAGCGCAACGACGGCAGCCCCGGCGTAGGACAACTTCCGTCTTTCCTTCACACCGGTAACTTCCGGATCATCAAGGATGGCGCCGTCCTTGACCAGAATACCCGACGGTGCTTCGTCGATGATCCGGGCCCTGCCGGCGGTCAGGCAAATGATGTCCCCGTTCTTGCCGCGCACCACTTCCGGAACGCCCTGCTCCTTCGCAAACGCAGCATGAGCGGCAAGATGCAACGGTTCGCCATGGACGGGAAGCACGACTTTCGGCTTGATCACTTTGTATAGCTGTTCCAGCTCACCACGGCGCGGATGGCCGGATACGTGAACCAGCGCGTCCTTGTCCGTCACGATGTCAACATCGCTGTCGGCAAGATTGTTCAACACCTCGGCAACGGCTTTCTCGTTTCCCGGGATCGTGCGGGACGAGAAGATCACCATATCCCCCTTGGACAGCGCGATGTTGCGGTGATCTCCGGCCGCAATGCGTGCCAACGCCGCCCGGTTCTCGCCTTGAGAGCCTGTGCACAAGAGCACGGCCTTTTCGCGAGGCAGATACCCGAAGGCTTCTTCGTCATGAAATGTCGGCAGCCCATCCAGATATCCGAGCTCACCGGCAACGCTGATGACGCGATGCATCGAACGACCGACAATCACGACATCCCGGCCGCAGGCCGCAGCAGCTTCTGCAACGGCACGGATGCGGGCGACATTCGACGCAAAGGTTGTCACCGCGACCCGGCGTTTTGCCCCGCCGATTACTTTTTTGAGTTCGTCAGCAACATCAGCTTCACTTGGGCTGACGCCGTCCCTCACCGCGTTGGTACTGTCGCAGACGAGTGCCATCACGCCTTCGCGGCCAAGTTCCGCCAGCCGGTTAATATCAATCGGCAAACCGACGCCCGGCGTCGGGTCGATCTTCCAGTCACCTGTATGCAGAACCAGGCCTGCAGGTGTCCGGATCGCCAGGGCGCACGGCTCCGGGATGGAGTGCGCCATGGCAACGAATTCGACATCGAACGGTCCGATCTTGTGCCGCTCGCCCTGCTTCACGATTGTCAGCGGAACCTCTTCCGCACCAGGCTCGCTTTCCGCCTTTGCGGCCAGTAGCCCTGCCGTGAACGCAGTCGCGTAGACGGGAACTTTCAGGTAGGGCCAAAGGTGAAGGATGCCGCCATAGTGATCTTCGTGAGCGTGGGTGATGACCATGCCCGCAATATTGTCGACTTCGTCTTCGAGGAATTTGATATCGGGAACGACAACGTCGATCCCGGGCAGTTCCGGTCCGGCAAAACTGACGCCACAATCGACGATCAGCCAGGTGCGGTCGTCTTCGGGCCCGTATCCATAAAGCCCGAGATTCATACCGATTTCCCCAACGCCCCCCAAGGGCAAGAACACGATATCGTTTTTGTTTTCGTTGTTGGCCGAAGCCATGAATTACTCCTTAGAACCTCTTTGCGGGCCGGTTTCCTTCGCTAGCCTTCGCCAAAGAAAACGTCGCCTGCATAGATGGTACGTACACGGCCATCGTCCTGTTTGAGAACAAGGTGACCCTGTGTGTCCAGATCGGCAAAAATGCCGCTAATGTCTTCCTGGGCCGTCTTCACGGTGATTTCCTTGCCCAGATGCGCTGCCCGTTTCAGCCAGCTGCTCCGAATTGCGCCAAAACCGCCAGGTTTCGTCCAATTGCCGAGCTGCTCGGCAAATGCCGACGCCAGCGTCTTGAACAAACGATCGGCCGTCACCTGGTACCCGAGACTGCGCAGATCGGTCGCCTGGTACAGGGAAAGTGGCGGGTGGGAAATGCAATTGACCCCAAAGCCGATGACGACCGCTTGCCGTCCATCGGCCAGAATTTCAGCTTCAAGCAAAATGCCGGAAAGCTTTGCCCCGTTGACCAGAAGGTCATTGGGCCATTTCAGCGCCACCAGATGGAGCGTCCCGGCGGCTTTGTCAACAGCGTCGGCAAGGGCGACCGCCGCAACCAGCGGAAGTTCGCCGATCCTGGCGGCAGGTTGCGGATCAATCAGCAACAAACTTACGAACAGGTTTCCAGTCGGCGAAGACCAATCCCGGCCCCGCCGGCCCCGCCCCTGCGTTTGCTCACCCGCGCGGATCCAGAGCCTGCCCGAATGCCCCTCACGAGCCCGCTCGAAACACAAGGCGTTGGTCGAGCCAACACTTTCATGGTGTTCAAAAAGAAAATCCGGCACGCCAGGCACCGGACTTTCCTGAGTATTCGGTATCATGTGCCCGTCAGAAAAGTGACTGCGCCGCAGCGCTTGCCGCATTGACGACCTGGCCAGGCGCCAGCCAGAAAAGAACCACGAACACGCTCGACAGTCCGAGAACGACCCGGAGCTCCATCGGCATGGCCTCAAAGCCTTCCACCGGCTCGTCGAAGAACATCACCTTCACGATCCGGAGGTAGTAATAGGCACCCACAACGGACATCACCACGCCGATGATCGCAAGCGGATAGAGCCCGGCCTCAACTGCCGCCACGAAGACATACCACTTGCCGAAGAAGCCCACCAACGGCGGGATACCTGCAAGCGAGAACATGAGCAGACCCAGAAGAATGGCCATCGGCAGGTTGGTTTGCGAAAGACCCGACAGATCGTCGATCTCTTCAACCATGCCATCCTTGCGGCGCATGGACAAAATGCAGGCAAAAACACCGAGCGTCATGCCGAGATAGGCGATCATGTAGAAGATCACCCCTTCGACACCGGTCTGGGTGCCGGCCGCCAGGCCAACCAGCGCATATCCCATGTGTCCAATCGAGGAATAGGCCATCAGCCGCTTGAGGTTACGCTGCCCGATAGCCGCAAACGCGCCAAGCGCCATCGAGGCTATGGAGACGAACACCACAATCTGCTGCCAGTCGCTTGTGACCGGCTGGAACGCCTCAATCACGATCCGCACCATCATGCCCATCGCGGCCACTTTCGGTGCAGCGGCCAGAAACGCGGTTACGGGTGTCGGCGCCCCCTCATAGACATCGGGCGTCCACATGTGGAACGGCACGGCCGAAATCTTGAAGGCAAGACCTGCGAGAATGAACGTCAGGCCGATGACCAGTCCGATCGAAGCACCATCATGCGTCAGAGCTTCTGCAATACCGGCAAAGGAAATCTGGCCGGTGAAGCCGTAGACCAGTGACATGCCGTAGAGCAGCATGCCCGACGACAGCGCGCCCAGCACGAAATACTTGAGGCCCGCTTCCGTGGATCGGACACTGTCCCTGTTGATCGCCGCCACCACATAGAGCGACAGGCTCTGAAGCTCCAGACCCATATAAAGCGCGATCATGTCATTCGCCGACAGCATCAGCATCATGCCGAGCGTCGCCAGGACGATCAGGATCGGATACTCGAAATGGTCGAAGGACTGGCTCTTGGCATAGGCCCATGACATGGCAATGGCAAAGAACGATCCTGCCAGCACCAGGAGTTTGAGCAGATAGGCGAAGTCATCGAGCACGAATGAGCCGCCGAACGTCTCACCGAAACTCGGGACCAGCATCAGGATCAGGAACGTCGCACCGAGCAGTCCCATCGCGCCGCCAAAGACCGCGTAGCTCACGCCCTTTCCGCCGAAGGCTCCGATCATCAAAAGCACCATCGCACCGACGGCAAGGATGATCTCCGGAAGAACCGGCATGAGATCTGGCAATTGAGTCACATCTGACATGGCTCTGTCTCGTCCTTGAAGCCTTAATGCGCCGCTGCTGCTGCTGCCGCATGCTGGGTTACCCCGGCGGCCTCAAGCGCTGCAGTGTAATGGTTGATGAGATTGTCGACGGATCCCTGCGTCACATCCAGGATCGCCATCGGATAGAACCCGAAGAAGATCGTCAGCACGACCATCGGGAACAGGATCACCTTTTCGCGAAGGTTCAGATCCAGCATCGACTTCAGGCTTTCTTTTTGGAGCGCGCCGAATATGACCCGTCGATAGAGATAAAGCGCATAGGCTGCCGAAAGGATCACGCCGGTCGTCGCGAAAACCGCGACCCAGGTATTCACCTGGAAGATCCCCATCAGCGTCAGGATCTCGCCGACAAAACCGGACGTCCCCGGCAATCCGACATTGGCCATCGTGAAGATCAGGAACACCACGGCATATTTAGGCATCAGGTTGACAAGACCGCCATAGGCCGAAATCTCGCGCGTGTGCATCCGGTCATAGATGACACCGACACACAAGAAGAGCGCCCCGGACACAATCCCGTGCGACAGCATCTGGAAGATGCCACCCTGCACGCCCTGCTCGGTCATCGTGAAGATGCCCATGGTCACGTAGCCCATGTGGGCGACGGACGAATAGGCGATCAGCTTCTTGATGTCCTCCTGGGCGAGCGCCACCAGCGATGTGTAGATGATCGCCACCACCGAGAGCGTATAGACCAGCGGTGCGAACATGTCGGATGCGATCGGGAACATCGGCAGTGAGAAACGCAGGAAGCCGTAGCCGCCAAGCTTCAGGAGGATGCCCGCCAGGATCACCGACCCGGCAGTCGGCGCTTCAACGTGGGCGTCAGGCAACCAGGTGTGCACCGGCCACATCGGCATTTTCACCGCAAAGGAGGCAAAGAACGCCAACCAGAGCCATGTCTGCATATGAGCCGGGAACGCGTTGGAGGACACCAGCTCCGCGATGTTTGAGGTCTCCGCAGTCCAGTACATCGCCATGATCGCGATCAGCATCAGTACCGATCCGAGCAGCGTGTAGAGGAAGAACTTGTAGGAGGCGTATACACGGCGCTTGCCGCCCCAAACACCGATGATCAGGAACATCGGAATGAGGCCGGCCTCGAAGAACACGTAGAAGACCACCAGATCAAGCGCGCAGAACACGCCGATCATCAGCGTTTCCAGGACCAGGAACGCGATCATGTATTCCTTCACGCGGTTCTGGATGCTTTCCCAGGACGCCAGGATGCAGAACGGCATCAGGAACGTGGTCAGGATTACGAACAGGACCGAGATCCCGTCGACTCCCATGCGATACTTGATGTCCTCAACACCCAGACGTTCAGCAAGACCGCCGCCAAGCCAGGCGCGTTCTTCCACGAATTGGAAGCCCGGGTTCGAGTAGTCAAAATTACCCCAGATGAAAAGGGACAGCAGGAAGGTCACGCCGGTGGTCACCAGGGCGACCATCCGGATGTTTTTCTTGCTGCCCTCATCGTCTCCCGACACCAGCAGGATGAAGAGCACGCCGAGCAGCGGCAAGAACGTTGTGACTGACAGAATTGGCCAGGCAATCATTAGTGTGCACCCCCGCCGGTGCTGCCACCGGTAAACATTGACCAGGTGATTAGTGCAGCCACACCGATCAGCATCGCAAATGCATAGTGATAAAGGTATCCGGTCTGCAGCCTCACGACCCAGGACGTGACGTTCTGGACGCGGGCGGAAATACCGTCAGGCCCGAACCCGTCGATGACAGTGCCATCGCCCTTTTTCCAGAGGAAACGGCCGAGCCACATGGCAGGACGGACAAACAGGAAGTCGTAGATCTCGTCGAAATACCACTTGTTCAGAAGGAACTGATAGAGCCCCTGGTGCCGTTCCGCGAGCTGCTTGGGCATTTCCGGCGAGCGAATGTAGAACCAATACGCAACCAGGAAGCCAAGCACCATCATGACGAAGGGCGATACCCTGACCCAGGCCGGCACCTCGTGCATGGCATGCAGAACGTGCAGGTCACCGAACGCCGGCAACGCACCGTTCCAGAAGGCATTGTAGGCCTCTTCGGAATAGAAGAACGAGTTGTAGAACACCATGCCGGCAAAAACGGCCCCGACCGAGAGAATGATCAAGGGGACGGTCATAACCAACGGCGACTCATGCACGTGTTTCATGACATCTACCGGAGCGCGCGGCTTGCCGTGGAAGGTCATGAAGGTCAGGCGCCAGGAGTAGAAAGAGGTCAGCGCCGCCGCGATCACCGTTAGCCAGAAGCCGTAAAGAGCCATCGGGTTTGCATGATCACCGCCAGCGCCGGCGAAGGCTGCCTCGATGATACCGTCTTTGGAGACAAAGCCGGCGAACCCGATATGCGTAAACGGAATGCCGACGCCGGTAAGAGCCAGCGTACCTATCATCATTGTCCAGTAGGTGATCGGGATGTGTTTCCTCAGACCGCCCATCTTGCGCATGTCCTGTTCGTCGGACACGGCATGGATCACCGAACCGGCACACAGGAACAGGAGCGCCTTGAAGAAGGCATGCGTGAACAAGTGGAAGATACCGATTGAATAGGCTCCGACCCCGAGCGCCACGAACATGTAGCCGAGTTGGGAACAGGTCGAATAGGCAATCACACGCTTGATGTCGTTTTGAACCAGACCGACCGTCGCCGCGAAAAAGGCTGTCGTTGCGCCGAAGAACACGATTACCGCGAGCGCTGTGTGCGACAACTCCATCAGCGGTGACAGGCGCGCCACCATGAACACACCGGCCGTCACCATGGTCGCCGCATGAATGAGCGCGGAGACCGGTGTCGGGCCCTCCATTGCATCCGGCAACCAGGTATGCAGCAGGAACTGCGCCGACTTGCCCATTGCGCCCATGAAGAGCAGGAGGCAGATCACGGTCATGGTTGCCTGCGGATCGAGGTGATAACCGAGGAAGGTCATCGCCTCTTCCTGCCCTTCGATGAAGGACGGCGCATCGTTGAAGATCGTCGTGAAGTCGATGCTCTGGAAGACGAAGAACACGCCGAAAATACCAAGCGCGAAGCCGAAATCGCCTACACGGTTGACGACAAACGCCTTGATCGCCGCAGCGTTCGCGGAAGGTTTCTTGTACCAGAAGCCGATCAGAAGGTAGGAGGCAAGGCCAACCCCTTCCCAGCCGAAGAACATTTGAAGCAGGTTGTCTGCCGTCACGAGCGACAGCATGGCGAAGGTGAACAGCGACAGATACGCAAAGAAACGGGCCCGGTGCGGATCGTGGTGCATGTATCCGATGGAATAGACATGCACCAGCGCAGAGACCGTGTTCACGACCACCAGCATGACTGCCGTCAGCGTATCCACGCGGATCGACCAGGACACTTTCAGGTCACCAGCGTCGATCCAGCGGAACAGTTCGACAATCTGAAGTTCGGATCCGCCGAGCCAGAAACCGAAAAACGCGATCCACGAAAACAGTGCAGCCACGATGACGAGGCCGCTGGTTACATATTCACAGGCTTTGTCGCCGATGGTGCGGCCGAACAGGCCTGCGATCAGGAAGCCGATGAGCGGCAGGAACAGGATTGCTGAATACATCGGCCCCTACCCTTTCATCACGTTGACATCTTCAACGGCAATGGAGCCGCGGTTCCGGTGGAACACCACCAGAATTGCCAGGCCGATTGCCGCTTCGGCAGCCGCCACGGTGAGTACCAGCATCGTAAAGATCTGCCCCATCAGGTCGCCGAGGAACGACGAAAAGGCGACGAAATTGATGTTCACCGAAAGCAGAAGAAGCTCGATCGACATCAAAATGACAATCACGTTTTTCCTGTTCAAGAAGATCCCGAAAATCCCGATCGTGAACAGGATCGCCGCGACCGACAGATAGTGCGACAGACCGATTTCCATGGGCGCCTCGCCGTGCTCCCCTCGTTTACCCCAACCGGAAACCGCACTGAGGAGCGTGCTGGTTCCCGGACTTTCTCAATGTGACGCAGTCAGGCTGCGTCAGATCCCCTTGCCCGACTCGACTTTCCGGACCTCGATGGCGGCTTCTCTTGTCCGCCCGACCTGTTCCGGAATGCTTTGCCGTTTGACGTTCGGCTTGTGGCGAAGCGTCAATACGATGGCGCCGATCATCGCCACCAGAAGCACCAGGCCCGCGACCTGGAAGAAGTAGATGTATTTCGTGTAGAGCACCGAACCGATGGCTTCGATATTGCTCGTCTGCGCCAGATCCGGTGTTGGTTCGGCTCCTTGACCAATCAACTCCGGCACCAGGATCCACGCCCCCAGGCCCATCAGAAGCTCGATCATCAGAATAAAGCCGACAAGGCTGCCAATCGGAAGGTATTGCAGGAAGCCCTGGCGAAGTTCGACGAAATCAACGTCCAGCATCATGACGACGAAAAGGAAAAGCACTGCAACAGCACCGACATAAACCACCACGAGAAGCATCGCCAGATACTCAGCGCCAAGCAAAACGAACAGACCAGCCGAGTTCACGAAGGCCAGGATCAAAAACAGCACCGATGTCACCGGATTGCGGGCCGCGATCACCATAAAACCCGACGCCAGCGTTATACCGGCGAAAAGGTAGAAGAAAAGGGCTTTCAGGATCATATTAAGACCTGCCTGTCGTGTGGCCCTCGCGGACCGGAAATGCGGGGCCCGGCCGGATTGCCAGGCTGAAGGTTGACTGTTCGGTTAGCTCCTAACGGTAAGGAGCATCCATTTCAATGTTCCGGGCGATTTCGCGTTCCCACCGGTCACCGTTCGCAAGCAGCTTTTCCTTGTCGTAGTAAAGCTCTTCGCGGGTTTCCGTGGCGAACTCGAAGTTCGGCCCTTCAACGATCGCATCCACCGGACAGGCTTCCTGGCAGAAACCGCAGTAGATGCATTTGACCATGTCGATGTCATAGCGGGTGGTCCGGCGCGTACCATCGTTACGACGCGGTCCCGCTTCAATCGTGATTGCCTGTGCGGGGCAAATTGCCTCGCACAATTTGCAGGCGATGCAGCGTTCTTCACCGTTCGGATAGCGGCGCAATGCATGTTCGCCCCTGAAGCGCGGACTAACCGGTCCCTTTTCGAACGGGTAGTTCACGGTCGGCTTCGGCTTGAAGAAGTAACGCATCGCCAGAAAGAATGCCGACACGAACTCCTGCAGAAACAGCGATTTGACGGCTTGATTAAGTCCCATCGCGTCTTGCCTCTCTTTCCTCAACCAGCCAGCAGGCTGGCTGCCCAATACCCGATAATCGGGAAACCGATCACCGGAACTCCAAAAATCAGCGCACTCAATGGCGCCTTGTACTTTGCCGCGGCGCCCCCGTCGCCACCGGCCTGCCTGTTCTTCATCTCTGCCGCCTGAAGCATACCCTTCAGGATCTTGTAATCGAGCCAGCCGACGTAAAGTCCGACCAATCCGCCGATTACCCCGGCAAGGGACACCGTCACGCTGCGCCCGGTGCCCAACCGGTTGCCATCAGCACTGCGGCAACAACCACGACCATCGCCAGTGACAGCGGCAGGAACACTTTCCAGCCAAGGCGCATCAACTGGTCATAGCGGTAGCGTGGGACCATCGCCTTGACCATGGCGAACATGAAGAAGCACAGCAGACACTTCAAAATGAACCAGACGACGCCCGGAACCCAGGTAAAGGGTGCAAAGTCGAACGGCGGCAGCCATCCCCCCATGAAGAAAATGGTCATCAGCGCGCACATCAGGCAGATGGCGACATACTCGCCGAGCATGAACATCATGTACGGGGTTGATCCATATTCCACCATGAAACCGGCAACCAGTTCTGATTCCGCTTCGGCAAGATCGAACGGAGGCCGGTTGGTCTCTGCAAGCGCGGAGACGAAAAACACCACGAACATCGGGAAGAGCGGCAGCCAGTACCAGTTCAGGAAGGACAGCCACGGAACGCCCAGGAGCGTCGCAAGACCGGTCTGCTGCGCCTCAACGATACCGGTGAGGTTCAAGGTTCCNGCNCACAGCAGCACGGTGACAATCACGAAACCGATGGAAACTTCGTAAGACACCATTTGCGCTGCGGACCGAAGNGCCGACAGNAACGGGTATTTCGAGTTGGATGCCCAACCGCCGATGATCACGCCNTAGACCTCAAGCGAGGAGACGGCAAACACGAAGAGAACACCGACGTTGATATTTGCGATCACCCAGCCGTCCGCAACCGGAATGACGGCCCAGGCCGAAAGAGCCAGGAGCACGGAAATCAACGGCGCCAGCAGGAACAGAACCTTGTTGGAGCCATCCGGAATGACCGGCTCTTTCAGAACGAATTTCAGGAGATCGGCAAAACTCTGCAGAAGCCCCCAGGGTCCGACAACGTTCGGGCCCCGGCGGATCTGGACTGCTGCCCAGATCTTGCGGTCTGCGTAAAGAATATACGCAACGATCACCAGAAGCACGACCATCAAGACGATGCTCTGCAACGCAATCAGCAGAAATTGCCCCAAGTAGGTCGTCGTAAAGAACTCAACCATTTCGGCCCCTACCCCTTATTCAGCCGCTTCTGCCGCCCGCGAGCGCGCGAGCGCCGAACACTCGGCCATCGTCTTCGAGGCGCGTGCGATCGGGTTGGTCAGGAAAAAGTCATGGATCACGTTTGCAAACCCGGCACTGTCCATTTTTGCAGACGCGTCGGCAAGCTTCTCGATGTCTGCACCTTCGCCGGGCTCGATTGCGTCGATGCCGGTCATGTGCGGATGCGCTTCGAATAGCTTTGCGCGCAGTTCGGACAGAGAATCAAACTCAAGTGTCTGACCCAGGTTCGCCGAAAGGGCCCGCAAGATCGCCCAGTCCTCACGTGCGTCACCCGGGGGGAACGCAGCCCGGTCGGCCATCTGAACGCGGCCTTCCGTATTGACGTAGATTGCAGACTTTTCCGTGTAAGCGGCACCGGGCAGGATCACGTCGGCGCGATGTGCGCCCCGGTCGCCATGTGTACCCTGGTAAACCACAAATGCGCCTTCCGGCACTTCGATCTCATCGACGCCGAGGAGGAACAGAACGTCAAGCGCGCCTGGCTCGAGCATGCCTCCGGTGTCTTTGCCGCCCTCGCCCGGAACAAAGCCGATATCGAGTGCACCGACCTGCGAAGCTTCGGAATGCAGAATGTTAAAGCCGTTCCATCCATCCTTGATGACACCAAGCGATTTTGCTGCAGCCGCCAGATTTGCCAGAACAGCGGCGCCATCTGGCCGGTTCAGAGCTCCTTGCCCGATGATGAACATCGGACGCTCCGCCTTTGCAGGCGCATGGTCGACAAACTGTTTCAGGCTCTCCGGACCGGCACCGAGATAGGTCACCGGATAAGTCAGGTCGGCATTTTCGCCAATCAGTCCGATATGGAGGTCACCGTGGGTCCAGCGCTTGCGGATACGCGCGTTCAGCACAGGGGCTTCCTTGCGTGGATTGGTGCCGATCAGCATGATCGC
>JGI12316J14372_10002999_pt1 | contig 16886 bp, 19 predicted proteins | sample MarCyaLeptolynsp_FD_14372 | JGI IMG/M metagenome (IMG submission 14372) | reverse complement strand
TCCGGCTTCGGTGCTTCCGCAATACCCGCTTCTGTGGTGATCAGCAGACCAGCGACAGAGGCCGCATTTTGCAGAGCAGAGCGAACAACCTTGGCTGGGTCGATGACGCCCATCTCGATCAGGTTACCATACTCTTCAGTCTGGGCGTTGAAGCCGTAGCCTTTGCCCTTGCCCTGACGGATCGTGTTGACGACGACAGAGCCTTCGACACCCGCATTCTCAGCGATCTGGCGAACCGGCGCCTGCAGCGCGCGGCTGACAATGTCGATACCGGCTTGCTCATCGTCGTTCTCGCCTGAGACGTCGATATTGTCGGCAGCTGACAGAAGCGCAGTTCCACCGCCTGCGACGATGCCTTCTTCGACCGCAGCGCGGGTGGCGTTCAGGGCGTCGTCGACGCGGTCCTTACGCTCTTTCACTTCGATCTCGGTAGCACCGCCAACCTTGATCACAGCAACACCGCCAGCCAGTTTGGCCAGGCGCTCTTGCAGCTTCTCGCGGTCATAATCAGAAGACGTATCTTCGATTTGCTTGCGGATCTGAGCCACGCGCGCCTCGATGTCTTTCTTGGTGCCTGCGCCGTCAACGACGGTCGTGTCATCCTTGGAGATGTTCACGCGCTTGGCCGTGCCGAGCATGTCGAGGGTGACGTTTTCCAGCTTGATGCCGAGGTCTTCAGAGATGACCTGGCCGCCGGTCAGGATCGCGATGTCCTGCAGCATAGCCTTACGACGATCGCCGAAGCCCGGGGCTTTGACAGCAGCGATTTTCAGGCCGCCGCGCAGCTTGTTGACAACCAGGGTCGCCAGCGCTTCGCCGTCCACGTCTTCTGCAATGATCAGCAGCGGACGCTGAGACTGAACAACAGACTCAAGGATTGGCAGCATTGGCTGCAGCGAAGACAGCTTGCTCTCGTGCAGCAGGATCATTGGATCCTCGAGCTCAGCGGTCATCTTGTCAGCATTTGTGACGAAGTAAGGAGACAGGTAGCCACGGTCGAACTGCATGCCTTCGACAACGTCGAGTTCAGTTTCCAGCGACTTGGCTTCTTCTACCGTGATGACGCCTTCATTGCCGACTTTTTCCATCGCTTTGGCGATCATGTCGCCAATCTCGGTGTCGCCATTGGCAGAGATTGAACCGACCATGGCAATCTCTGAATTGTCTTTCACTTTGCGCGAGTGGTGCGCCAGATCTTTGACAACTTCAGCCGCGGCTTTGTCGATGCCGCGCTTCAGGTCCATTGGGTTCATGCCCGCAGAAACGCGCTTCATGCCTTCGCGAACGATGGCCTGAGCCAGAACCGTTGCGGTCGTCGTGCCGTCACCGGCAACGTCGTTTGCTTTGGAAGCAACTTCGCGCAGCATTTGTGCGCCCATATTCTCGAACTTGTCCTCAAGCTCGATCTCTTTTGCCACGGTGACACCGTCTTTCGTGGTGCGCGGGGCGCCGAAAGACTTCTCGATGACAACGTTACGGCCTTTAGGGCCGAGCGTGACTTTTACCGCATCAGCAAGTGTGTCGACACCAGCCAGCATGCGCTCGCGCGCGGTTGCGCCGAATTTTACGTGTTTGGCAGCCATTTTCAGGTACCTTTCAATTTACGTGTTGAATCTAAAAAGGCGTGAGAGGGCTTAAGCCTCGATCACGCCCATAACGTCGCTTTCTTTCATGATCAGCAGGTCTTCACCGTCGATCTTGACCTCAGTGCCACCCCATTTGCCGAACAGGATCTTGTCGCCTGGCTTGAGGTCGAGCGGGATGCGCTCATTGTCGTCGCCAACGGCACCATTGCCGACAGCAAGGACTTCGCCTTCCTGAGGCTTTTCGGTAGCTGAGTCTGGAATAATGATGCCACCAGCGGTTTTGGTGGCCTCTTCAACGCGGCGGACCAGAACGCGGTCGCCAAGTGGACGGAACTTCATGGGAAACCCTCTTGTTCGTCAGTTACAATTGTCAGTTTCGCCAGCGCGGGGTGAGTTTTAGCACTCACACCCATCGAGTGCTAACGATGGCGAGCAAGTAGGTTGTGAAACGCGCAGCGTCAACAATTACGCGATGAAATCCCTGAAAAAAATCGAGTGGTCAGAGCGTGGGCCGCAGCAGGTTTGGCAGCACTCGTCATGATCTGCTGCTAAGCCATTGATTTTGCATGTTAATTAAAGGTTCATGCCAGACCGGCATCGTCTACACGTGACTCAATCACGGAGCAACAGGAATATGCGGATAGACGAGGATTTTGCAGCTCAGATCGGCGGAAAAGGCGTGCTGACGACGGAGATCCTGTATTATCGGCCGGATTATCGCTGCTGGCTGCAAAGCTTCGTCTGGCAATGCATGGACGAGGCGCCGCGATTCCCGCGCCTGGCGCAATTCCTGGATCACTGGCGCCGCGAGGTGGATGCGGTCATTCACTCCATCCGCATTGCGCATGCCGACTGGGTCGGACCGACCGAGATCCGTCCGATCGCTGGCGAGTTTCGTCTCAACTAGCGCCCGAGCTCTTGTTTTAGGAACGCGTTTTCCTGCCGCAGGGTCTGCAATTCCTCGACCATGGGGCTGAGGCTGGCAGCGAGTTCATCCTCGGTGAAACGCGGGGTGATGAATTGCGGGCAGTTCCAGTCGAACGCGTCGACATCAATTTTGAACAGGCGCTCAACCTTGCCCTGGCCATCAATGTCCAGCTGCTGCGCAAGACCGGGATCGTCTGCTGCTTCCTGAACGCTGGCGCGGCCCAGTAGTTTCAGACGCGCGCGGTTGGGATAATCCATCAGGAACAGCGAGACACGTCGTTCCGTTTTCAGATTCCCAACCGATACATATTGCCGGTTGCCGCGATAATCGGCGAAACCGAGCTGGGTGGGTGACAAGACTTTCAAAAAGCCGCGCGGGCCGCCGCGATGCTGAATATACGGCCAGCCCTCTTCGGAGACCGTTGCCATGTAGAAGCTGTCGCGCAGGGAAATGAAGGCCGCCTCGCGCTCGGAGAAACCTTCGGGTGCGGGCCGAGCGGTCATGCCCGCATATATCTCGCGAGAGCCGCGCGCTTGCTGTTCCGCCTTAACCTGGTCGGTGAAGGCAATGTCGCCAAAGTGTTTCATGTCGGGCTCCTGTCTGGAGCTTAGATAACGACCCGGCGCGCGTAAGGAACCGGCAGGTTCGAAATAGCACTTATTCCGGTTCGTGCCGGAAAGCTGTGGGCGCAAAAATCGCCTATGATTTCGGTTTGAACGCTTCGTTCTTGAGGTTCCAGATTGGCGTGCGGAGCGCCATCCAGAGGATCAACGCCGTCATCCCCGCGGCCGGGACGATGGCGATCTTGTACGGTCCGAATGCGTCGACCATCCAGCCCATGATCGCGGCGCCGAACGGGGCACCGGCCATGAAGCCGAGCTGGTAGATAGACAATACCCGCGCCAGTTGATCTTTGGGGGCGGCGTCCTGCACGATCGATCGGCTCATCGCAATCGAAACCCCGGCTGAAAGCCCCCAGGTGAAGACGATAAGCAGGAAGGCCTCGTGCGGAATTCGCGTCATCATTGGCAGGATGGCGAGTGATCCGATCAGCTGCGCGACCAGCAGCAACCGCCCCTGACGCTTGATATTCTTGAACAGGGAAAGTGCCACCGAAGACACAAACGCGCCGAGCCAAAAAGTGACGAACATGTCGCGAATGCCGTCGCCTGACAGGCCATAAACGTCGCGATTGATAATCGGCAACACGACCAGGAAGGCGCCGATGACGAAGATGCCGACGCCGAACATCAGTACCGTCATTGCCCAGAGCTTGGGTTCTGCCGCGACGACTTTGAAGCCTTCGCCGATGTCGCCGAACGCGGCGCCGAGACCGGATCGTCCGGTTTTCACCTTGCGGCCCTTAGCGAGCAGGAATGCGAGCACCGCGCCCATCGCCACCACGGCACCCTGCAGCGCCATCAGGAACCAGCTGTCGATCGGGCCGACCCCGAAACCACCAAGCCAGTCGGGCATTTTGGTCATCTTGTCGGCATAGCCACCCAGGATGAGTCCGGTAATCTGGGCCGCGAATTGGGCCAGCGTCGCGAAGGCAACGCCTTGCTGCAGGGTGACGCCGGATCCGACCCGGCCGCGCCGTTCGACCACTTCATTGAGGATCGAGTCCCGGGCCGGCATCATGAATGCCCCGACGGTGCCGAGCGCCAGACCATAAGCGATCATGTAGGGGTAAGTCAGATTGTCTGTCGCCAGCGCGAACGCCAGTCCGAAGGCGGGCAGGGCGGCGCACAGGTGCAGGATCATCAGCAATGGTTTTCCGGACGCCCGCTCTGCGACCACGCCGCCGAGGAGCAGAAAAATCACGGATGGACCCGACAAAGCCAGGTTGGCGAAGCCGAGTTCGGTGCCGCCGAGGCCCAACTTGTTGGTGATCAGATAGGGAAACAACACCATTTGAAGGCCAAAGGCGACAAACCATGTTGCCTGGACGGACAGATAGGCCGGCAGTTCGATCTTGACCCCGCGCCGGGCCTTGCGGGCCATCATGGACTGGGCCGTTTCGAGCAGCGACGCACCAGCGCTCATGGCCGATCCCATGCCGCTCAGGGGCGAGCGGGCCTCTTCCAGGATGTCCGGATCTTCGAGATTGTCCGCCGATTCCGGCTCTTCGCTCATAGCTCGTCTGCCCTTGCTCCCAGCTCTGCAACCTGTCTCGGGATTTGCGATCGCGCAACAGGAAATATCCGCAGGTGCAATGACGGCGTCTTGGAGCTGCCACATCGCCATGCTAGTCGTTTCAATTCAAGGCATAGGGAGACACAATTATGCGAGCCATGCGTCATCTGGGGAGTTGGGGGCTGGCTCTATTTCTAATTTTCATGTTCCTGCAGGCAACGATCCATCCGTTGCCAAATCCGCCGGAAGGTTCGGTCAAGCTGTTCGATCCGCCGGGGCAGAACATCGTCTTTGCCACGCTTGCTACGAATACGGGGTTTGCTTTGTTCGAACCGACCGGACGGGTCGCCGTGGCGCTGGCTGAATTACTGGCAGCGTTTCTTCTGTTGATCCCGAAAACCCGGCGAAGCGGGGCGGGCCTTTCCTTCCTCATCCTGGCGGGCGCAGTTGCGTTTCACTTGATGCCCGATTTTCTTGGCCGCGAGGTGCCATTGTCGCTGGCATCAGGCGCTGAGACGGATGGCGGTCAATTGTTCGCACTGGCAATTGCGATGCTGGCGGCGAGCATGCTTCTATTCGTCTTGCATCCGCGGCGGCGCTGACTCAATTCTCATTAGAATATTAACGGTTTTCCGTCACTTTCGCAGAGTTGAACTGCGTGAGAGCTGATGAGCGACCCGATTGATTTCGAAACCCACGCGGCCGAAGGCGGCCAGGCGCGGCGCACATTGTTGCGTCGATTGATTGATTTCATTGCTATGCCGGCGTCTCAGGTCGCGCCGCAGGATCGATCCATGGGCGGCGATATCCTGCTCGATATGCTGTTCCACGCGACGGATTCAGATCGCCTATTGTGCTCGACGCGCATTGCCGCCCTGAGCGATGCGCCGCGTCGGTTGCTGCGTTATCTGGCGCAATGCAATATCGATATTGCGCGGCCCCTGCTGGAAGAGAGCGAGTCTTTTGACAGCTCGGACCTGCTTGAGATCATGGACCAGGTAACGCCCGATCATCGATTGCTGATTGCCAAACGCAAGCGCGTTCCGTCGGTTGTGTCAGACCAACTGGCCAGGCGGGGCGAGCTGAGTGCGGTTAAGACGTTGATCCAGAATAAAGGCGCGGAATTGTCTGAAACCGCGATCGACATTCTGGTCGAACGATCACGCAAGGAAGGTGAGCTCAGCAGTCTTCTGATTACACGTCTTGAACTGAAACCAGCGCAGGCCATGGCCATGTTCTGGTGGTCAGATCGTGACACCCGCCGCATCATTCTGCAGCGGCATGCGGCGGACCGGTCCGAAATGGTCAATATGTGCGCAGATGTCTTTGCCATCGCAGCCGAAGAAGGCTGGTCCGACCCGGTGGCTCGCAAGACCCTGCAACTCATCGAACGCCGCCAACGCAACCGTCAGGCGATCGAACGCAGCGAGTATGATAGTCTGGAGGCCGCCATCGAAACGGCGGCGGCAATGGGCATGACGCCTGAACTGGTCGAGGAAATCGGCTATCTCGCAGGCGTCAAACCTGTCACGAGCGCAAAAATTCTCGGCGACACCGGCGGCGAGGGGATCGCCGTTCTGTGCAAGGCAACCGGTCTGAAGAAGCCGTCGCTGACAAATCTCTGGATCTCGCTGAAGCGACCGCTCGAGGCCGAAGACGGCTCGCCGCACACATTGTACGAGTTGTTGCTCGAGACTTACGATCTGCTCAGCGTCGCTAAGGCGCAGACAACCCTGCGCTATTGGAACTGGTCGCTGTCTTCGTCCTACTCACCCAAGCAGCAGCCGGCAGCGAATATCGACGATGACGCGGCCAATGATGAATCTGCGTTCTCTGCGGCGCGCCGCACCGCCAGCCTGGTTTTCGGCAACTAGCTGAAATTTTCACACCCGAACGAACGGTTTAGACTGGTCAAATCCCGATTCCAGTTCTAATTCCCGGATTCAGCAAGAAGTTCGAAACCGGAGCGACTGGGCGCGTGGGCTATTTTCTAGGATTGATCACTGTTCTGATCGCGCTCTGGCTCGGCTTGTCCTGGGACTATTCCCTGAAACCGGTCATCGCCTCTCTGGGCGCTGTCTCCATCGTGCTTTCAGCCGTGCTGGCTTACCGATTTGATATCCTGGATCGCGAAGGATCGCCGTATGGCCGCCTGTTCCAGCTCATGGCCTATTGGATCTGGCTGATGGTTGAGATTTTCAAGGCCAACTGGATCGTGATCAAAGCTTGCCTGCGCTCTACGCTCGACATCAATCCGGCGCTGGTCAAGGTCAAGACCGGGTGCGAAAGCGACCTCGCGCGCACCGTATTCGCCAACTCGATCACGCTGACTCCGGGCACGGTGAGCGTCGAGATCGAAGGCGACAAGATCCTTGTCCACGCTCTGTATGAAGAGGCCGCCGGACCCGGCGCGTTCGATGAAATGGATCGACGCTCGCGGGAAGCGTCCGATGGGAGGTCCAAGTCATGATAGGTGTCGCCGCCATCGCTCTCATCATCGCTATTGCGCTGATGCTGGTCCGCGCTCTGAGCGGTCCAACTCTGTACGACCGGGTGCTGGCCGTGAACTCGCTTGGCACCAAAATCATCCTGCTATTGGGGGTCATCGGCTTTCTTACAGGACGGCCGGACTTCCTTGATATTTCTATCCTTTATGCGNTGATCAATTTCGTTGCGACGATCGCGATNNTGAAATTCTTCCGCTATCGCTCCTTCCAGGTGTCGCTCACCCGTCGCGGCCGGGGAGGGTCGCAATGACCGAATTGATCGAGATCTGGAACGCCTTCCGCCCGGCTCTGGGCTCGGCTGTGCTGCTGGTCGGTGCCGTACTCGCGGTCATCGGTACCGTGGGCGTCTTGCGCTTCCCGGATTTCTACACGCGGCTTCACGCTGCCAGTGTGACTGACACGGCTGCGGCAACGCTAGCCATTGTGGGAATGGCGCTGCTGGCACCGAGCCTCGCTGTGGTCGTGAAGCTGGCCGTTGTCTGGCTGTTCCTGTTCCTGACGGGACCGACTTCGTCGCACGCGCTGGCCAATGCGGCGCACACAGCTGGTCTGCAGCCGATGATCGGCCGCCTGGGTGAAAATGATGGAGGCAGCCAGTGACCGGGTTTGAAGGCGCGACACTCGCCATTGATCTCCTCAATATCACCTTGCTGACCATCCTGTTTGTGGTCGCGATTGCAATTGCGCGCCTGCGCAGCCTGTTTGCGATTGTCATGCTGTCAGGGATCTATTCGCTGGTTTCGGCCACCTGGTTTGTCGCCCTGGACGCTGTTGATGTTGCTTTCACCGAAGCAGCGGTCGGTGCAGGTATTTCCACGGCGCTGTTTCTGGGCGCCATGGTGCTGACCTCTCGTACGGCCAAGGCCGAGAAGGGGGCGACCAAGATTGTGCCATTGCTGGTCGTCATCGCGACTGGCGCCATGCTGATCTATGCGACCATCGATCTGCCAGGCTTTGGCGATCCGAACTCGCCGGCCAATACCGGCGTCGGCGTCGATTTCCTACAACGCACCTATCCGGAAATTGCGATCCCGAATGTCGTTACCGCCGTACTCGCCAGTTATCGGGGCTTTGATACGCTGGGAGAGGTCGGGGTGGTCTTTGCCGCGGGGCTCGCCGTGACTTTGCTGCTTGGCTTTGGCGAACGCTCGCTCGGCGCGACGGTGCGGCGCGAAGACCGCGAATCCACAACCAAGAAAGATGAGGCGGAGTCATGAAGGGCGATCATCACGTCATCCTCCGCGTCGTCGCCAAAGTGCTGATTCCGATCATTGCGCTGTACGGCTTCTATGTTCAATTCCACGGCGAATACAGCCCCGGCGGCGGTTTTCAGGCCGGTGTGATCCTGGCTGTATCGGTCATCCTGTACTCGTTGATTTTCGGCATCGCGCCGGCCATGCGCGCGATCACGCCAGGCTTTGCCCGATTCATCGCTGGGCTGGGCTTCCTGCTCTATATAGGAGTTGGCGTCTGGGCGCTCGCCATGGGCGGGAACTTCCTCGATTATGATGCACTGTTCCGCGAACCGCCGGGCGGTCATGACGGCCAGCATGTCGGCATCATTTTGATCGAGATCGGCGTTCTGTTCGCGGTTGCCGGATCGATGGTTTCAATCTTCTACGCTTTCGCCGGACGGGTCAGTGAAATTCGGGATGAGGACTGGTAGATATGCTGGAATTCATCCTCGAGCGTGGCAATTACTGGGCGATCATCGGACTGATGATGATCGGCTTGTATATCTCTTTTGCGGCGACCAATCTGATCAAGCGCCTGGTCGGTCTCGGCCTGTTCCAGACCTCCATCATCCTGTTCTACATTTCCCTGTCGCGGATCGATGGTGGCACTGCGCCGATCCTGTTCGGCAAGGATTATGGCAAGAGCAAAGGCCATGACAAAGCCGGCGATCACGGCCCTGAAGCAGCTGCGCACGGCGAAGACGCTGCGCATGATGCTTATGATGCGGCACACGGCTATGGCGATGCCGCGCTGGAAAATGTCTATTCCAACCCGCTGCCGCACGTCCTGATGCTGACAGCGATTGTGGTCGGGGTTGCGACTCTTGCGGTTGGACTCGCCATTATTGTCCGCATTCGCGAGGCCTATGGCACCGTCGAAACCGATGAGATTCGCGAGATGGACCTGGAAGTGGCTATCTCGGAGGCCGCGTCTGAGGCTGAAGAAAGCAAAGCAGGGGCGGCATGATAGAATTGATTTCATCCTTCGTGCCTGCGGATATCGCAGCACACGCACCAGCCTTGCTGGTCGTGGCGCCGATGCTGTTGGCGCCGATTGCGGCCTTCATGCCGAATGGCCGTCTCGCCTGGATCCTCTCCATCCTGGCGACGGGTGTGTCGCTGGTCATGGCCGCGGTTCTGGTCGCGCAAGTGCGCTCGATCGAAGGCGGTGCCGTCCTGTCCTATGCAATGGGCGGTTGGGCGCCGGATGCCGGGATCGAGTTCCGCATTGATGCGCTGAACTCCATGGTCCTGCTGCTCGTCAGCGTCATCGGCTTCCTGGCAGCGATCTTCAGCTGGCCAAGCGTGGTTGCCGAAGTGCGCGACGCCAAGCGAGCCATGTTCTACGCGGCTTATCTGGTCTGTTTCACAGGCCTTTGCGGCGTCGCGTCTACAGGCGATGCGTTCAACCTGTTTGTCTTCCTCGAGATCAGTTCAATCGCGACCTATGTCTTGGTTGCCCTGGGCGCGACACGGGATCGCCGGGCGCTGCCAGCAGCGGCAAACTATCTGCTTATGGGCACGATTGGCGCGTCATTCTTTGTGGTTGGAGTTGGCTTCCTCTACGCCGCCACCGGCACGCTCAACATGGCCGAACTGGCGGTGCGCCTGCAGGAGATGCAGGGCAATAAGGCGGTGCTCGCGGGCTATGCCTTCATCTTTGTCGGGCTCGGCATCAAGGCGGCGATGTTCCCGCTGCACCAATGGTTGCCGAACGCTTATGCGTACAGCCCGAGCTTCGTCACAATGTTCCTGGCCGCGACAGCGACCAAGGTCGCCATCTATGCTCTGGTGCGCTTCCTGTTCACCGTGTTCGGCCTCGAGTTTGCGTTTGAAGGCTCGACCCTGATCTGGATCCTGATGCCGATGGGTATTGCGGCGATGATCGCCTGCTCGTTCCAGGCTGTATTCCAGACCGATGTGCGCCGAACGCTGGCCTACTCATCAGTGGCGCAGGTCGGCTATATGTTGTTGGGCATCTCGATCGCGACCACCGCAGGCGTCTCGGCCGGCATGTTCCATCTTATGAATCACGCACTGATTAAGGGCGCCTTGTTCATGGCGCTGGCCGGCATGGTCCTGACCTATCAGGGCACCAGCCTGAATGATCTGAAAGGCCTTGGGCGGTCTGCCCCGTGGACGATGACGGCCTTTGCGATTGGCGCGGTGTCGCTGATCGGGGTGCCGTTGACGGCAGGCTTCCAGTCCAAGTTTGCGCTGGTCAACGCCTTGTTCGAGCATGGCTGGTGGTGGGCTGTTGCTGTGGTGATGTTCTCCAGCCTGCTCGCCGTGGTCTATATGGGCCGTATCCTCGAAGCCGTGTTCTTCCGCGCGCCGAGCAATCCGAACAAAAGACGCAAGGAAGCCCCCTTGTTGATCCTGGTGCCGCTCTGGATTCTGGCGATCGCAAATATCTGGGTCGGGGTTCAGGGCGGGTTCGTCGCTGGCCTGGCTGAAGATGCGGCAATGTCCCTGTTCATCGGAGATGCGTCATGAGTGGTGAAATGGCCATCGCAGCCGCCCTGTTGCTGCCACTTCTGATCTGCGCCGGCATCTGGTTGGCTGGCCGTGTGCCAGACTTGCGCGAAGGGGTGACGCTGCTTGGCGCTGCGGCCCTGTTCGTGGTTGCGATCATCATTGCCGGGCATGTGGCAGCTGGATCGCCAGCTGAATTGAGCCTGGGCGAAGCCGTGCCAGGACTGGAATTTGCGTTCAAGGCAGAGCCGCTTGGCGCCCTGTTTGCGCTGGTCGCGAGCGGCCTCTGGATCGTCAATAGTTTCTATTCCATCGGCTATATGCGCGGCAATCGAGAGCGCAATCAGACCCGGTTCTATATGTGCTTTGCGATCGCGCTGCTCGGCGCCATGGGTGTGGCGCTGTCAGCCAATCTGTTCACGCTGTTCGTCTTCTACGAAATTCTGACCTTGTCGACCTATCCGCTCGTTGCGCACAAGGGCGATGCCAATGCCCAGCGCGGCGCGCGCATCTATCTGATGACGCTGCTTGGCACGTCGATCGGCTTCCTCCTCGTCGCTGTGATCTGGACGGGCGCGCTGGCAGGCAGCCTCGACTTCGTACCTGGCGGCCTGCTGCAACAGGCGGAAGGCCTGACGCCGGTCGTCGCGAGCGCCTTGCTGCTCCTGTTTGCCTTTGGGGTCGGCAAAGCGGCGCTGATGCCGTTCCATTTCTGGCTGCCCAATGCGATGGTCGCGCCGACGCCGGTATCGGCCCTCCTGCACGCCGTGGCAGTGGTGAAGGCCGGTGTGTTCACGATCATGAAAGTCGCCATCTATGTTTTCGGCGAAGAGATTTTGAACGCGACGGCTTCGCGGGAATTCATCCTGGCCGTGGCCTGTTTCACAATTATCGTCGCTTCGCTGGTGGCGATGACCAAGGACAATCTCAAGGCGCGACTGGCTTATTCGACGGTCGCGCAGCTCGCCTATGTCACCTGTGGCGCGATGCTGGCCGACCCGGCAGGCTTTATGGGCGGATCCTTGCAGATTGCCGCGCACGCTGTTGGCAAGATCACCTTGTTTATGTGCGCAGGTGCGATCTATGTCGCGACCGGACTGACCAATATTTCCGACATGCGCGGGCTCGGCAAACGTATGCCGCTGGTCTTTATCGCCTTCTTTGTTGCCTCCCTGTCGATTATCGGCATCCCGCCGCTGGCCGGGGACTGGCCGAAATATGAGCTGATGCAAGGCGCAGCAGACGCTAATCTTGATTATGTGCCATTCGTTCTCATCGTTTCTTCGCTGCTCAATATCGCCTATCTCTTGCCGATCCCGATCCTGGCGCTGATGCCGCCACCCGGATCGCCCGAGCCCGCGCCTTACAAACGCCCGGGCGGCGCGCCGATGCTGACAGTCGCTGCGCCCTGTTTCACGGCAGCGCTTTGTTTCATCATGTTCTTCACAGTCGGCCCGATTTCAGACTTCCTGGAACCGGCGACCGGAGAACGTATTCCAACGGCCTACATGACCGGAGGTACGCCATGATTCTTCCTCCTGAACGCGACTCCACTGGCCGTTTCGTGAAACCGGAGCAGGAAGCGCCCAAGCCGTCAGACGAACACACCCATCCGATGGCAAAGCTGCTGTTTGGCTGGGTTGAGTCTCCGCGGACCCCTTTGCTGCTTTTGCTGATCGTCGCGCTGATTGCGGCAAGTCTTATTGTTGCCGATCTAATCATAGGTCGGGAGGTGAAGGATAAATACCAAGCCATCGCATTCACGCAGGCGACCGGCTTTTACGCGTTCTGGGGTTTCGCAGCCTTTGCCACGGCTGTGCTATCAGGCTGGCCGCTCGGCAAGCTGCTGCGCCGGGACGAGGATTATTACGGCGAGGCGGACACCAAGCCGAATGATGTGGAGTCGGACTCATGAGCGGGCTCCTCGGACAAATCAATCCAGGACTGCTGCTGGTTGCGGTCGGCTTCATTGGCTGCCTGATCCCGGTCCAACGGATTCGACAGGCGCTGATGGTCGCAACGCCCGTGGTCGCCGTAATCCTTCTCGCCATGGCGGATCGCGGGACCGATCTGGCAACGGCTTCAGTCCTTGGGCTCGACCTGGTTCTGTACCGCGTTGATAGCCTGTCTTTTATCTTTGGCCTGGCCTTCCTGATCGCCTCGTTCCTGAACGCGATCTATGCTTTGCATACGGACGATCGATTACAGGATGGCATGGCCCTCGCCTATGCGGGCGCTGCGGTCGCGGCGACCTTTGCGGGTGATCTCATGACCCTGTTCGTGTTCTGGGAGATCACGGCGGTCAGCTCAGTATTCCTGATCCTGCGGGCCGGAACGAAAGCGGCCTATCAGGCGGCGATGCGTTATCTCGGCGTCCAGATCCTGTCTGGCGTTCTGCTGTTGGATGGCTTGGCTTATGTCTACAAGTCGACGGGCAGCCTGTCGCTCGACGCGTTTACGAGTTTTGATCAGCCCGGTGCGAAACTCATTTTCATCGCCTTCGCGATCAAGGCGGCCTTCCCATTCCTGCACAATTGGCTGCAGGATGCTTATCCGAAGGCCACCGTGGTCGGCGCTGTGGTGCTCTCGGCGTTCACTACGAAGCTCGCAGTCTATGCCTTTGCGCGCATGTTCCCGGGCTTCGAAGTCCTGATCTGGATCGGTGCGGTGATGACCGTCTTCCCAGTCTTCTTTGCCGTCATCGAGAACGACCTGCGCAAGGTCTTGTCCTACTCGCTCAATAATCAGCTCGGTTTCATGATCTGCGCGATCGGTATCGGAACACCGCTGGCGCTGAATGGCGCGGCCGCCCACGCCTTTGCTCACATCATCTATAAGGGCCTGCTTTTCATGAGCATGGGCGCGGTACTTTATCGGGTCGGAACAGCCAAGGCGAGCGAGCTCGGCGGCCTCTATAAGTCTATGCCGTGGACAACGATATTCTGTATTATCGGCGCGGTCTCGATTTCGGCCTTCCCGCTCTTCTCGGGATTCGTGGCCAAGGCGATGACGATGAGCGCGGTGGCGACCGAAGGCTATGTCATTGTCTGGTTGATGCTGCTCTTCGCCTCTGCCGGTGTGCTTGAGCATTCGGGTATCAAGATTCCGTATTTCACCTTCTTCGCCCATGATAGCGGCATTCGCGTGAAGGAAGCGCCGTTCAATATGTTGCTGGCCATGGGCATGGCTGCCTTTATCTGTATCGCCATCGGCCTGCCGGCGATTGGCGGATTTGGCTATGGCTGGCTGTACGGCATGTTGCCATGCACGGTGACGGCGCCAGCAGACGTCTGCATGATCTCGGGCGCTGAGATCAAGCCGTACAAGCCGTATACGTTGGATCATGTTCTGACCCAGATGCAGCTGCTCATGCTGGCGGTGCTCGCCTTTATGCTGCTCAAGCGGTTCGGGCTGTATCCGCCGGAGAAACCCGGCACGATCCTCGACACCGACTGGGTGCTGCGCAAGCCAGGGTTTGGCCTGTTCAAGTGGGCTGGCACCGTCTGGGGCAAGGCTGGACCGGCGATGACGGCCTTTGCGGGGCGAATCGGATCGCGGACATTTGACCAGATCGAGGCGACGTTCAGCCCGCGCGGCGCGCTGGCGCGTGGGGGCCTGACCAATTCAATGGCGATGTGGTCGGCGGTTCTGCTTGGGGTGGTAATGCTGATCGTGCTTCTGGCCAGCTAAAACGGAATCTCGCCTGCTGCAATAAACATTACGGCTTCACGTTGATCGATTGCATGTGTTCAAATGAAGAGCGTAGCACTGAGGACACGAGTTCAAAGAGTCGCGGTGAAACCTCTGTAATTTCTTATTTACTCTAATCCTGAGCCCGCCATATACCCAAGCTTGTACTAAGGGGAACTAGTATGAGTGAAGAGATCGAAAATGAGACCGCCTCTTCTGGCGCAATTCTGGAATTCGCTTCGGATATTGTCTCGGCCTATGTCAGCAATAACGCGATTCAAAGCAATGAGCTGCCAGACCTGATTCGGGACGTGCATACGACGCTCTCGACTTTAGGCAATGGCCACGACAAAACTCCGGCCAAGAAACCAGCAGTCTCTATCAAGAACTCTATCACGGATGAGTTTCTGATCTGCCTGGAAGATGGCAAGAAGTTCAAATCCCTGAAGCGACATCTGCGCTCCAAATACGGCCTCAGCCCGGAAGAGTATCGCGAGAAGTGGGGCTTGCCCTATGACTATCCCATGGTCGCGCCAAGCTATGCCCGCAAGCGGTCAGCACTGGCGAAGGAAATGGGACTTGGAAAAGTCGAGAAATAGTTCCGGTTTCGAAACAAAGAATCTCGTTTCGATAAAGAAATGAAATAAATCAGTAATATAGGTTAATGAATTACTGATTTTTCCCTTGCGCGGCGAATCAAACTGATTCACTACTGCTGAGTCGAATCACCGCGGGGGTGGCTATGGTTTCGTTGTCAACAGATTTTGCCGGCTTCACGCCGTCGCAGACCGAACTCTTGCAGCATTGGGAATCCCGTCGACAGGGGCTCTGTCTGCCGCGTCGCGAGGACCTGGATCCGGGTGCGATCCGGGCGCATTTGGCGGCGATTTCGATCGTTGAAGTCGAGCCTCAGGGTCGAGTGCGCTTCCGTCTGGCAGGCTCCGCGCTAAGAGATATTCTTGGCCGTGAAATGCGTGGTCGTTGTATTGATGAGTTGGACCGGACGATCGCTGAAATGTGGTCGCTTGGTCTGTCCAGTGCGCTCGAACAGCTCCGTCCGGCCGGTGGTCTGATTGACCGTGAAACCGATTGCCATGCCTGGTTGCGATTGCCTCTGCATTCGGCTGCGGGCGGGGCGCTCGTTCTGTGTCATGATACGCTCGTTCCGAAACACCGATTGCGACAGGATGAGCGTGGCGAGTCCCACAGTGAACTGCGCACCCGATACACGTTAGCGGCTTGATTTTATTGCGTTCATCGCGGACGCGATAGGAAAATAATCCTACACCAAATGAGCCATGATAAAGTTTCCTTTCCGGTGTTCGGAAGGAGATTTCAGAGTGGGCACTCAGCAGAGGATGGATCGCAACAACGCCTATCTGGCGGCCAGCTTGGTCGGATATGCGTTAGAGCTGAAAGCCGAAAACATTCTAATGTCGGATCGAGGCCCGCGGGATATGGTGCAGGCCCGGCAAGTTGCGATGTACCTGTCTCATGTTGGATTGGAGATGAGCCTGTCGCGCGTCGCAAACGCTTTCGAGCGCGACCGATCCACGGTTGCCCATGCCTGTCACAAGATCGAGGAAATGCGCGATGAGGCCAAATTTGATGCCTGGCTCGACACGCTCGAAAGAGGGATCACGACCGTCGCGCCGTTGAGCGAACCTAGCGCATGAAAGCGCGCTTCATCCGAGCGCTGCAACGAGGCGGAATGGCGTCGCAACTCAGCGAGGAACGCTGGGGAATCTGGCGCAACCGGGACCGGCGCGCGCGCCGAATTGGGGTGATGTCGGGCACTGAGATCGACCTTTTGCGGCTGCGCGGAATGCTCCGCCCGTGGGGGGATCGCACCCCGCCTATACTTGTGTGCACGCATTCTATCCTTGCAGCACCCTTGGTCGCGCCAAGTGCGGATCGACTGGAACAGGACACGCGATCGAGGTCTCGACCCTTGATTGAGCTTATGGTCGATCATTGTCATGACCGCGCTTTGCGGCAGTTGATCTGCGAAACGGCTCAGCGTTATCGTGCTGACGTGATCTGTGCCGCGCGCGCGGGAGTGATGGGGCGTATGAACTGGGATGGTCTTGCGCTCGGTGGCCGGATTGATGGCGGACGCGGTCGCCACGCGCCGAACCCGGCGTTTCGGGCCTCCCACGCGCAATCGGCGCTCGCAACAATTGAAGCCGCGCTGGGCGGTGAGGAGATACGTTTGCTCGATCGCCTCATCCTCGGCGACGAGACGAGGGCCGCTTTGGCCCGCCGTTTTGGCGTTCGGCCCTCATTGATTGAAGGGCGTGCCATTGCCGCCATTCGCGCGTTGTACGAG
>JGI12316J14372_10002986_pt1 | contig 16961 bp, 22 predicted proteins | sample MarCyaLeptolynsp_FD_14372 | JGI IMG/M metagenome (IMG submission 14372) | reverse complement strand
CTTCCCGGCGGGCGGCTCGTCCCCCGCCTCTCGCAAGAGAGGCGGCCCGGTGGGTGCGGGTGTGGCTGTGGGTCTGGGTGTCGCCCCGTCGTCAGCCCCATGCTCTGGCACCGGCGTAGCCATGCCAGGGCCACCTCCTTCGCCACTGCCGCTTTCTGACTTCTGACTTCCGGCTTCTGACTTCCGGCGACGCGCCTTAGCGTCGCCTCCCCGCTTGCCGGCCGCGCGGCGCTTGGCCACCAGGTCGGTGACGTAGCGGAACTCGCGCACCTGGCGCTTTTGGAAGATGCGGCCGTCCTCACGGCTGAAGAATTCGTCGATCAGGGGCGCGACCAGCCGGCGATAGGTCTGCGCATCGATGCGCAGGCGCCGCGCGATCCAGGTCGGATCATCCGGCAGGGCGCAGTCCGGCATGCGCCAGGCCAGGCGCAACAGCCGGTTATAAGCGCCGTCCTCTTCCAACGTCAGATGCGCCGCCGCCGCCTCGTAATCGTCCACGAACAGCGGCATGGAGGGCAGGCCCGTCATAGGCGCCCCGTTTTGCTCACGGGCGCGCAGATTGCGGGCGCCCGGATAAAGGGGATCGGCACGGCGGCCGTCTGGCGCTCCGCGCGCGCCTTGCGATGGCCTCGATGGTCGCGCCAGTTGCGCGCGTCGTTCTCGCCGCCATAGCCGCCGGCCGCACTCAGCGCCGCGATCGCCCGCGCCCGCTCCCGCTCCAGGGCGGACAGCCGCATTGGCCGGACGACCGGCTTGCGCGGCCGTGTGACCTGCTTGCGGCAGTCCGGCGCGCCGCAGCTTCGCGTCGTGCCCTTGTTCAGCAGCGAGACCCGGACAAGCACGGTCGCCCCGCAGGCGCATCGGCAGCGATAGCGCCGCTCGCCATTGCGATAGCGCTCGCCGTCCTCAAGCGCCGTCAAGAGGCCGAAACGCTGGCCGGCGAAATCGTGCCGTCGCGGGCTCATCGCCGGGCCTCCCTCGCGGCATCGTCCCCCTGGTCGTCGGCCCCCTGCTCATTGCCCCCGTCGGGAGGGGCGAGATAGGCGATCGCGTGATGGATCTCGCAATAGGGTCCGCCGGGTCGGGCCGGATGGCCGCAAAAGCGCCGCGCCCGCCCCGCCGCCCCAAGACCAGGCGGACCAAACGGGAAACGGCAATCGCCCGCCGCCAGATCAACCATGCGCTTGCCGCGATCGGGCCTGGCAGGCTGCGGTCGATCGGATGGTTCGGCCACAGGGACAGTCTCGGCGTTTTTGGCGGCAGTCATGGGAATCGCTCTAATGAGTGTCATTTGCCCATTATTGGTGGGCGTTTGCCGTCTGTCAATGGGCAAATGACACTGGAGATCCCGCCATGAAATGGTGAAATGACGTCTGGCGCCCCGGCACCGAAGGCGGCACACTGGTGCGGCCATGTCGGAGATGTTTCGCAGCCGCCTGCAGGGCCTGATCGACCAGCGCGGCATCACCATGAAGCAGCTGTCGCTGGATGCCGGCCTCAGCGCCACGGCCATCCGCGACGCGCTGAAGCGACGGGCCTCGCCCCAGCTCAGCACCATCCAGGCCGCCGCCCGGGCGTTGCGCGTGCCGGTCGGCTACCTGGTCGGCGAGGTCGACGCGTTGGAGGACGGGCCGGAGGGGGCCGAGGGAGCGCCGGCCCCCGCTCTGCCCGTCGTCAACGCGCCAGGCATCATCGATCTCGGCACGGGCGAATATGCCAGCATCGGCCGCTTCGACGCCGCGCTCTCGGCCGGCCATGGCAGCCTGCTGGAGACTGAGCCCGACCCGCTGGGCTATCAGCTTTTCGAGGCGCAATGGCTGCGCTCGATCACCCAGGCCGCGCCGGATTATCTGGCCGTGGTCCGGGTCGACGGCGACAGCATGGAACAGACTCTGTCGAACGGCGACTGGGTCCTGGTCGACCTGACCCAGCGCTCGTTCAACCGCGAGGGCGTCTATGCCTTGCGCATCGGCGACGCCGGCTGGATCAAACGCCTGTCCCTAAACCTGCGCGACCACCTGATCCGCGTTATCTCCGACAACACCCTCTACCCGATCCAGGAACTGGCCGAGGACGAACTGACCATCATCGGCCGGGTCGTGTGCATCGTGGCGCGACGGGTGTAGGCGGCTTGGAAGTTGGCCGCTGGGTCCCGTCAGAGACCCCATCTCCCACCCGAACAGACTGACAGCTTCAACGAAAGCCCATCGTCGGCCCGCCAAGTAGATCGGGCCCGACGTAACGATAGCGCCCGCTAGACCCAGCAACCCAACGAGCAATCCGCGGATCGTCTTGTGAGACGAACGGCTGGGCCGAAACTGCGGCGCCAGTGGCAAGATCATGGGGCGCATAGGTCGTCACGGGAAATGCCGTGTCGATGCGCTCGTCCAGCCGCTCCAGCCAGCCGCGTGCCCGGGCGTCGCCAGTTTTGAACTTGGATGAGAGCATCAGATACAGATACTTTAATTCGCAATCCCGGCTTCCAACTGTTTCGACGGCCCGACCGGCGCTCTCACTCAGCCGCGCATCTTCTCCCGGGCCACCGAAACCACGGAAATCAAACTTGAAGAGGGAGAAGCCGAGATGGACAGTTGGACAGCCGGGACCCAGGACAATTTCCAGACCTGGCTCTCCAGGGACTTCCCCGATCGCAAGCTGGCGGACGTCGAGTTCTTGGGCTTCCGAGAAGGAAATCTCTCTCACTTCGCAATCCGGAAACGTGTCCCACAGCTCGGCCAAAAACGCGATTGCACCATCCTTGGTCGCCGAGATCCCGGGATCTCTCCAAAACGTCGTCGCGCCACTGAGATCGCGCTCCGGTCCGAACTCGAACCCAGGCAGGCGATCGTCGACCCGAAGCCCGGTTAGGGCAATCAGCTGCTCGGCTGACAGCGTACCGTCGAGCGGCGGACCCAGCCGGACATTCAGAATGCCGCCCCGCAGGCCCGCTTCCTCACCGGGCGACGCGGCAATATCGATGGTCAAGTTCCCCCCGCGATAGCGCACATAGACCTCTCGCCCATCCGGTGTATGCCCCCAATACTGGGACGGGCACGCCCCGCCCCCGTGCAACGAGATAACGTGCAGGTCGATCTTCGGCACCTTCGGCGGCGTAAAGTATCGGTCTTGGCCTTGGGCCATCGAAACACGGCTCTTCAATCAAACGCGCTAGAAGCGCATTGCGCTCGTCACTCTTACGAACACACCGGCCCCTTCGAAAGCCGGATCGGCACTGAAAGGAAGGCCGATCGTAGTGAGACTCTAAGGTTTGCCAATCAAAGACTATGCAATCCTGGGTCACGGCGGGCCCGGCGAGCCAGCTTCATGGCTGGGACCAAAAGTGCTACATTGCATGAGTTCAACACGGTTTGCAGACAGGCACCAGGCGACGATGCGATCGAATCCCGCGCTTTGGCAGCGCATTCAGGCCCATACGTTCGATGAGCCGGGTGCGGACATGCCGTTTACGGATCGCCTCTGCCTGGAACAGGGTTGGCCTAAGGATTTTGCGCTGCGCGCGTTAGAGGAGTATCGCCGCTTTGCGTATCTGGCCTGTGTTGCCGGCCGTGAGATGACGCCCTCGCGCGAGGTGGATGCGGTCTGGCATCTGCACCTCACCTATTCGCGCGATTACTGGGAAGTGTTCTGCGCGCATGCTTTAGGCATGCCCCTGCACCATACGCCGACCTCGGGCGGGGAGGCCGCCGACCAGCGCTACCGCAGAAACTACGAGGCGACGCGCCAGCACTACGCCCGGGAGTTCGGTGAACAGCCGCCGGCCGATCTTTGGCCGCCCGCCCATATCCGGTTCGCGCCGCTGCGCCCGAACACGGCCCAAGGTGACGGCCGGCCCAATCCGGTGCGAAGAGGCGAGTTCAACGCGCTTCAGCGGTTCGCGCTGCGCCAGTCACGGGCCAAGCAGTGGCTGCTGTCGCTGTTGGTGGCCGCCCCCCTTGTGCTCGTGCTCTACATCGTCTTTGCCAATTGGGGTCCCCCGGACCTCACATTCTTCTGGTTCCTTACGATCTTCATTGTCTTCGCGGTCAAGGCCTACCTGTCGCCGCGCAGGGCTCGGTCGAACCCGGTGGGCGACGGGGACGGAAGGTGGCGGGATGGCGCCGCCGGCGCCGGCATCCTGGGCACCGGCTTCTTCATCGGCATCGAGTCCGGCGACGGGCATGATGGCGGTGGCGGAGGAGGCGACGGCGGTGGCGGCGGGTGCGGTGGCTGCGGCGGCTGAACAACCGGCTCTCGCCGCTTGACCATCGTCATCCAGCGGTCAGAGTGACACCATGACCATCCCCGACGGCGCCACTGTTTCAACGCTCCACGCCATTCGGTTCGAGCGGCGCTATGCCACGCCGCTCGACGATCTTTGGGCGGCGATTTCGGATCCGGAACAGGTGGCGGTCTGGATGGAGTATCCCACGCTGCTGGAGCCGGTCGTCGGTGGCCGGGTCCTGATCGACTTTGCGCCGGAGGACCCGTTGGAGGGCATCGTTTCCGCCGCGGAGACGAACAAGCTGCTCGCCTACACCTGGGGCGAAAGCCTGATCAAATGGGAACTCTCGCCTGACGAACAGGGCAGCCGGCTGGTGTTCTCGCATTTCGGCGTCCGGCCGGAGTTTCTGACCGGCCTGTGCGCCGGCTGGCAATGCTTCCTGGACAATCTGGCGGCGCATCTGGCGGGCGAGCCGTTCGACGACCGTTTTGAGGAGTTGCACCGTCAGTACAAGCGCGCGCTCGACGTCTAGCGGTTGCGCGACCGGCTCAACCTCGCCGCCACCATCGCCAAGAAAGACATCCAATGACACCCCCCATCATCAAACCAGCCACATCAGACGACATTGCCGGCCTTCAGGCTGTGGTCGAGCAAACCGGGCTGTTCCCAAGCGAGATGCTGCCGGATTTGCTTGCGGCCTCACTGGCGGGGGCCGGCCAGGCGCTGTTGCTGACCTGCCATCTGGACGGCGCCGCCGTCGGCCTGTGCTACGCGGTGCCGGAGGACCTCGCGGACGGCACATGGAACATGCGCGCGCTTGCCGTACGGCCAGACCGGCAAGGCGAGCGCCTCGGCACGGCCCTGGTGGCGGCGGCCGAACAGCATCTCAAGGCCAAGGGCCAGCGCATCCTGATCGTCGACACGTCCGGCACCGACGACTTCGGGCTCACCCGCGCATTCTATGCCAAGAACGGCTATGAAGAAGAGGCCCGCATCCGGGACTTCTGGGCGGAAGGCGACGACAAGGTGGTCTTCCGCAAGGCCCTTTGAAGACCCAAAAGCGCCGTTTGCCGATGCCCTTGCACGGGCGTTTTCTTTAGCGGCCGCTATCCCGTCGCCGTGCCGTTAGCCGACTGCCATGCACGGGAAATGCCCGCCGAACCGAGAAGCGCCGCTGGTGCGTCCGCGGAGAGGACGGTACCCGCCAATTGACGCGCGCGCCTGAATCCCGTTTCGTTGCCCGATCAGAAGCGACAGACGGAGCGCGCGTCCGTGCCGCCAACCATCCGCAAGGCAACGCCGGACGATGCCGCCTTTCTGGTGCGGGTCATCGACATGGCGAGCGAAGGCTTCATGCCCACGCTTTGGGACGCGATGGCACCCGACGGCGCGGACGGGTTCGCGGTCGGGCTGGCGCAGGTGGCGGCGGAGGATGGCGAGTTCAGCCACCGGCACGGCTATGTCCTAGAGGCAGACGGCGCAGCACTCGGGGGCATGATCGGGTATCCGTTGCCGGCGACCCCCGCGCCCGCCGAGCCCGACATCCCCGACGCCTTCGTCGCGGTACAGGAACTCGTCAACCTCGCCCCGCGCCATTGGTACATCAACATCATCGCGGTGGTGCCGGAACGCAGAGGCCAGGGCCTTGGCACCGCCCTGTTGAATGCAGCGGAGGCGCGGGCGCGGGACAGCGGCTGCCCAGGCCTGGCGCTTGTCGTCGCCGCCTCGAACACGGGCGCCGTGCGCAAGTATCAACGGGCTGGATTCCGTGAACAGGCGCGGCGGCCGTTCGACCTTTCGGACTTCGGCGTCGAACCCACCGACGCGATTTTGATGGTGAAGGGCCTCTCCTGACCGTCGCGCCGTATCGATATCGATGGTGTCGGGGACGAAGGGCATCGCCGCCCCCCGGCCTCCGGCTTGGCCAGCACCAGCGCGGCGACCGCGCAAACCAGATAACCTCGTGACAACGGCGCGTTCGTGAGATGTTTGGCCAGGAGATCGGCAGATGACGATTGACACCCATGTCCACCTTTGGGCGGCAGGGTCGTTGCAGACCCAGTGGATGGAAAAGCCGCCCTATCGCGGCGATCCGAAATGGCAGCCATTGCGTGCGTCGTTCAGGCCCGAAGACCTGCAGGCGTTGATGGAGGCGAACGGCATTGACGGTGCGGTCCTTGTCGAAGCCGTGGATGACCTGGCAGAGACCAACGCCCTGCTGGCGATCGCGCGCGGGCACGATTGGGTCGCCGGTGTCGTGGGCTGGCTGCCTCTGTCGGACGCTTCTTCGTTGGAGGCGGCGCTGGAAGGGCTTGGCGGTGTCGCCGACCTGGTCGGTATCCGCCACCTGATCAATACCGAACCCGACCCGGATTGGGTGTTGCAGGACACCGTCATTGCCGGCCTGAACCGGATCGCCCAAGCCGGTCTGAGCTTCGACTATGTCGGCATTTCCATGGCCCATCTGGAACGGCTGCCGCGCCTGGCCGACGCCTGTCCCGACCTCACGATCGTTCTCGATCATCTCAACAACCCGCCGATCGCCAAGGGCGCCTTCCAGCCTTGGGCCGATCTGTTGGAAAAGGCCGCTGCGCGAAGCAATGTGGCGGCCAAGGTCTCAGGACTTGAGATGTGCTGCCGCTGGGGCGACTGGACGGCTTCGGACTGGCGGCCCTACGCCGATCATGCGCTCGCGTGCTTCGGTCCGGACAGGCTGATGCTGGGCAGCAACTGGCCGGTCTCGACGCTGTCCGGCCGCTACGACCAGATCTGGGCCGCGCATCGTGCTTGGCTGTCGGGCTTGTCCGAGACCGAACAGGTGGCCATCGCGTCCGCGACGGCGCGCCGTGTCTACGCGCGCAACAGGGAATGACGGCTTCGTCTGCACCACCAAGGACCAGCCAGGACACATGCGTCGACCGCACGCTCTCAGGCACGGGCGATGATGGCGAGCTCTCCGGCCTCCGGCGTCCAGGGTTCGCCTGTCGTGAGCGCGACGATCTCCTCAACCGCTAGGTCGGCTTGCGCGAGTTCGGCCGAAATCGTGTCGGGATCGAAGTACTGCAGCCAGTTGAAGATCTCGAACCGGCGCGTGGGCGTGACGATCAGGTAGCGATCGAGGGCGAGCTTCTGCGCCTCGTAAAGAAAGGTGGTCTGGAACGCAAAATGGTCGTCGGGCGACCAGAAGTCGCCCATGGGGTTGCGCCCGTAGGTGGCGCCTTCCTTGCGTTGGGCGAACTGCTCCGTCCCATACACGTCGAAGACCAACGCCCCGCCCGGTTTCAGCATCCCCTTGATCCGCTTCAGAAGGCTCTGCCTGCTGTTCGGCGGCAGGGGGCAGTAGTCGCAATAGATCAGGGTGACGACATCCTGGTCGCCGGGCAAATTGTCGGTCAGATAGTCGGCCTGCCGATACCCGATCGCCACGTTTGCCGCGGCCGCTTCCGCGCGGGCGTACGCCAGGGAAAGGGCTGAGAAATCGACGCCCGTCACCGTGGCGCCCCGGTCCGCCATGCGCATGGCGTAGAGGCCCGGGCCGCAGCCCAGATCGCAGACGGATTTGCCGGAGAGGCCAAGCTTGCGGTCGATCCAGTCGACGGTCCCGTCGATGGTCTCAAACCGGCGCGAGGCCAGGTCCGTGCCCTGATCGAGGTGGTATTCCAGCATCTTCTGCGCGATCCACGGATCGGTCCAAAGCGCATCGATTGTGCAGCGCGAAAACGGCTCCGGCCTCCGGTTGAGATCGTCCAAGGCGGCATACATCGTGGTGCGGTTCCTTAACGCTCAGATCTGCCCTACGGCATAACCCCTGACGCAGCGCCATTCTCGCGGCCAAGTCTGCAGCTCGATCTTGGCGGGTATTGGGCTCGTCCACCAGTAGGTCGGGTGATCAAATGCGATCACGGGTGTCGGTCATCGACAGAGCCTGTACAGTCAGGGCCGAATGTTCCGAGCGGGGATTGCAAAGCATGATCTGTATTACCGGTGCCGGCGGTACCGTCGGAAGCGAGGTTCTCAAGCAACTCAATTCGACGGGGTCCCCGTCGCGGGCGGCCTACTTCTCGACGGAGAAGGCCGATCGTGCCCGCGCGGACGGCATTGATGCGGTCGTCATCGACTACAATCAGCCAGAGACCCTGCAGCAGGCCTTTGACGGCTGTGACAAGGTGTTTCTGCTGGGTCCAAACGACCTGGCCCAAACCCAGCTTGAACTCAACGCCGTCGAGGCGGCGAAAGCCGCCGGTGTCCAACAGATTGTCAAGCAGTCCGTAATGGGGGCGGAGGCGGAATCCTACAGCCTTGCGCATGTTCACAGGCCGGTCGAGAAGGCGATCGAGGCAAGCGGGCTGGCTTGGACGTTTCTTCGTCCCAACGCCTTCATGCAGAACATCGAAACCTTCATGAGCGAAACGATCAGGGCCGAAGGGGCGTTTTACAGCGCGTCGGGTGACGCGAAGATCAGCCATGTCGATGTTCGTGACATTGCCGCGGTCGCCGTCCAGGCGCTGACGGGCACGGGTCACGAGGGGCGCGCATACACGCTGACGGGCCCCGAGGCTTTCACCTACGACGAGGTCGCAACCGCATTGTCAGCCGCGCTCGATCGCCCGATCGCCCATGTCAGCCTGCCGCATGACGACCTGAAGGCAGCCATGCTTGCCAGCGGCATGCCCGAACCACTGGCGGACCGCATGCTCGACCTGGAGCGCTACTACAGGGACGATGGCGCATCCGGCATCAGCGAGGATGTCAGACGCATTACCGGAAGCGATCATCGAAGGCTTCAGGACTTTGTACGCGAGATCGCCGCCACCGGCGTCCTGGACCAGGCGGGCTAAGCCAGATGATGGCCGGCACGGTTCGCGTGCTGACTGCCGTTGACGAACATCTGATCAGGCCAGTTTGCGCGCCACGTAATAGCCGTAGCTGACGAAATCGGCGTAGCGCTCATAGAGGCTGATTTCCGCCTGCTCGGCCGCGACGACAGCTTGCGCGGCCGCTGAGCGGTCATGGCGTGCAAGGAAGCTTTCGAACCGGGCTTGCAGGGGCCGGTAGTAAGTGTCCAGCCAGCAGGCGCGGGGCAGCGGGAAGTAGCCCAACGGCGTGTAGCCATGGGCCTCAAGCTGGGACAGCTTCGCGCCGGCGGTCGCGACCTCCGGATACTCCGCCGCCCAGTGATCGTTCAGCTCGGCCGGCCGTTCCGCCGTTAGCCAGGTCAGCTCGCTCACCGCCAAAACGCCGCCGGGCTTCAGGAACCGCCGCCAGGCCTGAATGCCGGTCTCGAAGCCGATATTGTAGATCGCCCCTTCCGACCAGATCGCGTCCAACGAACCCTCGTCGAAGGGCAGCGCGTCCATGGAGACGGCAAGCGTCTCGATCCGCGCGCCAAGCCCGTCGCGCCGGGCGGCCGCGTCAAGCCTTGCGAGAAAGCCGGGCAGGAAATCCACGGCCGTGATCTGGGCGTCGAGCGCGCGCGCCAGCACCAGCGTCGAGGCACCGGTGCCGCAGCCGATATCGGCGATCTTCAGGCCCCGTTCACCCTGCAGGCCGGACAGCGTCACGGCCAGGCGCGTCTCCTCCGCCCCGCCAGGGCCCTGGCGGTCGCCGTCGCCATGCAGATCAAACAGAAGCTTAAGGTCATCCATGCAAGGGGCCGTTTCGATATGTGGGCTTAACGATCAGCAACAGGCGTCCGTCGCGCAAGACCCGCCGATGCAGGCATCGCCGACATCGCAGCCGCGGCCAAGATAGGTTTGATCCGACAGATAGAAGCCGCTGAAGGCCTCATCGAAATCCCGCGCGACTGACTTCTCCGCCAAATCGTTGGCAAGAAGGGCCTTCTGCCAGGCTTTGAGCCTCGGGCGACCGCCAATAAAGTCATAGCCGGAATGCGCCTCGACAATACTGGCGCGATGGAGAAGCGGCAACCAGGCAATGTCGACCATGCCGATGGTTTCGCTGTCGAAATAGGGCTGGTCGCCAAGGTGCTTTTCCATGCGGTCGAACGCCTTGCCAAGCTTCGCGCTGCGCTCTTGCAACGTGTGCCTGTCAGGGCTGCGCTGCGCGCTGCATTGGACCAGATAGTTCTTCGACGCCAGATAGCTCCACGCGCGGTTGGTTGCCCTGGTTTCAAGCGAGATGTCCGGCTGAAGCCGCGGATAGGCGTCTTCGAGATACTCGACGATCGCGTCGCTCTCAAAAAGGGCCTGGCCGCCATCGGTGATCAACACCGGCACCTGGCCGTTGGGCGAGATGTCGAGAAACCACTGGGGCTTGTCCTTCAGGCTGATGTATTCGATGTCGTAGTCAACGCCCTTTGCCTCCAAGAGCGCGGTGACGCGCTGAACGAAAGGGCAGATCTTGAAGCTGACGATTTTCATGGCGCTGTTCCTTGAGAGCACGCGGTTTGGTTGACCGGACCAGTCACACGATATAGGCTATATCTCAATGATTCAAGAGATATTGAAATATGGATGACGAACGGGCCATCACGATGTTCGGCGCGCTGTCTCAAGACACCCGATTGCACATCGTCAGGTATCTGATTGAACGCGGCGAGAACGGTGCGTCGGCGGGTGACATCGGCACACGGGTCGGCGCTTCGTCGTCGCGCGCCTCATTTCATCTCTCGGCTCTCGAAAGGGCCGGCTTGATTGCGTCGGAACGGCAATCAAGAAGCATCATTTATCGCGCCAACCTGGAGATGCTGGGCGGATTGGTTTCCTTCCTGCTGAACGATTGCTGCCAGGGCCATCCAGACATTCTGGCCTGCTGTGGCCAGGCGCCGAAGGCCTGCTAGAGCAATCGTCGATCGTTTGGTCACGCTTTTCGATCCAAACGACCGGGCGACCTCGACGCCGGAACGCCAGCGAGCACAGTCGCGCCGCCAACAAACAGGGCCGCGGCTGGGCCTCGATCATTGGTGTCCGTTATGTCGACAATGCAGCCTCCGAGACTAGCTCGGACCTGGAACGTTGAGCTGCCATGAGACCCCGAACCTGTCTTCGATCCAGGCGAAGCGTTCGCTGAAGCCGTAATTGTCCGGCGGCATCATCACTTTGCAGCCCTTTGAAAGGGTGGCGAACGCCGACGCCATGGTGGCCGCACCATCAAAATCGACGAACAGAGAGATCGATGGCGTGAAGTCAAATTCATGGGGTATCGGGCTGTCGATGACGATAAGGCGATGCCCGGAAAATGAAACATGAGCGATCTTCACCAGGCCTTCTTCGCCGCCCTCACCCTTCTCGTATCGCTCAATCCGCTCAACGGCGAACTCAGGAAAAACCTGGCCGTAAAGCGAAAGAGCTTCGTTGGCCGCGCCCTGAAACATCACATGTGTCGCGATCGATACCATGCAGGGATCGTATCATCTCCGTTGGCGCCTTGGCACGTCTGGTCTCGATGCGGTCATTGATCACCGGAGCGGCTAAGGACAGTTGAGCGGACAAGGCGCGCTGTCGCCGCGCCTGCACCAATGTCGGCCTTGCAGGCGGTGTTCAGCATACGGTCGGTGTCGGTGTGATGGTGCCGACGCCTGAAAGACGGCATGAAGTCGCCAGCCGCACTATGTCCAAATGATCGACCCTGCGGTGTTCCGTGTTGCGGTGATGGAACCGATTTGTGTGTTGGCATGCCAAAACACGGTAAACTGGTTTCAATAGCCAAACTCCCGAAGAGGAACACGCGGCATGATTGCCTACGTTACCCTCGGTGCCGATGACATTGCCCGCGCGAAGCGGTTTTACTCCGCGTTCCTGCCGGCCCTCGATTACGAGCTGCAGGAGGGGCCAGAGGGCCTCAGCTACGCGCTGCCCGCACAACCGGGCCGGTCTGCGGCTCCGCCGGAACTCTACGTGAAGCCGCCCTTCGATGGACGTCCGGCCTCGGCCGGGAACGGCACCATGATCGCGTTCAAGGCGCGCAGTCAAAAGCAGGTGCGTGACCTTCACGCCGCCGCGATTGCCGCAGGCGGCGTTGACGAGGGCCCGCCGGGCTTCCGCGACGCGTATGGCCCACGGTTTTATGTCGGCTACCTACGCGACCCCCAAGGCAACAAGATCGCCCTGTTCTCCAACGATCCGAACGAACCCGGACGCGACGGATAATACCAACTTGCGATGATAATGACCCGCGTGACCGCGTTGCAGACGATCGGCAGATGGGCGCGTTGAAGACCCCAGCCATACCGGTCGCATATGACCGGTCGGCTGACGCGGCGGTCATTCAGTCTCAAGACGATATTTGAGAAACTTTGCCCCCTCGTACTCGATCTCACCAACATGCCTCGCACCAAGTCTTTCGAGCGCCCCCAGGTTCTTCCGAGACGGCGGCAAAAGAAATGTCACGAACGGGATACGCTCATCGGCAATGGCAAAACCGATTGCCTTTTTTGTCACGCGCGCCCCAAGGCCAAATGCGTCGGGCCTCAGGACCAGTCCGAAATCCCACGCGTCACCTTCTTTCTGAAAGCCGCCCCACCCCACATACCGGCCGTTGGACAAAATGGCCCAGTGCCCAAGTCCATCACGAGCCCAACACTGCTCTTTTTGGGCAACAAACTTTGCCACAGCCTTGGCATCCCATTCAGATGTCAGAAGCGGCATGTGCTCCGCTACGCGAGGGTCAGAAATATGTGCCGCGATCTCGGCTGGCTCGATTTCCGGCAACCGGGCAAATGCAATTTCATCCTTCAATATCGCTTCCTTCGGCATCCATTCGCGGCCTTCCCTGTCCTTTGAGGGCAACTCAGTTAGGGTGGCCGGTCGTGAGAGAAACGCTCACGTCGTCACGGGCCCTCGGGATTGGCGACGTGGTTGGCAGGCGTCCTATTGGCTCAATGCGCAGCCGGGTCAAGCGCAGAAACGGGAATGCCGGCTTTTGCCGTGACGCAGAAATCATGAGCCATAGGCTCGAAGCAGCCGCTCAAAGTCCTACCATTAGGGCTATGCGGCCTTGAAATTGCACACTCTCGGCGGGCTGTTGATCGTGAAGGCCAGACCGAAGCCGCTTCGTGAGGACTTGCCGAAACCAAGCCCCCTTCATATGGTTTGCGGACATGCAATCTCTTTGGAGGGTTTTCGATGAAACGCGCATGCATTCTGGCCGTCGGCGCCACCCTGATCGCACCGGCCGCCTTTGCGGACGGGTTGGTTTCCGACACACGCGATGCGGATGAGTTCACAGCCGCCTTTTGCGCCGCCGATCGATCAACCCAGCACATTTTCGTGGTGCCGATGTCGGTGTTCCAGGCCGGCGGAGACCTGACATGCGACGACGGCACCAGCACGTTGCGGATGACCGAACCATCGGACGATCCGGGCCATGCGGTCGTGAACATCGACCCGCCGGACGGTGTTGCCGACGGCTTCGACTGCGACGGCAAGGCGGATCTGGGCATGTCCCTGATCGCCATCAACTGCCTGCCCGCGAATCTGGAAAGCGCGGATCACGGTTAGGCAACTCTATCCGAATAGGACTAAGGCCGCCTGCTGGCCGATGTCGGCCATGCGGGACGAAGCTGTCGTTCGCGTGGCTAAGGCAAGCGTCTATTGCATGCGCGATCGCAGCCTTTCGCGACGCCGATACCTGATGAACCTTGTCCAATGTATTTCCAGGTATGGCAATTACTGATGCAATTAGCGCGATGGTCGCCCCGCCGCAATTCTTGCCAATCCACTTTCATGAAATAGTTGCATGCAAATGGTCCTGGATCATGCGCTATTTTCTTACGACCCAGCAGTACCTCAACGGACAACACTTAGAAGTCGTCGATAGGCCCTTGATATACGAATGTCTCACCACTTTGATACAACGTCGTCGTCACCCTACCCAAGAGCTTTCTCGATGCTGCCATCGCCAACATCACTGATTGACTCGCTTTGCCCTTGAATCTTGCGATTGGCCAAACTCGATGGCCTTCTGCATCAACGTCATCCAATGGACTTAGAAGAATGTAGTCCATCGCCTTACCGACGAGATCATTGTAATCGATGGTATCGGCACAAATGAAAAATCGCCCAATCAGTTCGTCGCGATTTTCAGAAGACATGATTTCGTCGCGCAGCCGACCAAAGTTTTTTACCTCAGGAATAGGCTTTGGTTCTACGTCCATACCATTCGTCGGAGCTACTTCGTCTAATATTGGGACCCTCGGTTCCCAAGAATACCCCCACACCGAGTCATCCTTCTCTCGGCAGAATTTGTCATATTCAACCGTCATGGTCTGAAGATCAAAATTTCGCTCGACACATTGTTTAGCCAGTATCGGAAACAGTCTGCTTGGGTTATTACTATTGAGGCTATAATGACAAATTATCGGAAACAGAAATATTGATTTTTCATCTCCATCCATTGCGGTGAAAAATTTCTCAAAGAGCCTATATTCTTCAGGAAAGTGGTTGCCTTTGAGAAAATCAACGAAGTCTTTTGCATTGTGATCGAAAGATTCACGGTATTGAAGGCATATAGTTGACGACTCCAAAATGCCAAGCGCGGAGATGCCATCACTTCCTTTCGTGTTGAGACTCTTGATTACTGCATCGAATACTGAAGAGTCTATGTCACCTTCTAGTAACTTATAATATTGATCGTACGAATCCATACCGGAAAGTTGATTGGCAACAGAATTTTGAACGAGAAAAACTAACTGATACAAATACCCGCATATCGAAATCTGCCACGCATGGATGCATTCGTGGACTAATGCGTCCAACACCGCATTTGGGGGTGCTCCCTCTTTCTTTTGGAAAAAACTATATGTCTCCTCAGACTTATCGTTTATTTGTATTGTACCGGTCATCCAATCCAGAAGGGCCTTCGTTGAGGTTGGCAACTCAACTAGGTCATAGTACTCCTTTAGTTTTTTGGATCGAAGTGCTCCAGTCATTTTTGCGATTCGGATGCTCTGATTAATGTATCGGGAGCGTCTGTGTGCTTTTTCAAGTCATCGATACCAAAGATATGTGCATTACCGTTGATCACGATCGAAAATTTTTCATCGTTATTTGAGGTGTCTTCTAAATATCGGCTTCGAATCCATGCCCAAACAGCTTTTATCGCCTCACTAGCCACTGTCGCTGTGGCAGCAGATGCGACCGCAATCAGAACTTCCGGCGGAATAGCCAAAGCAAATCCACCCGGTGCACGCTCGCCTTCGCTCTTAGAGATGCCCAAGTCAGCACGCTCTGCGTACATTTTACACAAGTCGTCGTAGATTTCAGAGTTAAGATCATTGCCAAGTCTAATTTGGATGTTACAGGCCATGACCTCTCCAATCTCCATTTAGATTTTTGATAATTTGATTACCGGGACATTTTATGCGAGTTGGCGTCATTCGCAACGCCCGAATAAGTGCCGTTCATGTGCGCGCTCTAATATCCTATTTGACTTTGACCGGTCCTGAGCAGAAATAGTAAACTCAACGAGTTAGGTCTGAATTTGGCGCTTCCCGGACATTTGTGCCCCCTGCGGCATTTGTTGGTTCGGGCTCGATCCGGGCATTAAGCGCAAGTCTCGAGAATGGAGACATGCAGGCAATGCCTGTGTCCCCTCAAGCCTTCCGGAGATGCGCTTTCAGCCCTACCGGGTAAAGCTGAGGCTGATTGGGCAGATCAAGGTCGTCAAGATCAAACCACTCCGCAAAACATTTGACCTCGTTGTCCTCTCGGAACTCAATCCGCGTTTGACCGACGAAAGCATCCTGTGGAAAGGCCACTTCGAAGATAGCCAGTATCTCATGTCCTATACTGCCTTCGTGAGTATAGATGTTCTCTATGAAAACAGGAGAGCCAATGGTCTGCACCGTGATGCCAAGCTCCTCTTCGAACTCGCGGATCACTGCAGCCTCTACGGTCTCGCCAAACTGAACCGTCCCGCCGAGGGGCCGCACACCTTTGACACGCCCAGCATCATCGAGCACCTCGGCTGCAAGTAGTCGATTGTCGCGCCAATGGAGGCCAAGGGCTTTCACACGGATTCCGGATTGCGGGCGCCAAATGGTCATGGCGCCTAGTTACGACGTCGGTCCCAATGACCGCAATGGGATCAATGAAGACCTTCGCCACGCCAGGCGCGGACCGCTGGACATCGGACGGAAGCGAACCGTCAGTCCTGTCAGGCACCCTCAGGTCTCGGAACGGTTTTGAAGGCTGCGGAAAAGTACGCCGCGTCCGGTTCCGACAAGGCGCCGCCAAGTTCTTCCGCCTGCGCGTGGTGCCTTTTGAGGCCGGCAATATCCCCGCGCGCGGCACATGCCGCAGCCTTGGCCGCGTGCGCAAAGGCAAGCTCCCAGGTTTCTCCATGGTCCGCGAAATAGGAAAGCGCTGAGTCCGCCACAACGGTTGCCGCTTCCGAAACCCCCGCGCGGGCCAGCGCCCAGGCAAACAGCAAGTCGGCGTGGGCAACGTTGTTCGGGCTTCCTTCCGCGTGCCAATAGTGCCGTGCCGTTGCCGCCAAAGTGAGAAGCCGGACGATGCCATCAGAGTCGAGAGACGGTTGCTCGATAAGTGTCCATGCGCCGTTGTTGCACTGCGACGCCTCATTCTTGAGGTATTCTGATCGGCTCTGTTGGGTTTCGTTCGTCATTATGTGGGCCTTCGCTTCCAGCGGTCCGTCCACGATAGAACGCACCTGTGAAGGCAACAATGCCGTGCGCTGAGGATGGGACAATCCGGGCTCGACAAAGACCGTCGCCGGAATGCAAGACGGTTCTTCCGTGGCGGCGGCCCGGCCCGTGATC